>Ga0222714_10007188_pt1 | contig 10252 bp, 11 predicted proteins | sample C33_3DmetaG_FD_165048 | JGI IMG/M metagenome (GOLD analysis project Ga0222714, IMG submission 165048) | Estuarine water microbial communities from San Francisco Bay, California, United States - C33_3D | ecosystem: Environmental > Aquatic > Marine > Unclassified | place: USA: California... | reverse complement strand
ACAGTACCAACTGGTACACACAGATTCATAGTCATTATTGTATGTAGCTTCCAACATTTAATTTTGTTTTTTTTAATTATACTAAAATAAATTTCTCCAAATCTATTATAGTAAGGGTCATTTGAATTGAGAAATTTTAAAACCCCCCCTAAACTATCTTTAAAATTAAAGATTTTTTTTTTTTTAATAAAATTATTGTAACTCAAGTACATCTAACTTTTTTAAATATGTTTGTAATTGTTTTATTGAAAATTCTTCTAAATTAAAACCATGATTTTGAGCAATATACCACTCTGTGGTCATTTTAACTGTTAAATCAAAATCCAATAGACACTCCCATTTGAGTAGTTTTTTTGCTTTTTCAGAATTTAATTTTAATAAATTAGACTCAATAATTGTAATATTTTTTTTATGTTGCCATTGAGCCCCAGGAAAAATTTTTTTAATTCTAATTAATAAATCTTTAACTGTGTAATCACTAGATGGATTAGGTCCAAAATTAAAAGATAATTCATTTTTAACTGATGTTGAAATGTACTTTCCTAACTTTAAATATCCAATTAATGGCTCTAAAACAAATTGCCATGGCCTCGTTGAAAAAATATTTCGAATTTCAACTGATTTTCCTTTATTCCATGACTTAAAACAATCTGGGATTATTCTCCCATCTGACCAGTCTCCACCACCAATTACATTCCCAGCTCTTGCTGAAGCAATCTTAATATATTTATTTTCCTTTTTGATAATCTGGTTTTGAGAGTGAATTAAAAGCTCACATGCCGCTTTAGAGGCGCTATAGGGGTCATCGCCGCCAAGTTGATCAATTTCTCTATATCCCCATAACCATTCATTATTCTTATAACATTTGTCACTTGTTATAAGAATTAGATTAACTTTATTCAATGTCCTAGCAGATTCTATAACATTCAATGTACCCATTAAATTTACAGACCATGTTTCAATTGGTTCATTTATAGAAAAAGGCACCAATGATTGAGCTGCTAAATGAAAAATAAATTCAGGTTTTTCTATTTTAATTATTTTACTAATTTTTTGGTAGTCTCTAATATCTACATAATAGTTTTTGATTTTTTTTTCAATTTTAGATGCATGAAACATATGTTTTGAGTTTTTTTGTCTTTTTGATATTCCGATAATTTCTGCACCAGCTAAATGTAATAAGTTACAAAGCCATGAGCCTTTAAAGCCAGTATGACCAGTAATGAGTACTTTTTTATGTTTATAAAAATTAAGAATGGGATTCATTTATTAAAATATCATTCCATAGTTCTAATTTATCGCCAAGATAAAAATTTGAAGGAATTCTTTTAATCGGAGTCTTTTTATTCGATATTAAATGAAATAAATCTTCATAATTGCTAAAAAAAACTTTATCAACAATATTTTTAAAAGGAGATAAGTTAATTTTATTTTTTGGCAAATAAACAAAAGGCATAATATTTGAAATACTTAAATCTTCAACAACCCCTGAAGAACCTACCACAATAAAAAAATTAAAGTTTTTGTATTTAATCTCATCTGAATCAATTAATGTATATTCAAAATCAATTAAATAATTTTTCATTAATTTGCAAAAATGTTTATTTTTAATATAAAACTTAAAATTTCTAAAAAAAAAAGGGTTAAGCATAAAAATATCCATTAATGTTTTGTTATCTTCAAAAATATGATCTAAAAAAATTAATATAGAATTAAGATTTACTATTCCAGAACTAGATTGTGGCAAAATTTCCAATCTAAGATTTTCAATTTTTTGGACATTGCTTAAACTATTTTCATTTAAAAATGAATAATAACTTTTAGAACATACAAGAAGATTTTTAGGCAAAAAATAATTACTAGAAGCAAAATATCTAGTATCCCAATACCTAACAGAACTATGCTGAAAGGCGAAAATATTTTTATGCTTATTAACTTGAGCAGTTTTTTCAATTATTCGCTGCCATGAATAATTTTCAAAAACATAATATATTTTATTTCTATAATTATTGTTAAAAAATGAATGAAAAAAATTAATATAAATAATATTAGTTAATAAATTAATACCTATTAAATCATCAATAAATTTTTGGTTAAAAATATTTAGAATTGAAATATGAGTTTTTTTTTTAAAATCGAGTGGTTTATATAAAAAGTTTTTAAAACAAAGGAATACATATTGAAATAAAGATTTCAAAATAATTTGATTTGAAATAATAGATTCTATATTTATTATATTCGCATTTATAAAATTTTTTTTTTCTAAACTTTTATCAATTGGAAAACAAACAAATAGTATTGTTTTTTTTATATCAGATTTAAGATTTTTAAATTTAAACCAATGCGCAGGTACGTCATCGTTTTCTTTGTTAATAACATTATAAGTGAAAATTATATTTTTATAATCACCAATTATTTTTTTTTTTCTTAATTTTAATAAATAAAAAATAATTGCTTTACCAATAATAATAATTTTATAGAAAAAAAAATATTTAGGCTTAATGAATTTATTTTTATAAATTATGTTTATTGAATTTCTTAAAGTTTTATTTTTAATATTATTTACCAAGTTAAATTTTTTAATATTTTTTAATATTTCCTCTACAGCTAAAACTTTGACAGTTAAAATAAACTCAGGATGATATGGATTTTTTTCAAAACATGAAAAAAAATCAGATATAAAATATTTATTAAATTTATATTTATCTTTTAAAATTTTATTTTTAGAAATTTTTTCTATATTTAATATAAAACTTTTTTTAATTTTTTGCGAATTTATTTCTATATATTCTATTAAATTTATTTGATTTTTATCAATAAATATTTGATCGTCTTCTATAATTACATTCTGATACATCAATAATTTATAAAAAATTGTTTAACTAATCTTTTAAATCTTGCCTCTAATGCTATTGAAGATATGAACATCCTTCCGATTCCCTTTGTTAAAATAGGTCTTAGTTTACCGTTCATCATTTTTTTATCTTTGCTTAATAAAATAAAGTATTTATTAATATTAATTTTTTTTACTAAAAGCTTTTTCTCATAATAAATTTGATCTAAAATAATATTCATTTCTTTAAAACTTTTACTCCCAAGGTATTTTAACTTGTTTGATATAAATACGGATAATTTCATTCCAATAACTACAGCACAACCGTGCGGAATTTTATAATTATAATATGACTCTAGTGCATGGCCAAATGTATGTCCAAAATTGAGCAACAATCTTACATTCTTATCGAATTCATCTTGTTCAATAATTGATTTTTTTATTTTGAGTGAGTTTAGTATTAAACTCTTATAGTCCTTGTTAATAAAAAATTTCAATAAATATTGAATTTTTTTTTTATTTCCAACAAAATAATAATGTGAAATTTCACCCACCCCTGAATTGATTTGATCTATTGGCAATGTGTATATAAAATTAATATCTATTAGTATTTTATTAGGTGGGTAAAAATTACCTAATTGATTTTTAATTCCATAAAAATTGATTGATGTTTTACCTCCTATGCAACTATCACCCATAGCAAGCAAAGTAGTTGGAATAAAATACCAATCAATTCCTCTAAGAAGAATTGATGCTAAAAAACTAACTATATCTTGAATGACCCCTCCCCCCAAAGCAAGCAAAATAGTTTTTTTATCTATTTTTATTTTTAAGAGTTTTTTAATCAGATGATTTAAATTTTCAAAAGATTTTGATTCCTCATTTGCATCTATAAATATTTTTCTTTTAAATTTTTTGAGCCTTATATCGTTTTTAAAGAATACATCTGAAATAATTACTAATTGATTATTATTTTTTTTTAATTCCGAAAAGCTGTCAAAATTACCAAATTGAAGTTGGTATTTTTTTAATCGAGAATTGATAATCATTAATTAAATTATTGTATACTATATCCACCATCTATAATTATATTTTGACCAGTAATGTAAGTATTATATTCGCTACAAAGAAAAATTACTATTTTTGCTATCTCTTCAGTTCTGGCCAATCTACGCAATGGAATTTGATTTATTATTTTATTTATTGCGACTTTTGAATTTGTAGATTTTGTAAGTTCGGTATTTACAAAACCAGGTGAAACAGAATTTACTATGATGCCATTTTCAGCAAAATCAACAGCCAAACTCTTAGTTAATCCAATAAGTCCGTGTTTAGATGAGGTGTACACACTTCTATTTTTCCTAGTAATAACCCCCCAAATTGATGAAATATTTATAATTTTTCCATGTGTATTTAGTTCAATCATTTTTTTTATAATTAATTTAGTAAAATAAATTTGGTTTTTTAAATTAATATCAATTATGTTAGATATCTGATCATAGGTTAACTTATTTAAATTACCGACAATATTTATACCAGCATTGTTTATTAAAATATCAATTCTGATTTTCTTGATATCAATAAAATGGGCAATATCATCGATATCTTTTTTTGAATTAAAATTTAATTTAAGATAGTGAGATCTTTTAAAGTTATTTTTTTTAATAATCGATCTTCCAGTATAATATACATTAGCCCCAAGTTTAACTAGCTCTTCTAGTAATTTATTTCCTATGCCTCTTGTACCTCCAGTTAATAAAATATTTTTATTTTTAAAGTTAAGCTTCATTTAAATACTCAACTAAATTTAGAACCGCATCCACTTCCATTTTTACTCGACTCTCAACAGTGAAGGATGCAGTATGAGGAGTTAGTATTATTTTATCATTATTAAAATATTTTCCAGTTTTATAAGGCTCATCATTATATACATCAATCCAAACACCATGTATTAAATTATTTTGAATACCATATGATATAGATTCTTCATCTAAATTATGTCCACGTGAGCTATTTAAAATATAAATATTATTTTTAACTTTTTTTAAATCCTCAATATTAAAAAATGTATTTTTGGAATTTGTATGAAGTGTAAAAATTTCGCCAATTCCTAGGGATTCTTCAAAAGTAATATTATTAAATTTTTTACTTTTATTATACGGATCAACAATGTGAATTTTATTACAAAAAGTACTAAGGATTTCACTCACTCTTTGTCCAATTTTTCCGTATCCAATTATAACGATATTTTTGTTTTTAATTTCAAAGCCGGTTTGTCTTTTCCATACCTTATTTTTCATATCATTAACCATTACAAAACTTTGCCTAACTAAATTGACCATCATAGAAATCGTTAGCTCCGCAACTGCTTCAGTAGGCCCGTCCTCAGTTCTAAATAATTTTATATTATTTTTATTAACATAATCGAAGTCTATATTATCAATTCCAGATCCAACTCTTGAAATAGCTTTAACACTGCTCTTATTCAAAGTATTTTTATTATAAGACTCTAAACCAGCAATAGTGCCTATTACATCTTTTCTGAGAATCTCTTTTAATTCTTTATCTGTAAGTTTTCTTTTGAATGGGTTGCTAATAATTTGAAAATTATTTTTTTCTAAAATTTCTAAAGGATAATTATCAAATTCTGCAAAACTTGACGGTCCAACAAAAATTTTTTTCAATTTTTTAATTTTATTTGAAACCAATGAGAAATTATATGATTTAAAATTAAATGAGAATCTTCAACTATACCAAATTCATTAATATCGGTTGGTACTAAAATATAATCATCGCATATTTTTTTTAATACCCCTCCGTCAAATCCTATCATTCCAAATGTATATATGCCGTTTTTTTTTGCATATTTTACACTTTCAATTAAATTTGAGGAGTTTCCACTTGCAGAAATTGCAATTACCATATCTCCTTTATTGCCAAATATTGAAAGTTGTTTTGAAAAAATTTGATCATATGAAATATCATTAGAAATTGCTGTTACAGATGGTGAATTGTCAGACAAATTTAAAAACCTAAACGGCTGATTTGTTTTTGATCTCTTTAAAACATCAAAATTAATATCGTTTTGCATATGCGAAGCAGTACTTGAGGACCCTCCGTTACCGATTAGGAAAATATTTTTATTTTTTTTTCTATGAGTGTTTATTAAGCTAAACATTCTATCAATAGAATTTGGTTCAATATTTTTAAAAATTTTATATAGTCTATCTATATAAGATTGAGCAAATTCAGAGGGCTTTCTAGCCTTATTTACTAATTTGTTTGTTACAGACATCTTTTTTTACTAAATACACTTATTATTATTTATAAACTTTATCAATAATTTTCATAACAGATAGAGCCTGATCAATACTTCCTTCCAAAACTTTTTTATTACCAAGTATGGTATCTTCGAATTTTCGTACTTCTAAATCCCATGAGTTATCCTCAAGGTATTTTTTTGTAGTGCTATTTAAAGAGCCAGTTTTTGAATAATCATTTTTGGGCGTTATAGTCAATTCCTCCTCACCATAACTTTTTGTACTCGAGAGTATCCCTTTTAATTCAATTAAGGCCTTTTCTAGTCCTATCTCAAGTCTAAACTTATGTCTCCACTCAGTGGCAGAAGAATGAACAATTGCAACTTGATTTTTTTTATTTTTCATCAAGATGTATGCGTTATCTTCTACATCATATTTCCAAAAATTATTAGAAGTAAAAGAATAAATTTTATTAAAATCTGAACTGAAATTTAAAATTAAATCTAAAATATGGATACCCTGATCAATTAATATCCCCCCACCAGACTGTGACTTTGAGGATCTCCAACCTCCATCAAAGCCCACAATGGTACTTTTGCCATAAACACCTCTGAAATTAATTATTTTTCCGTATTTATTTGATTTGATTAGTTTCTTTGCCTCAATAACTGAATCATGATATCTATGATTAAAACCATAAATCAAAACTAATTTATTACCTCTTGGTAATATTTTTTTTATTTCTAAAAGGGCTTTATAGCTTGTGGCTGGTGGTTTTTCACAAAAAATATTTAAACCTGATTTAATAGCAAGCTTCGTTGCAATAGCTGCATCTTTAGTAGGCAAGCAAATAAATATTGCATTGATTTTAGTTTTTTTAATTAAATCTTTATATGATTTAAAAAAAGCTATACTAGTATCATTTGGTTTATTATCAGAATTAATATCACTAATTGCCACTAAATTAAGGTATCTACTTTTGTTAATAGATATGGCCCTTCTTTTTCCTACAACGCCATAGCCAATTATACCTACATCAATTTTATTTTTCATTTTTGTATTTAAAATAAATTGGATCATTAATCAAATATTCTTCCACTTTTATAATGTCTTCTGGACTGTCCACTGAAAAAGAGTCAAAGTATTTAATTGGTGCAACATATTGATCAAAACTCATATCTAATATTCTGTTGCTATCGCAAGACTCTACCTGCTCAAGAAAAGTTTCATGAAAATTGACAAACTCAATAAGTGCTTTGTATTTAAATGCTAATATCCCATAAATACGTCTAATTTTAGTATTATAATTAGATTTGAAAAATGAGTTTGGGATAGGCGATCTTGAGGTATATAGAACTTTATAGTTTTCATTATGTATAATTTTAACTATATCTTCATTTTTCCAAACATTTTCGTCTATAATTTCCATTCCCAAAACTGTGGCATCCACATGATTTGATATAATTGGTTGAATTGTGGTATCTATCATCTCTGGGTGCATCATAGGCTCATCACCTTGAACACAAAGAACAACATCATCATTTTTTATTTCAGGAATTAAAGTTGCGGTTTCTGCTGTTCTATCGAGAGCTCTTTTATGCAAGTGAGAGGTTTTCATCACTGGAAAATTTTTAGAATTACAAAAATTTACTATTTCTTGGTCGCAAGTTGATATGACTAAATGATCCCATTTATTGTACATTTTTGCTCTTTTGTAAACATGCTCCACCATCGGAATTCCTAAGATTGGGTAAAGTGGCTTACCTGGGAATCTTGAGGAGCCCATTCTTGCAGTTATTACACCAATTATTTTCATTATTTGAACCTATATATTTTATAAAGAGAATTTTTAATTTGACCTAATTTAGTAAATATATTCTTTATTTTAAAAAAAATAAATTTTTCAATTTTAGAAGAGGTATAAAAATTATGTAACAATGTAGTTGTGAGATATGAGTCTTTCAAAGTAACAACTTCTGATTTGAGTCTAATAAAATCATTGTATATTTCCTTATATTGAAATAAATGTCCAAATCCATAAATATTTTTTGAAAAGTCTTCTGAATTTTTTTTACATTCTTTAGGGTTTGGTGTGAATAATTTTAGTTCATTCATAGCAATTCCTCCGATTTCAATTGTGCCAGTACTACCCATAATTGTTAGTACTGTTTGATCAGATTTACCTATAGCTGCAGTAGTTACCTCAAGAATACCTGAGGAATTGGATTTAAACTTGAATATCGATAAAAATATATTTTCAACTTCTATTGGTATGTTAACAGTTTTTTTTATAGCAAAAATTTTTTCAACCTCTCCAAACAAATATCTCAATAGGTCAATATGATGTATAGCTTGATTTGTTAATACACCGCCGTCCATTGCGTAGGTTCCTCTCCATTCACTTAAATTATAATATCTGATTGGTCGCTCCCAATGAACTTTTAGCGATATATGATTAATTTGACCAATTTCTTTTTTTTTTATAGCTTTTTTTACTCTTTGAACTGCTTTATTAAATCTATTTTGAAATATAGGATAAATTTTAGTTTTATTTACTTTTAATAATTTTTCAATAATTTTGAAATGATCAATTTTTAAAAACGTTGGTTTTTCAATTACCAAATTAATTGAATAATGTGATAAAATATATTTTGAAATTTCAAAATGATTTCCCGATGGCGTGCAAATAGCAACAAAGTTTATTGATGGATTTTCTTTTAACATTTTTTTGTAGTCTAAATAATAACTACACTTGAACTCTTTTGAAAAAGCCAGTGCTTTTTCTAGCATTAAATCTGAAATTGCTATTAAATTAAAATTTTTCAAAGCAGTTATTGAGCGCATATGATGTCCGGCAATTCTACCGCAGCCAATTATTGCAATATTAATTATACTATTTGCCATAAACATTTATTAATAACTCTTTGAAATTTTTTATATTTGTTGATGTGAATCTTGAAAAACCATTTAATGGACCAGAATTAAAGTATCTAAAATAGCAATATTTCTTAAATAGGTTAATATCTAAATTGGGTAACAAAATGTGTGAAAAATTTCCCTCGGTCTTTAATACCTTGTAACCTTTTTTTTTAAAAAAATTTTCAAAATAATTTTTACCTTTGTTTAACCTCTTTATAGATGCGTGTACTTTATTTATTTTTTTTAATAAAGAGTATGCAACTTCCAGGCTTAAACTACTCACCTCATACATTGGTTTAATTAAGTTTAATTTATCTATTAAATTACTGCTACTCGCAATATATCCTATTCTTAAACCTGCTACGCCGAATGATTTAGAAAATGACCTTACTATAAATAAATTTTCATATTTTTTAATTTTTTGTATCCAAGTAGAATTATAAAATGGATAGTATGCTTCGTCTATAAGGAGATAACCATTGTTTTTGCTTAGCAAATTAACAGCCTTATCAATAAACTTTGAGTTATGAAAAACCCCTGACGGGCTATCAGGATTTGGCAAACAAAATAATTTAACTCTATTTTTTTTTATTTCTTTAAGTGTTTTTGTATAATCGATTGTTAATTGATTTGAACTTAATTCATAGGAAACTTTTACTTTTTTTGCTTGGTATATTTTACAATAAACATCATACATTGCAAAAGTAGGGTCAGTAATTAAGACGCTGTCACCACTTTTAATTAAAAGTTGAAAAATTGATCTAATTCCTCCATCGCTACCATGAGTAAATATAATATTAGACTTATCTATGTTTTCTATTTTTGCTAATAGGGTATAAATATTTTTATTTTCAGGGTAAAATAATGCACTTTCAGATACTTTGTTTATAATATCTTTAATGGTTTTCCCTAATAAGGGGTCAATATTTTCATTTTTATCTAACCACAATTTAGATTTTGATCTTTCATCGAAGTTATACCCATATGGTCTTGTCAGATTCATTGTGCCATTATATTTGAGGCAATTTAATTAGATAGTTAAATTTTTTAATGTTTAATTTATCTATGGAATGTTCTAATTTCTGAGTATGAATTATATAAATGTTTTTAATGAAGAAATTGATAAGCATCTTCTTGTAGTTGAAAATTCTAAAAAAGAGCTAATTGAAAGTTTAAATCAATCTATACCTTTAATTTTAGGTACTTTAAAAAAAAAAAAAAAAAATTAAATTTTTTAAAA
>Ga0222714_10007187_pt1 | contig 10252 bp, 7 predicted proteins | sample C33_3DmetaG_FD_165048 | JGI IMG/M metagenome (GOLD analysis project Ga0222714, IMG submission 165048) | Estuarine water microbial communities from San Francisco Bay, California, United States - C33_3D | ecosystem: Environmental > Aquatic > Marine > Unclassified | place: USA: California... | reverse complement strand
GGCCAACCGATCAACCGTTCAACTAATGCCGTCTCGGTCTGAGCCTCCGGGCCTCTGGTCAACTCAGCCTCTCGTTTGTCCCCGGCCCTCCGGCCCTCTAGTCCTCGTGTTCGTCCCCATGCCCCCGTGTCACCGTGCCCACGTGCCCCCCGCGGCCCTCACCACGCCCTCTTCTTGTGCCCGCTCACGGCGTAATAAGTGAGATAGAGATAACAGGGCAGGAGGATCCAGTAACCGCCCTGCGCGCCGAAGCGGTCCGCCAGCCCGCCGTAACCGAGCGGGATGAGCGCGTTGCCGCAGAGGCCCATGATCATGAGCGAGGCGCCGGTCTTGGTGAATCGGCCGAGTCCGTCCAACGCGAGCGGCCAGATGCCCGCCCAGGTCAGCGAGTTCGAGAGCCCGAGCAGCGTCAGGCACCAGAGCGAGGTGTCGGCGGTGAGGCCGAGCACGGTCAGCTGGCCCGGCGCGAACAGGACGCCGAGCGTGCCGACGACGCCGAGGATGGTGCACGCCCGCAGCGCCGTGACCTGCGTGACGAACCGCGGGATCAGCGCGAGGCCGAGCACGTAGCCCAGGATCATGGACGCCAGCACGCACCCGGGCAGGATCTTCGCCGCGGCCAACGGGATGCCCATCGTCTCGGCGTAGCCGATGATGGTGTCCACCGCGATGGTCTGCGTGCCGACGTGCAGGAAGATGCCCAGCGCGCCGAGCACGAGCTGCGGGAACTGCAACACGCTCGTCCGGCCGGCGTTGGCCTCGGCGACCGCGGGGCTCTCGTGGTCGGTGTCGATCTCCGGCAGCGGCGACCGGCGCACGAGCAGGCCGAGCACGACGAGCACGCCGGCGACCCAGGCGTACGGCGTCACGACGCGCCGGATCAGTTCGTCGAGCGCCGCGGCCTTGGCCGCCGGCTCCATCGTCGGCAGCGCCGCGAAGAGGGAGGTGTCCGTCACGCGCAGGACGACGGCCGCGAAGAGGACCGGCGCCAGGATGCCGGCGCCTTTGTTCGCGATCCCCATCAGGCTGATGCGTCGCGCCGCGCTCGCCTGCGGGCCGAGCACGGTGACGTAAGGGTTCGCGGCGGTCTGCAGGATCGCCAGACCCGCCCCGAGCGTGAACAGGCCGCCGAGGAAGACAGGGTAGGCGCGCGCGAGGGCGGCGGGGATGAAGAGCAGGGCGCCCGCCGACATCACCCAGAAGCCGATCATCATCCCGCGCTTGAAGCCGGTCCGGCGCAGCAGTCCGGCGGCCGGCCACGAGAACAGCAGGTAGGAGATGTAGAAGGCGAACGTGACCAGATAGGCTTCGAAGTGCGACAGCTCGCAGCCGATCTTGAAATAGGGGATGAGGATCGCGTTCGCCCAGGAGACGAAGCCGAAGATGAAGAACAACCCCGCGATGATCGCGAGCGAGGCACGCGTCTGCCCCGGCGTCAGGTCACGGGCATGGACGGAGTCGGGGCGCATGCGCGGGGGTGAACCCAGCCTGCGCCGCGGGCAGGGCGCGGCAACAAAAGACCCCGGCGGTCCGGGGTCTTTTGTTGCCTGCCGTGGCGTCGCTCAGTGCGAGCAACCGCAGCCGCCGGAGCCGCAGCCGCCCTGTTTCTGCGCGGCCGGTTCTTCCGCGGAGCAGCAACCGCCTTCGGAGCCTTCTTCGGACGAACAGCAGCCGCCGCCCGAGCCTTCGCCGGAACCGCAACCGCCGCCGCCGCAGCAGCCGCCCGCCTGGTGCGGATGGCCGTGGGCGAGTTCGGTCGGCTCAGCCGCGCGGACGGAGACGACCTTGATGTCGAAGTGGAGGGACTTGCCGGCGAGCTCGTGGTTGCCGTCGAGGGTGACCTCCTCGCCTTCGATCTTCTTGATCGTGAGGACGCGCATGCCGAGGTTGGTCTCGGCGTGGAAACGCATGCCGACCTGCGGCGTGTTGGCGCCGAAGGCGGAGAGGGGCACGAGCTGGATCAGTTTCTCGCTGTATTCTCCGTAGCCGAGCTGGGGGGGGACGAGCACGCTCTTCGTGTCGCCGGCCGCGAGGCCTTCGATGCCCTGCTCGAGGCCGGGGATGATGTTCTGCGCGCCGTGGAGGTACTCCATCGGGCCGCGCTCGCCGGAGGCGTCGATGAGGGTGCCCTGGTCGTCCTTCAGGGTGTATTCGATGGCGACGACGGTTTCTTTGGCTACGCGCATGGTGTTAAGGAACGTCGAACCTAAGCCCATTCCGGCCCGAGGCAAGGCGACAGGCATCTAAACCTTGACCGCCCCCGTCGGGACGGCTTCCCTCATCTTCCTGCTGTTTGGGGCCGTAGCTCAGTTGGTAGAGCGCGTCGTTCGCAATGACGAGGCCGTGAGTTCGAACCTCATCGGCTCCACCAGCAGGATGGGCGGCTTACTCCGCCGAGTTTTCCAGCCGGCGGATCGTGGCGTTGACCGGCAGGATCTCGGAGAGGGCGGCGCGGCTCGCGGCGCCGCCGAGCTCGCGCACCCGTTCGCCCTGCGGGCGGATCCGGGACTCGTAGCTGCCGATCGCGGCGTCGAGGCCTTCGGAGGCGGCCAGGAGGCCCTTGCGCACCTTGGTGAAATGCTCGGAGAACTTCACGAGACGGTCGAAGAGCTCGGTCGCCTCCTCGGCGATGCGCCCGGCGTTCTCGGCCTGGGTGTGCTGCTGCCAGGCCAGGCTGATCGCGCCGAGGAAGCCCATGAGGGTCGCCGGCGTCGCGATGAGGATGCCTTCGCGCGCGGCGGCGAGGATGAGTTCGTTGTCGCCCTCGAGCGCGGTGCTCAGGAGCGATTCGGCCGGCAGGAACAGCACGACCTTGTCGAAGGGGGTCACGCCCTGCTTCTGCATCGTCGTCGGGTAGTTCTTCGCCGCGAGGTCACGCAGCGTCTTGCGGAGCTTGGCGGCGTGGGCGGCCACGAGCTCGCGGCGGTTGGGCGCGGCCTGGTCGGCGATGGCGACGTCGAACTCCGGCACCTTTGAGTCGATGATGATGCAGCGGTTGCCCGGCAGCTTCACGATGAGGTCGGGGCGGGCGTCATCCTGCGAGACCTGTTCGGAGAAATCGCAGTGCGGGCTGAGGCCGGCGGCTTCCACGACGTTGCGGAGCGTCTGCTCGCCCCACTTGCCGCGGTGCTGCGAAGACTTGAGGACGGAGGTGAAGTCCGTCGTGCTGGTCGCGAGGGCGGCCGTGGTCTCGCTGATGGTCTTCATCTGCGCGCCGACGGCGGCGAGCGCGTCATCCTGGCTCCGCAGCCCCTGCTGCATGGCGTTGCGGTAGCTCTCCAGCGCGGTGTTGATCTGCGCGATCAGCGGCTCGACGCGGGTGGAGACCTCCTTGGTCACGTCGGGCGCCATGCCCTTGAGGACATCCGTGCTGGTCTTTTCGAAGGTGATCCGCAGGTCGGCCAGCGCCTTGTTGTAGCGCGCTTCCGCCTCGGCCTGCGCCTTGCGATGGTCTTCGCGCAGCTGCGCGACGGCCCGTTCGTTCGCCTGCTGGGCTTCGGTGAGCTGCTGGTGGGCGGCGTTGCGCGCCGACTCCGCGGCGGAGGCCCGCGTCAGGGCGTCGGTCTTGGCGGCGCGTTCGCGTTCGGCCGTGGCGTTCGCCTCGCCGAGCTGGCGGCGCAGGTCGTCGAGCAGGATTCCGGCGGCCTTGTCGTCGCCGGCCGGGCCGGCGGACTTGAAGAAGGAGACGTAGACCTGGAAGGCCAGGACGATCAGGAGGAGGGCGACGGCGACGGTATCCATGTTTCTAGTAAAACGTACTCTGCCCGGGTCCGGGCTTTCCGCAACCTATCCCCGAGGGTCCGTCTCGATGGCGAGCGCGTTGCCGAGCTCCCACGAGGCTTCGTAGGCCGCGACATAGTCGGGCGAAGACCAGGCCGGCGCCGCGGCTTCGCCGCCGAGGCCGGCGATGAAACCGTAACGGATGGCGTGCGAGATCCGACGCCGACGCGGATTCTCCCGCGCGTTGCTCCACTCGAGCGCGGCGGTGAAGGCTTCGTCAGGTATCGGCGAGACGACCGAGCGCCCGACCTGCCAGGCGACGACGCCGGCATGGTCGAGGTCGCTGACCCTGCGCCCGGCCCCGGAGAACATCGGCACGGGGGCGTTCTGCCGGCCGGCTTCGATCTGGGCTTTGACGTGCAGCGCCAGGGCGACCCGCCAGCGTTCCTCCGGGCTCAGCAGCCCGTAGTCATACTCCGGATCGTCCGCCGCGGTGTCCCGCAGCTCGATCTTCGCATAACGCCTCCACTTGGTCAGCCATGCCTCCCATTGTTCGGTGCCTCGGAGGGGTGGCTTGCCCAGCCAATCAGGGATGTCTTCACGCATGGCGGCTCTCGGGATGTCGTTTTGGGCCTAAAAAGGCCGAGAGGCAAGTAAAAGGTGAAACTATGTTCACTATCATAGGGTATCTCGCTGGCTCAGGTGGGCTTACCACCCGAATAAACCTCTCAAAAACCGATTTTTCATCGAACTATTCTCCGCCCTTGGTGTTATCAGACCGTACCCCTCTCAACCCAGTGACCAGCCTTCATTCCTCCCCTCGTCAACGGCGGGCTTCTCTGCCCATTTTCTGCCTGTTGCTGGCCGCCGCTTCCGCCCCGGTCATGAGCTTCGGCCAGGCCGCCCCCGCCGCGCCGACCGTGGTCGCCGGGTCCGCCGCTGCCGTCCCGTTGCCGGGACTGAACGGTTCGGACCAGATCGGTCCGGTCATCCTCCGCGATGAGACCGTCGCCCAGGTCCTCGACCTCATGCAGCGCTGGACCGGCAAGTCCATCCTCCGCCCGCAGGCCCTCCCGGCCAGCGTCTACACCCTTACGCTCCCGGCTTCGATCACCCGCGACGAGGCCCTCCTCGCCCTCGAGACGCTCCTCAACCTCAACGGCATCGCCGTCATCCAGCAGGGCGACAAGTTCCTCAAGGTCGTGCCTAACCTCGTCGCCAAGGCCGAGTCGCCCCAGCTCATCACGGGCTCGGTGCTCTCGATGCCTCCCAGCGGCCGCATCGCCACCAAGATCTTCACGCTCAAGCACGCCAACGCCCAGGAGCTGGTCGCCCAGATCGCCTCGAGCCTCAACACGACGCTGGCCTCGCCGCCGGTCTACTTCGGCCGCAACAACGCGCTGATGGTGACCGACTCGATCACGAACCTCCAGAAGATCGAGACGCTGACCACGCAGATCGACCGCCCGCAGCTCGACCTGGTCGTGACCAAGAGCTACCCGCTCAAGAACGCGATGGCGACCGACATGGTCAACAAGCTCAACTCGATGCTGCGCTCCCCCGCCACCGTCTCCGGCGGCGCGCCCTTCCGTCTCAGCACCGGCACGACCTTCCTCGCCGACGAGCGCACCAACCGCGTGCTGCTCATGGGCTCCGCCGACCAGCATGACTTCTTCGACAAGCTGATCGACACGCTCGACCAGAAGTCCAACCCGAACACGAAGACGGACGTCATCTTCCTCCGCCACGCCGACGCGCAGCAGGTCGCCACCCTCGTCACTTCCCTCGTCACGGGCCAGACGACCGCCGCCGCCCGCGCCGGCAACACGGTGCGCAGCGCCACGGTGAACCGCACGCCGACCCCGACGACGGCCGCCGCCGCCGCGGCCGCCGGCCCCGCCCAGATGGGCGCCGACGAATTCAGCAGCAACCTCACGGTGCTGCCGGACATCCGCAGTAATTCCGTCGTGGTCTCCGGCACCCAGGACGACCTCCGTCTCCTCCACGAGCTCATCGAGAAGGTGGACATCGTCCTCCCCCAGGTCCGCATCGAGGTCGTCATCGTCGAGGTGAAGCTCTCCGACAACGAGACCAACGGCTTCAACACCCTCGGCCTCACGGTCTCCAACGGCAAGCTCGTCGGCCTCGGCGGCACGGGCGCGGGCTTCGCCGTCAACGGCGCTCCGGCCACCACCACCACCACCCTCGGCCCCAACAACACCCAGGTCATCGCCTCCCAGGGCACCTTCAACACGACGACCAACGACCTGAGCGCCACGATCGGCCTGACCACCACCCCGCGCAAGGGCGACCTCCGCGTGCTCTCGGTGCCCGCCGTGACGACCACCCACAACAAGGAGGCCACGATCTTCGTCGGTGAATCGCGCCCGGTCATCACCGGCTCGACGATCGCCGCCCAGACCGGCCAGATCACCTCCACGGTCTCGCAGCGCGACATCGGCATCCAGCTCAAGGTCCTGCCGCTCATCGGCAAGGACGGCGCCGTCCAGCTCCAGGTCTCCCAGTCCGTCGAAGACATCCTCGGCAGCACGATCCTCGACGGCAACGACCAGCCGATCATCGGCCGCCGCACGACCGATTCCTTCGTCAGCGCGAAGAGCGGCGAGATCGTCGTCCTCGGCGGCCTGCAGCGCAAGGTGACCACGAAGTCCACCTCCCGCCTCGGCCCCATCCCGATCATCGGCGACCTCTTCGGCTCCTCCACCGACCTCGAGGAGAAGCAGGAGCTCATCATCTTCCTCCGCCCCTACGTGCTCAACGGCTCCGCCGTCGACAACCTCGACGCCCTCAGCCGCGCCACCGCCAGCGTGATCGGCCCGGACGTGAAGAAGGTCATCGACAACGTCCCCGGCACGGTCCCCGCCGCTCCCGAGAAGAAGTGACATGCTGACCGTCGACCGGCACGGACTGCCCTCGGCCCTCGCCGAGCGCCTGACCGACGAGGCCCGCGCCGCGTTCGCGGAGACGCCGCGCGAAGCCCGCTTCAAGTTCCTCGCCGGCGCCCTCGGCCTCGACGAGGCCGCGCTCCTCGCCGAGCTCGCCCGGCTCACGGGCCTCGAGGTCCTCGAGGAGCCCGCCATCGATCCGGACGGGATGAAGATCCTGCCCGCGCGCATCGCCTCCGAGGCCCAGGTCGTCCCGACCCTGCTCCCCGGCGGCGAGGTCGGCCGCCTCCGCCTCGTCACGGCCCTGCCGCCTGACACCGACACGGCCGACTGGGTCGCGACCTTCGCCGCCCGCCGCCCGCAGTGGTATCTCGCGCCCCCCGAACGCGTCGCCGCGCTCATCAACGAGAACTACGGCGTGGGTTCCGGCAGCCTCGAGGACGAGGGCGACGACCTCCCCGCCGCCGAGGCGGTCGCCGACGTCGAGGCCGACCAGGACGCCGCGGTCGTCCGCTTCGTCACCGAGGTCCTCACCCAGGCCGTCGCCGAAGGCGCGACGGACGTCCACTTCGAGCCGCAGGAGAACAACCTCCGCATCCGCTACCGCGTCGACGGCATCCTCATCCCGATCCCGCTGCCCGACAACCTCGCCCGCTTCCAGGACGCGATCATCTCGCGCCTGAAGATCATGGCGCGCCTCAACATCTCGGAGCGCCGCCTCCCGCAGGACGGCCGCATCAACTTCCGCGACGGCAAGAACGTCCTCGATATCCGCGTGTCGACCATCCCGACCATCTACGCGGAGTCGGTCTCGCTGCGTCTCCTCAACCAGCGCAAGGAGGCCTACAACATGGACCGCATCGGCATGAACGCCGAGGAGCAGGCCGCCGTCCGCAAGGTCCTCGACTACCCGCACGGCATCATCCTCGTCACGGGTCCGACGGGCTCCGGCAAGTCGACCACGCTCAACGCCTTCCTCCAGGCGATCAACTCGCCCGACATCCGCATCGTCACGATCGAAGACCCGATCGAATACGAGGTCCCCGGCGCCAATCAGGTGCAGACGCGCGCCGAGATCGGCCTGACCTTCGCCGGCGCCCTCCGCAGCACGCTCCGCCAGGACCCCGACGTGATCATGGTCGGTGAGATCCGCGACCTGGAGACGGCCGAGATCTCGATCCGCGCCTCGCTCACGGGCCACCTCGTCTTCTCGACCCTCCACACCAACGACGCCCCGGGCGCCATCACCCGTCTGATCGACATGGGCGTCGAGCCCTTCCTCGTCGGCTCCGCCGTCGAACTGGTCATCGCCCAGCGCCTCGTCCGTCGCCTCTGCGCCGACTGCGCGAAGACGGTCCCGGTCGACCGCGCGAAGCTCCTGCCGGCCCTCCAGACGCTCGGCATGGACGAATCCTTCCTGCAGGGCGTGCCTTCCCTCAAGGAAGCGGTGGGCTGCCGCAAATGCCGCGGCACCGGCTACCGCGGCCGCGTCGGCGTCTTCGAGATCTTCCACCCGAAGCCGCTCCACGACCTGATCATCAGCCGCATCTCCAACCGCGAGCTGACCGAGAAGGCGATCGAGCTCGGGATGCGCCCCCTTGCCAAGGCCGGCTGGCTCAAGGTCGCCGCCGGTCTCACGACCATCGACGAGCTCGTCCGCAACCTGAGCTCGAACGAATAAAGACGCGATGGCCGTCTTCAACTACACCGCGCGCGACGCCGCCGGCGCCGTGACCGAAGGCACCCTCGACGCCCCCGCGCGCCGCGACGCGCTCCGCAAGCTGCAGGCCCGCGGCCTCAAGCCGGTCAAGGTCGAGGAGGCCGGCGCCGCGACGCGCGCCAAGGAAGCCGCCCGCGAAGGCGGCCCCGCCGACAAGGACCTGCTCCCGACCGAGGCCGAGTGCCTGCCGTTCCTCGAGTCGATGGCCGACCTGGTCCGCTCCGGGATGTCCGCTGGCGAAGCCCTCCGCCTCCTCGCCCTCCGCCTCCAGAAATCCCGCCTGCGCGTCCTCTGCGCCGGCCTCTGGTCCAAGCTCGGCGAAGGCCAGAGCCTTTCCGTCGCGATGGGCGGCTACCCGCAGGTCTTCGATGGTCAGACGCTCAACCTCATCGCCGCCGGCGAGGCGACCGGCAACATCCGCGACGTCCTCGAGCGGCTGATCACCCACTTCACGGAGCAGAAGGAGTTCCGCCGCAAGCTGGTCAGCGCGATGGCCTACCCGCTCTTCATCTGCGTGGTCGCCGTGGGCGTGGTGATCTTCTTCGTGCTCTTCCTGCTGCCCCGCCTGCAGACGCTCCTGACCTCCCTCGGCGGCAAGCTGCCGCTCTCGACCAAGCTGCTGATGACCTTCGCCGACGTGTTCGTCGTCGTGGGCCCGATCTTCCTGGTGCTCGCCGTCCTGGCGGTCATCGGCGTCGCCCGCTGGCGGAAGTCCGAAGAGGGCCGCCTGGCCTCCGACGCCCTGCTGCTCCGCATCCCGTTGGCCGGTTCCTTCGTGATGCGCGTCTCGGTCCTCAATTTCTGCCACACGCTCGCGGTGCTCCTCGAGAACGGCATCACGACCGCCGAAGCCCTCCGCCTCGCCGAGAAGACCGCCCCTAACCGCGCCCTCCGCCAGAAGCTGCGCGAGGCCACCGACCGCGTGCTCGAAGGCGACAGCCTGTCGAAGGCCCTGGCCCGCACCGGTTATTTCCCGCGCCTGCTCCTCGACCGCGTCGCCGTCGCCGAACAGACCGGCAACCTGGCCCCGGGCCTCCGCGACATCTCCCGCTCCTACCGCGCCGAGCTCGACCGCTGGCTCGGCACGATCTCGCAGACGATCTCCGCCTCGGTCCTCGTCGCCGCCTTCTCGTTCGTCGCCTTCATCGCCTTCGCGATCGTCGCCGCCGTCTTCGAAGTCAGCTCCAGCTTCCGCTTCTGAGGGCAGGGACAGCACCACGTGCTGTCCTCGGTGCAAAAGTGCAAATCAGCCTGTGCAAAGGTGCAAACGTCGAGGCCGCCGAACGGCGGCCGCAGGGTAGGGGCGAGACTACGTCGCACCCTTCTTGTCCTCCGACGCTCGCTCAAAGGGAGACCGGAAACCGGAATGTTACCTGCGGACATTATATAAATTCTCAGGTCTCTGGCACGGGTCTTCAGGCACAGGTGCGGGTGCCGGGCGAAATTCAGATCCTGAACCTGTGCCCGTACCTGAAGACCTGAACCTGGCTCCCGACGGCCGAGACCCGAGACCTGGAGATGTGTCCCCTCCGGCCCTCCGGCCAACCGGCCAACTTTTCAACTTGGTCTCCCTCTGGTCAACCGAGCCTCTGGGCCTCCGGGCCTCTCGTTGCGCCCCATGCCCACTTGTCAACGTGGCAACTAACACAGCCTCTCATTGGTCGGCCCTCCGGTCCACGAGCCCGCGAGTCCTCTCGTTCGCCCCCTTGCCCCCGTGTCACCGTGCCCCCTTGTCCCCTCGCGACCTTGTCGCGCTCCAACCTTAACCAACCGTTAAGACGCGATTTTTCCGGAAAATAAAGTCCGGCGCGGACTGCGACTTTTGCTCCGCCTGAGGCGTTCCATGCGTATAAATCGAAACCATGAGTTCGCCTGATTCATCCTCCGGAAAACCTAATCCATTCTA
>Ga0222714_10007184_pt1 | contig 10254 bp, 7 predicted proteins | sample C33_3DmetaG_FD_165048 | JGI IMG/M metagenome (GOLD analysis project Ga0222714, IMG submission 165048) | Estuarine water microbial communities from San Francisco Bay, California, United States - C33_3D | ecosystem: Environmental > Aquatic > Marine > Unclassified | place: USA: California... | reverse complement strand
GTACGGAGCGCGTTGGATGGATGGGTGGAATTGAGCCGCCGCATTTCGGCTTGGATTGCGTTGGGTGAATCGTCCGCTCGCGGTGGTGGTCGTGCGTGTGTGCGTGTGGTTGTGTGTGTGTGTGTGTGCGCGCGAGGAGGGGTGGAGGTGCACCGCGCGCGAGGATGGGCGCGAAGGGGAACGCGCGCGAGAGAGAGACGGAGAGGCGTTGAGCTCGAAGCGACGCGACGCGGACATTGACTGACTGACCGAATCGTCAAACGCGTCTGTGTGTGTTTGCTCGTATGTGTAATAGATCACGCACGGGGGTGCAATTGAAAGATAAATGGCGGAATTTAATCAAGTTTCAACATTTGAGACAGGATGAGGCGGCAAAGGTGCCGTATAAGAGCGCGGTGCGCGCCGCGGCGAACGCGACGAGCGGTAAGGGCGGGACGAACGCGGCGGGCGCGAATAAGGGTGGGAAGAAGGCACCGGGCGGGGTCGTGGCGAAGAAAACTGCGGCGAGTGCGGCGGGGAAGAAAACGGCGAGCGCGACGGTGGGGGCGAAGGCGACCAAGGCGGCGACCAAAGGTCAAGTCGGCGGCGCCAAGGGTGGGAAAAAAGCACCCGCGGTGAGCCGGGACGCGTTGAAGAAGAAGGCACCGGCGAGCTCGACGGCGACGGTGACGGCGGCGGCGATGGCGAAAAAGAAGGGCACGGCACCGTTGAGCGCGAAAGAGCGCCTTAAGGCGTCGTACGCGCAGCAAAAGGCCGCGGCGATGGGGAGCGACGATGACGACGCGGATGACGACGACGACAAAGACGTCGTCGCGCGCGGTCCTCGAGGAAAGTTTTCCAAAACTAAAGCCGCGGGTAAGGCTAAGATCATGAACAAGGCGGATACTGAAGCCACACGAATTGTTGAACGGCTGAAAACAAAGCGTCGAGATATGGTGAATGAAGTCGAAGCCGCCGAGCGCGAATTGGCGCGTATGAAAACTGTCGTCGAAGAAGCCGAGGCGGTCTACTCGCAGGCGCGAGCGCGCGTCCATGACGCATTAGTCGGCATGCATCACGACGGTGCGCACGGTGGTGAAGATGACGACGACATGAGCGACGATGACGACGACACGGATTGGGACAAGTATTTGGCGTTTGGCGCGCACGAATCGGATGGTGAAGACGACGACAAGGATGGCGTCGTCGCCGAAGCTGCGAAAGCTGCCGCCGAAGCGCACGAAGCGATTACGAGTGCGAAAAAACCGAAAGCACCACACGCAAGTCATGGCGGGCGAGTGCCCGTGCCGGATATCGATGACGACGACGCCACCGATCACGACGATAGCGACGACGAAGAAATTGATGAAGATTTAGTGCAATCAGACTTGGAAGATTTGGATGAGGATGAGCGGAATATGCTTCGAGCGAACGAGGCCTTAGCCGCCGCCGGATTGCCGCCAATGCACGAAATTGAACACATTTTACTCACCGAGCTTAAGAAGCTCGAAGCCGCGAATGCCGCTGTTGTGCACGCACGCTTAGCGCTCGAAGCCGTAGACGCCGAGTTTGCCGAAGCTCTAGCCAATGTGGTGCAGGAAGATGTGCACCATGACTTGGAGGAACACTTCGCCGCCATAGAAGACGACAGCGACGATGAGGAAGACGAAAGCGAAGACGAGGAAGAAGACGAGGAAGAAGACGAGGAAGACGAGGAAGAAGAAGAGGAGGAGGAGGATATTCCCAATCCCGCACCGGCGCCAACGGGCGCGGCGGCGGGGCCGAAAAAGTCGTCAAAGCTGAAAACGCCAGCCGCTGCACCCGCTTCTAGCATAGACATGAGCGCTGGTCCAGGCGGCCGCGTCGTTGAAGATCGTAGATATGGCATTTACGACGCCAGGCGCTATCGCACTGAAGCAGAAAATGACGCGGAGGAGGCAGCTATGGCGAAGGGTGGTGGCGCCGGTGCTAGCGCCGCAAAAACGAATGCAGTAAGCAAACGTAAAGCCGGCGTTCAAGCGTCCGCACCCAAGGTGAGCGCCGATGCGGCGGCGAAGAAGAAAAAGACATCCACCAAGAGCGTCGCCGCCGTGGAGCCAATTTCTGAGCACTTTTGGTACGAGCAACCAAACGTGAACGCAGCGAAGAGTGCGGCGGCGGCGCGCAAGAAGCCCACTCAGGCATCGTCGCGCGCGCCTGCCGCTACGCCTGGTGCTATTCCTCAGTGGCGTCGTAAACGTACGGCTACACGCGTCACCATCGGTCGTCCCGTCGCCGGTCCAACGTCATGGGCCGCCATAGGCCAGCACATTATACAAGATGATTAACAGCGCACGAAGAAAATCCAAAGAACGATGCAAAAACGGAAAGAGAAGGAACGACACAAACGAGGCACCACAAGACTGGTCGTCATCATCGTCGTTTAGCTCTTTTTTGCTTTCATTCTTTAGGTGTACAAAAACGTACAACACGCACCACCACACGTACAAAATAAAAACAGTGTACTACTCACCCTAAAATTGAAATTACTAAATCTATAGCGCATTAACCTACACACATGCATGCGTCATCCATCCATCTACATCATCTCCCTCACAATTGCTTAAACTCCCACGGCTGTCTACACAACGGACACCGCGGCTCGGCGCCTTGCCCGCTCAACCACTTTGTGATGCACTGCAAGTGATACGCGTGCGCGCACGTCCCCCACACCACCGGGGAATCGTCACCAGGGAATTTCGCATCGGGTGGACATCCATCATAGGCGATTCTACAGATCCCACACACGTCCCCGGCGTCGCCCGCGCCCCAGGTCCACGCACCGACGCCGTGCCACGTCTTGATGTTTAAACTCAGGCGAGACGACGCTGGAGGCGCTGTTTGCGTCGTCGCCGTCGATGCGCCCGCTGAAGACGACGCGGCGTTGGCGGCGCCGCGTGGAGATGAACGCGTTTCAACCATGGGACCGCGCGTGGACGCACGACGCGGCACTCGGGAGGCGACGTGTGGCGACCGCGCGCGCGAGACTGGTGAAGGAGCTCTCGAGGAGTAAGTTGCGCGAGTACGTACATTTCAATTTCAAACAAAGCGCGTCGTCGATGTACAAAGAAATCACAAGGAAGAGAACAATAGGTGATGGTACGGTATTTCTACGCAGCCTTGGCGAACCCGACGCGGTGGTTGCCGTAGTCGAATTCGGTGTGGTATGGGCCGAGGAAGACGTCGCCGAGAATCCACAGCGGACCGGCGGGCGGCGGGATATCCATGCCCATGAAACCGCTGATGCATTGATCTTCGCCACCATCGCTGATGCGTAAGATATATTCACGCGCGGTGAGCTTGAATGAGACGCCGCCAATGACGAATTCGACATCGGGCATGTGTGGAATGTCGCCGCAATCCACCGCCGCGGTGCCACCCGTGTTTGGCACCAAGTCGCACACGCGTTTGACTTCGTTGATGATGATGTCTTGAGTCATATTTTGCGCGAGCAGATTTTGTGCATAGTTGACGACAGTTTTACACGCCGTACATGCGATCGGGCCCTTGAACGAGTCAACACCTGGACCGTGCAATCCATGTCGGTGACTGTCGGCGTTGCGTAAAAGTTTGCGTGAGGCGACGACGCGCGAGACGACATCCGTCTCGTCGCGTGCCGCGTCGCACACACCGATGGATGCACAAATCTGTTCGCTCGAGTAATCTTCAAGTTCTTGCACGAACTGTTCGGCATACTGATCAATCAACATTCGACACTCTTCGCCGAGCATCGAACGTGCACCGATAAAATTGTTTATCTTTGAAATCGTCTCCACCGGTCCGGCGAGCAGCGACGTTCCGGTGTCGGCGATGACTTGACATCCCTTCTCACCGTCACACGCGCCGATGGACCGACCAGCGACTTTGAAATCATCCATTTTGATTTGCCAGTACGCATCTCGCGTCACTGGAACGTACGTGTGTTCGCCGATAAAGTGCGCGGGGTCGGACCCGCCGAACACGAGCTCGCCTCCGACGACGCTCGGCGCTCCGTCTTCGCTCGTCGTGCGGTTCAGCCAAAAGCTAAACATTGGTGCATCGATCAATTTTTGTTCCATCATGTTGTAAAACACCGGCTTGACGTTGTCCACGGAGATTTCATCGAATCCTAAACCCAAGATGCCATCAAACTTGGCGAATAGAAACGCGATGCCCGGCTCCTTGGTCGCTTCGGCGAATCCTTGACCTTTGACGACGATGTCTCCCACCTTGACGTCATCCTTACTCAAGAAACCACTCAGCGACCCGCTGCCGTAATGGATTGCAAACGGCGTGCCGTCCTCCTCATACGTCGACGATTGCGCAGAGTCGAATTTGGCGTGCAAATCACACGGAATTTGTAAAAATCCACACTTTGCGCTCGGCACCCACAAGTTGGAGCTCCCGGTGTCGAACACAACCTGGAAGCTCTGCGGTGGGTTGCCAATCTCAATCGCGCCATAGTATTGCGCATCCATATAATTACTGATTGGCATCGAGTGCGACGGGGCGTTAGACGCACCCGAAGACGACTTGGCGCCGTACATGGATTCTAAACGCGCGCGTTGCGTCGCGTGATTGAGATCCACGTCGCGCACGCGAATCGTCTTCGCATCCATCTTCGCGTTCTTTACCAGCGCCACTCGAGCGAGTTTTGGAGCCGACGACGCGAGCACCGCGTGTGGGGTTGTCAGCGCCAGGGCGGTGAGCGCCTGCGCGGGGCGATGAAACGAAAACGGTGGTTAGAGCACGCACGCACAAAGCCTCAGCAGCAGCTGGGCCATCGATGAACGCTGTATCCGCGCGACGCACGTGCGAGGGAGCGAATGATGGGACGTACCGCGATCGCGTGCGTTCGCATGGATGTTTTACGCGCCATGTTCGATGAGCGCGCGCGTGCGTTGGGGCGGTGCGCGCGCGCAGGAATGCGGTGGGTTTGGGTGCCTCTCGCGGCTCGCGCCGCGACGACTCGGCGTTGGGCGTCGCGCGAGCAAATGAACGCATGATTGTTGAATTGAACTGTAGGAATCGTTCCATTACATAAAAAACGTTACATGCGCGCTATCTCATGCGTACGTTGGCGTGTAAAGTCTGATGGAGCTGGACGTTTATTTGCCAAGCCGTATTTCGGTAATTTTACCAAGAGTCTTGGCGTTGCATTTGCGGGCGGTAGTTGGGATCCGCCGGGTAGCCTGCGGGCGGGGCACCGTACGCTTGTTGCGGCGGCGGGGCACCGTACGCTTGTTGCGGCGGCGGGGCGCCGTACGCTGGTTGCGGGGCGATGGTTTGGTAGGACGTCGGGAGAGGCGCGGCGACAGGCGCGACTTCCTCACCAGCAGCGATGCGCTCGGCAACGCCCGTAGGAGGAGTGTACGACGCGAGAGACACCAATGCAGCTTCGAACTCGCCCGCGCATTCCTTCTTGATGACGCCTTGGAGCGTCTTACCCTTGAATTCCTTTTCAAACTCTGTGCGGAGCGTCGGCATCAAGTCATCCTTGTGCGTGAGCAGCGCCATCAAACCCGTCTTGTTCGTGGACGTAAACCAGCCAGACATCACGGTTCGGATACCCCGAGCGATGGTGCGCGCCTTGGGGGCGATGCACGCCACGAGAGCGTCTTCATAATCACCCGAGCAGTTGGAGCGAATGTCTTGAATCAAATCAGCGCCGTAGTGCTCAGTGTACTTGGTGCGAATTTCAACCTTTTCTTCCTCCGTGCGGTGAACAAGCATGGAAATCAAACCCCAATCATCGTTGGACACCCAGCCCTCGAAGGCTTCCTTCAAGTAGATGGCGATTTGCTCGGTGCGAGGCGTCAACAAGCCCATGAGCGTTTCACGGAAGAGTCTGCTTTCAAACAAACCAGTGGTTTCGTTGCGAATGCGTTCACGCAAGAGCTCGCCAGTTGCAACCTTGTACGCTTCACGGAACTCTTCGATTTGCTTGTGGGACTTGTTCGCCAAGAGTTCAATGATGGCGCCTTCATCGGTGCCCATACCTTCAACGGCGTCACGCATCGCTTGCACGTCGGCGGAGTAGTCCATCTCAGTATCGTCGTTGACGTTCGCCGGGTGACGCTTCGCGAGAGCCTTGACGATGCGCTTGAAATCACCAGAAACGGCCCATTCAGAAGTTACAGCCTTGATGAGATCCTTCTTGAAGAGTCTGGAGTAAGCTTCCCGAGCGGCGTCGAGTTGTGCGGGCGTCGCCGTAACCAACAAACGAATCACAGCCTTGCAATCCGTACCCAAACCAGCAACCGCAGAGTTGATAACCTTTGCGTAGGCATCACCGACACGGTCGCAGCCAGCTAAGAGCAAAACGCGCTTGAACTTACCGCTCGTTTCAGAAAGCACGGCTTGTTCCATCGAACGCTCGTAACGCGAGCTGTACGCCATTTGCAACGCGATGATATCTTCCTCAGACAACGTACACAAAATCGTCACAAGCGTGGCTTCATCGGTACCAAAACCCTTCATCGCGCGTTCAAGTGCTTGAGACTCGAAATCCAATCGATCGCTCAATAAAGCCATCATGAAATCCCTCAAATCCCCGTGCGTCTTGTCCGCGACGTCAGACTTCAAGTCCCCGAACCCGTACTCGCCGTACTTTTGCATGAGCTCATTCTGGATGAAATCCATACGCATGATCCCTCGCGGGTTACAGAATCTCGGCACATTCAAAACAATGCGCTTCAAAATTTCCTGCGTATTTTCACACGCAATCGCATTGGCCAATTCCCACAATTGACGACCAAACGCGTCGGCGGGCGCGGGACCGAAATCCGCGCGCATTTCCGGCTCGGGCGCCGATGAACAAACTGTTCATTCACGAAAATCACACACCGTCAGTACACACCCCATGCTTTGTTTTTCACGCCTCGACGCCCACGCACGCCACGATCGCGCCGCGTCACGTAAAAAGTAATTCCCAAATGCTGACGATCGGATTATTCCAACACTATCGCGCGCATTCGCTCGCAAATTCAAAAGTTCCGAAACGACGACGCATCCGCGCGCGCGCGACCGATCGCGCGCGCGCGCGCATTCGCACGCATCGATGCATACGTACTCCCCATGTGTGCTGCGTCCCGTCGCGAGTCGACGTCGGTGTGGTTTTGGGTGTTGGAACGATCGGGTCCCGCGTCGGTGAATGCCGACAACGAGAAAAAGCGCACCCTCCGTCGTCACTCCTGCGCGCGTCTCTCGTGCGCGCGCGCGGCGCTTCGGCGAGGCGGGATGCGGGGGAAAAAGACCAAGGCCAAGGCGCCCAAGCCGCTGTTCGCGCCAATCGTGCGGTCGATGAAGCGCGCGCGCGAGGTGACGAGCGCGTTTCACGCGCACACGCGGACGCTGAGTGACGGCGCGGCGTCTGCGCACGCGAAAGCGGTAGCGCTCGAGGCGTTGGACGAGCTCGGTGGTCGACAAGCGTATCAAGAGGCGAGTGTGTTGACGACGACGAGGCATAGGACGTCGAAGTGGACGTTTGCGGTGCTCACGAAGCGAGGGATGCGACCGAAGAAGGGTGAGCGCGCGTTGCGCGCGTTGGAAGTGGGTGCGATAAATACGGATTTAATGAGCGCGAAATGGCTCGACGTGCGCGCGATTGATATAAAGAGTCAACATCCTAAGATTGTGCAGCGAGATTTCTTTGATGAGGTGGTGAAAGAGGGTGCGTACGACGTCGTGCACTCGTCCATGGTGCTCAACTGCGTGCCGACGGGGGCGCAACGCGGTGAAATGCTCGCCCGCACAGCCAAGATGTTACGCGTCGGTGGTGTGTTCTTTCTTTATATTCCCGTTCGATGCGTCAAGGCGATGACGCACGAGACGCTAGTGAGGTTTCTACGCGCCGTGGGTTTGCGCGTGGTGGAGCATAAAGCGACGCCAAAAGTCATGTTTTATTGCGCTGAAAAAGTAGACCCGAAAACCGCGGCATCGACGCAGGATAAAGTTGAGAAGTGTAAAGCGCGCGAGGAATTTGTGCTGAGGACATCGGCTCAGACGTTGGCGTCAAAGGACACCGACGCATTCAGCGTGGCGCTCGAACAAAGGCACATGTGTGGCTTCTGACGCCGCCATGTTTAGGCATCCACCGCCATCCAATGCGCGATGAGAACAAACCGCGCACTGAATTAGAATTCTAGTCAATCGTTACGTCGCGCGGATTCGCGCGCGCCGGGCGTTGTAACATTATACTTTAGTTTGTACTCGTATCCGTTCATGAAACGCGAAAGCCACCAACCGAATCCACACACCATGTCGCGCCGAAGACGCGGCGATGTGCGTCCGCCCACCACGGCGCCCGCGCTCGACGACCGCGACGTGCATGCCGCGGATGATATCGAACACAGCGAGGGCGCGGACGACGCGCGCGATGATTCGGACTCGCACGCCCCGAAGGCGACGACACAAAAATACATCGCTCAGCTCGCCGGTTTTCACCACGCGCTGCTCCCGTCGGACATCGAAGCGCGCTTCAGCGCAATTTATGACACATACCACGCCGGAAATCACAGTGACACAGACAGCGAGGCGAGCGAGGAGGAGAGAAACGCGTGGTGGCCGTTAGAGCCATTGTCCATGACGCGCGCCGACGCCGCGGAGACGGCGAAAAATATAGACGACGCCGCCGCGTCTGGTGCCATGACCTTTGATGGTGATATTGATGTCTTAGTCCGACAAACCGTGCACTTGAGTGCGAGTTTGACGCGCTGGCGACGACGAGGGACGATTTTAGTTGGACCCGCGCCAGACAAGGATGTTCGATGTCGGCGGTGCTTGGACGTTGCCGCCGAACCTCTGGTGACGCAAGAATCGCATATATTCTGCAAGCCATGCGCAAAAGAGGCCATGGGAGACGAAAAAGTGCGTATATTTGGCATCGATCCACGAGTTTCGATGAAAATTGATGATTTACCGGTGATGTGTTGTCACGCGGCGACGGCGACGCGGCTAGACGATACTTTGTCCTGGCGGATTATTTCCGAGGGTTGTAAGGCTGTGTTTCCGTTGAAACACGCCAGAACTCACGAAGACGAATGCATGTACTCGCTTGAAAAATGTAGCTTACCGTTTGAATGCATGAATCCCGCGGAAAAGTGTACCATGGTTACGGCTCGTAAAGACGTAGAGGCGCATCGAGCCGCGTGCGAATTCAAGCCGTCCCCTTGTCCGGACTGTGGCCACATGATTCAGGCGCGTAAAATGCGTTCGCATGGTCTAGTGTGTGGTGCTATGCCAGTGTTCTGTCCATACAGGCTATGTAAGTGGCGTGGCAAGCGCGAAGCCGTCGACGCGCACGTCGCCACAGAGTGCTTGGCGCATCCGGTGATGTGTCGCTTGGAAGATTCCGCCACCGGGGAATACTGCCGCGCAACCACGACGCGCGAGCGCATCATGCACCATCGCGCGTCGTGCCAATATCAAAAGTGTCCGTGCAAGTTTTGTGGTGCAAAAATCAGCCTACGCCGCATGGGGGATCACGCAAAGCGATGCAACGCGCGCGAATTTCATTGCCCGCTTTGTCGTCGACGCATGCCTTCAGAACAACGCGAAACGCACGAGCGCACGGGTTGCCCGATGCTTGCACAGGCGTGCGAACACGCGAGATTCGGATGCACCTGCGCAGTGGCTCAGGGGTTTTACAACAAGCACGCGATGGAGAATTTTGAGCAACACGTCGAGCAAGTGGCGTTTGGCCCGACGGGCGTGCTCGACTTTATCAATCGCCCGCGAGACGACGACGGGTTCGATATCGGTGCATTCGAAGCGCGTGTATCGAGTGTTCGAGAGAAGATGCGCAAAACGTTTGAATCCGTGGACTCGACGAGCGCGAGTGCGGTACGTCGCGTACGCGAGCGTGCTGAAAAGGCGGAGTCGAGCGCGAGCAGACATCTCCCGGGAAAAATCGAAGCGGCGACAAACGCGTTTAAACGACGCGCAGCACACGATCGTGCGCAAGCCGAATTCGCATTGAAAGAGAAGATTGCGCTTGAAAAGGACGTGGAGTATCATCGTGAAATCGTAGACGCAAACTTGGCGGGTACATTTATCGCTGAGGCGGCGACTATGGCGCGCGAACGTCTCGAAGCGGCGATGAACGACATCGCGGAGACGTCGACGTCACTCGCCGTCATGCACGCACGCGCCGAAAGTCTTCTCAACGACGCGCTGCATGGAGAAGACATTGATACAGCATCCGAAGTCACAAAGCGTCACTTGGAAGATCTCATGCGTCAAGGTGAACGACAATTA
>Ga0222714_10007182_pt1 | contig 10256 bp, 1 predicted proteins | sample C33_3DmetaG_FD_165048 | JGI IMG/M metagenome (GOLD analysis project Ga0222714, IMG submission 165048) | Estuarine water microbial communities from San Francisco Bay, California, United States - C33_3D | ecosystem: Environmental > Aquatic > Marine > Unclassified | place: USA: California... | reverse complement strand
GACCCGACCAGACCTGTGGGTTTTGAAATGTACTACGAAGGTCAATGGTATCCATTAAGAATGACAGGACCAGCTCGAGTTCGTAAAGAAGAACTTGGGGTAGGTAACTGGGACGCAGTTTTACAACCTAATGAAGATATTAGCAAATGGTTTCCTATCAGCGGAGATCCTTTAGATTATGTTCCGGGACTAGAACAAGGGCATGACCCTTTAGATTATGTAGATAACATGATTGTTATCGTAGAAAACGTATTTCAAGTTTCGGGTACAAACTTTGATCTAATAGAATCAGACGGAATTGTTGTTGGTGTAGAAGTAGTCACAGGCGGTACAGGATTAACTCCGAACAGCACAACTATTCCTGTGGTTTTTAGTGCTCCGGATGTCGCAGGTACAACTGCTACAGGTCTAGGAACTACAGACGGAACTGGTGCTATTACAGAAATTAATATTACAAATCCTGGTACTGGATACACCGGTGCTAGCACTCCGACTGTTACAGTTACAGGCGAAACTGGGCCTAGTACATACAATGTAAAGATTGCTAAACCAGGTTGGCATATTAAATTTCTTTCAGCAGTACCTGACACAAAACCAGTTATTGTTTATTTCGGGTACGATCAATAATCACCCAATCGCTCCGATAAATATCAAATAAGGGGCGTATTTTGGCAGATCTAGGTAGAATTTCCGGTCCAATGCTTAAGGCCAACCTTGAACGGTTGGGAGTGGACCTTGTCTTTGAAAATCAGTTTGGAGATAACAATCTCTATCTCGATGTAAATTCACGCAGGCTCGGTATTAATACCAATGCTATGCCTAGAGAACTTACAGTTGATGGAACCATATCTACTGTAGGATTAATAGTCGATAATGACGCACAGTTAACTAATCTCTATCTCGACGGAGATACTGGAACTATAACCAGTTATACCGGCAACGTAACTATAAATGCCACAGGCACTTTGTTTGCTGATATTTTAGAAACTCCTAGTCTAATTTTCAACGACAACTATATCCAAGGTGTTATTAGCAACGAAAATATAGAGCTTTCTCCTCACGGTACAGGTAAAGTATTATTTGACGGAAATGCTGTGATTGCGGGAAATATAGAAGGAAATGATGGGTTAACATTAAAGGGCAATATTACATTTGGCGATAATAATGCTCTTGACACCTTAGCATTCACAGCGGAAATAGTAGGCGACCTAATGCCTACGTTAAACGAAACATATAATATTGGTTCATCAGACAGAAAATGGAACGAACTACATACCGAGTTAATTAACGGCGAGTTCTTAATCACCGAAGATATCACTTCTGTAGCTAATATCAATCCTAACGTGGCCCTTAGACCAGGAAATTCCTATTACGTTAGCACATTAGGTGAAGACAGTGGTATATGGAATGACGGTACTCATCAGCTTGGCGGATTTAGAACTATTAAACATGCTTTGAGTTTTGCCACAGCAGGCGATACTGTAACTATCTATCCCGGTGTTTATCAAGAAACGTTTCCTTTAGAAGTACCGAGTGGCGTGACAGTTAACGGTACAGACATTAGAACAGTTATTGTTGAACCAGATTCTAGCAGCGAGTTCAAAGATTGTTTCTTACTCAATGCCGGATCAACAGTTTCAAATCTCACAGTAAGAGATTTCTTTTATAACGAGACAACCGATGAAGGTTATGGTTTTAGATTTGCAGATGGATACGACGCTACTGAAAGATCTCCATATGTACAGAACATAACTGTTATAACACAGGAAGTTGCTGGAACATTAACACCTACTAATATTACAGTCGGACCGGCACCTACAGGAATTTCTTTAACTAGCGATAGTGTAACTTTAGATAAATCATTCTATAGTCAAGCTCTTGTAGATTCTTTAGTGGGCCAAATCGCAGTCATTGATAGGTATCCTAATCCTCCTTTATATTACACAGTTGTATCAATCGAAACAGAACCCTTATCCCCAACGCAGTGGAGAATGACCGTTGATACAACATTTAATCCAGCCGGCCAACTTAAACCAATTAGTTTTTACCCCGATGTAGGAACAACACAAATAGTCACTAATGACATTTGGGACACAACCGGTAATTCAATCGGAGAAAAATGGGTAGCCTGGTACAAAACTAATCTACCTCCTTTCTTTACTAGTGTCGTTGGACCTGAATGGTCAATTAACGTAGCAGGTACAATATACATTGTTGATTATATCATCGAAGATCCGATCAACACCAACATGTGGAGAATCTATGTTACTACATCATTAGTAGCAGGTGTCGGTATTCCAATTTTTTCATCGCCTAGCGGATCAGCAGCAGCACCGGCTGGTAGAGGTGCGTTAGTTGATGGCGGTGCTGTAGTGCCGCAGTCAATAACAGCCAGCATGTTATTTCATTCTGTGACATTTATAGTTCCAAATTCTGTTGGTCTATACATGACTAACGGTGTCAGAGTTGAATGGTTAAATTCCTTTACATATTTTGCCTCAAAGGGATTATACGCAACTAACGGGCCTTTGGGTCGATTAAGTCCCGACGGATCGACAATGATCTATGGAGCAGAACTTAGAAGTATTGGTTCTGCTAACGTCTATGGTACTGTCGGTGCCGAAGGCGACGGTGCTGATGTATTAATGTATTTGATCAATCACAACTTTGCCTACATCGGCACAGGAACCAATGTCACAAATGATCCTACTACAGTTATACAAGCTAATGAAACAGTTACCCTAAACAATGCTAGAATATACTGGCAAAGTGACGACCACAACGGTAACTTCCGAGTAGGCGAAGCATTTTTTGTAGACCAAGAAACTGGCCTAGTTACTTTTAACGGGATAGGACAAAGTGTCAGCGGCATTAATGAAATTATTTTTTCCAACGGATCAGACATAACGATATTAAACGCTGAAAAGATTGAAACCGGTGATGTTATATTCCAAGGCAATACTTTATCTACCACTACAGGTGATCTAAACATTAGATCTGCGGTAGCACCTCAAACACTACAAACTAGCAATATCGCAGGTAATTTGGATCTAACAGGAAATCTTAGCATAGACGGCACTATCAATATCGGTAATGCCGGAGCCATAGATACAGTGACATTTGCCAGCGAAGTTGATAGTGATATTATTCCTAAATATCCTAATGTTTCTTCATTAGGTTTGTCAGTATTAACTTGGAATTCTATTTGGTTAGGTAAAGCTGACTTTGGCGAGATCGTATTCGACGACAATAAAATTTATACTAAATCTAGTAACAGTGATTTAGAATTATATGCCGCTGGCACGGGAAAAGTTGTTTTTGACGCATTACAAGTAGAAACAGGATTTGATGCTGTTAATGTTCTAAATCTCGATGATACAAATATCATAGGTACATTTTCACAGACCGGTGATCAAAACTTAATAGGAAATACTACAGTAACAGGAAATTATCAGTTATCTAATGTGCTGTCCTTGGCTGTACCTAGTTTGAGTTTTGGTGATATTTCTTTCGATAGTAACACGATTTCTACAGTACAATCGAATTCCGATCTCGAACTACGGGCTAATGGCACAGGAGAAATATATGTTCCTGTTAACGATGTAGAAATAGATCAAGATCTATTATACAATGTTTTAAATTCTACAACGATACAATCAATTACAGTAATATCAGATGTATTTGATGCCGGAGTTAGAATAACTGGAAATGTGATCGAGACTCCTGCGGCCGATCTGATTGTAAATGCTGACGGAACTGGTTCAGTGATTACTGACAGCCTGCTTATCGATCAAAATTTAACAGTCAACGGACTAACAAATTTTAAATCAACTGAAACAGATTCTATTACAGTCTTTGGTTCTACTACAGTCACAGGCAATTCTCAGCTCACTGGAAACTTATCTGTAACTAATGATCTTGAAGTAAACTATCTAGCATTAGATGATATTGCTATCCAAGGCAATGTTATCACAACCACACTAGGCAATAATGATCTTTTATTACAAGCCGCAGGTATTGGAAAAGTAGTATTCCAGGAAAATGTATCTGTCGATAATAATACCAATATTCAAAGTTTAGCTTCTGCTAATCTAGCTTTGATTGAATATCAAGTTTCTTCATCACAGATGATTGTTGATGGAGTAACTGTCAGCGGTAATGTGATAGAATCTAACGGAGCTAATCAAAATTTAATATTAGATCCGATGGGATCTCTAAACATAGTAGACACAGACTTAACTGTAAGCGGCGATCTAGATGTCTTAGGAACTACAACGCTAGCAGATACAGGAATCACAGGAAATATAAATCATGTCGGTTCTTCGATAAGAACAGGTAATAGTACTATTATAGGTCCAACAGAAATACAGCAAGATTTAACTGTGTCAGGGTTCGCACAACTTCAAAATTTGAGAATAGATGGAAATAGATTATCGTCAAATTCTAATATTGAATTACTGGCAGATCCGACAAAGGCTGTGATTATCAACGACAATCTAACAATAGAACGCGATCTAACTATACAGGGCAATTTATATTCAGACGATCTAACAGTAAGAACACAGGCTACAGGACTATCTATCTTTGCTGATGACATCTTAGTACAAGAAAATTTTATAACCACTACAGCATCAAATGCTGATTTAGAACTACGAGCTAATGGCACCGGGCGAGTTAATATCACAGATCAATTAGAAGTGATTAACGATGTAACTGTAATTGGCGATACAACATTATTGAATACACAGATAACAAATATTGTGTTATTAGGACAGTTAACTCAAACTGGAGACATCGGTCACACAGGCGATTTGTCTATCACGGGAAACATATTAGCTGATCAATTTACCAACGGCGATATTATCATCAGCGGAAATTCAGTATCAACAACTAGTTCAAACTCTGATTTAGAACTAGTTGCTTCCGGAGGAATAGGAAACATCGTTGTTCCTAATTCTAATGTAGTTATAGAAAATGATCTCACTGTAAATGACGCTTACATAGCCGTACAGAATATAACATTTCCCAATGATGTAACTAGCGATATCTACGAAACCGATCAGATTAGAATTCAAAACAATTACATAGAAACAATTACATCAAACACAGACTTAGAGCTAGCCGCACACGGTACTGGACGAGTAACTGTACAGCCTACACTCGAAATCACTACTGGACAACTAGATCTATCAGGAACAGCAACATTCCTTACCACCGATATAAACGGAATTTTTGGTTTAACTGGAACAAAACAGCATACAGGAACATTTAATCTCGCAGGCGAATATAATCTAACCGGCAATCTAACTACAAGCGGTCAAGCACTTTTTGAAGATTATAATTTCATTGATTTTAGAATCGCTACTACTGATTCAAACAGCAACGTTGATCTTCGAGCAGAAGGATCTGCTAAAGTCGTGCTTAACGATTCAGTACTGTTGAGTCAAGACCTAACAGTACAAGGCGACATTACTGTTAGAAATATCGCAGGTACAACTATAACCACAGATACAATCTTTGACGGCGATATAAGGATCAAAGATAATTTTATCGAAACAACACTATCAAATAGCAACTTAAATCTCTTAGGTTCCGGTACTGGCGGAGTCATATTAGAAAAAACTAAATTTACAAACAACATTATTTCAACTGTAGACACTAATGCTAATTTAAACATCATTCCGTATACTGGCATGATCGTAGACTTTGATAAAACTAATGCTATAAAACTTCCAGTAGGTACGACGGCTGATAAATCTACAGGAACAACAGGCGAAATACGATTTAACAGCACAGTTGGTAGATTTGTAGGTTTTTCAAATACTGGTCCAATAACCTACGGTGGAGTATTTTCTAGGAATCGTGCTACATCAGTTAGAGCGTTAGATACTAACGTGTTAGACTTTACTGTTAATAATGTTTCTAAGATGAATATTAACAGCACCGCAGTAAATCTTCCTGCTCTACTGACCGGTACTACTTTATTCAGTGGAAACACTATTTCTAGCACTGCTAACAATAATGTTAACCTAACTCCCGACGGCACCGGCGAGGTTATAATGGGAGATATCCTGTTTACAGGAACCACACTAACCAATATAGATCCTACAGAAAATATGATATTCCAGAATACTGGTTCTGGATATCTTAAGTTTAATTCTACAACTGCCTTATTAATACCTACAGGCGATACAGCCAGTAGGCCGCTTTCACCGGAAGTTGGAGATATTCGATTTAATACCGATTTAAGTGCTCCAGAGGTCTTTAACGGAATCGCCTATTCTACCCTAGCCGGTACATCATCCAACGCTACACTAGCGGAAATCCAAGAGCTCAACGAGATCTACGCCATCCTACTTGGATAATCTACCCAAACGATAAATACTATTGATTACAAGGACGACCAATCCTTGTATGGTTAAACTGTGGTAAACCAGCAAAGAGCCCGCAAGGGATGAAAATTTGGTTAACCGTGAAACACGGGGTGAAAAGGAGAGCGAATGAGCCAGCTTGGTCGTATTAGCGGTCCGCTCTTAAAGGCAAACCTTCTACGCCAAGGTGTGGATCTAGCCTTTGAGACCGACCTACTTTATCTGGATGTTAACAATAGGCGAATCGGCATAAAAACTGCTACTCCTAGTCACGAACTACAGGTAAACGGTACACTACGCACAACAAATCTAGAAGTCACTGGCAGCACAGCACAGATAGGTGATTTTCTATTTTCTCCAGACACCATAACCTATGACGGCGATTTAACTTTTAATCTGCCCGAAGGGTCAGCACTACGCACTAGCAAATTCTCCATCGATTCAATTGATATTTTTAACAATATCATAGCTACTAACGAGTCAAACGCGAATCTAGAATTACGTCCAAGTGGTTCTGGAATTATCGATGTTAAATCGGGAATACAGGTAGCAGGAAATCTACAAGTTGACGGATCGATTACCGCAGACGGTAATATTGTATTAGGTGATGCTGCTACTGATACTATTACTTTCAACGCAGAAATCAACAGTAACCTAATTCCTGATGCTAACGAAACATATAATATAGGATCGAATCCGCTTACAGGCGGCAAACGTTGGTATGATGTTTGGACTCGAAATTTATACGCTGACATAATTACTTCTCAAAACTTAATTATTGACGGTGTTAATATTTCAGCATTGCCTGGAAATATGCTTTACGTGTCAGCAGTTAACGGCAACGATTCACACCAAGGCGAACATCCTAATGATTCGCTAAGAACTCTAAAATATGCCCTAAGCATAGCACCTGCTGGAACAACCATATATCTTTATCCAGGCGTATACGAAGAACAATTTCCATTAGAAGTACCTGTGGGCGTTACTGTAAAAGGCACAGGTATACGCTCCGTACGAATTGTACCAACTACAGCTACAGAATATAATGATGGTTTCTTATTAAACGGCGAAACTACTGTTGAAGACCTGACAGTTGCTGATTTTTACAGCGGCGGTAATTATTTTGAAGTTACATCAGCGGCTCCTGGTACAACTACAGTTAATGTAGGAACATCTCCGTTCGCTCACACTTATGTCAGCGGCGGAACTATTGAATTTATTGACAGCAGCAGCGGAAATATCACAGGAGCAACCTACACCCATACTACGGGCAGTTTAGTGTTAACACATACGGGCGGCACAGCTAGTTTAGGTGACAGAGTATTCCTTTCAAATCTTACCTTTAGCTGTAACGGCGGCAACAGAGTGTTTCCAGATAATGGTTACGCTTTCCGTTTTGTTACAGATTTTGAAGTCACTACAAGAAGTCCATACGTTAGAAATATCACAGTATTAACCAAAGGCACAGCCACAGGTGTCGGTGATCCACTAGGGTTCAGTTCAGGCGACGCAGGTAAAGGTGCTTATGTTGACGGTGCTTATGCTACCGCCGCATCTCAAGAAGCAAGTATGCTGTTCCATTCTTGTACTTTTATCACCCCAGGCGTAGATGCTCTATCGGCAACTAACGGTGCTAGAGTCGAGTGGTTAAATTCATTTACATATTATGCCAACAAAGGCATATATCTATTCAGCAGCAATGACGGGTTCGCCGGTGATGGAAAAACTAGAATAAAAATTTCTAATACCACAGGTATTTGGAACGTCAGTGATACCATAACATATTATGACACAGATGGAACTACAGTGTTAGCTAGCGGAGTTGTTGAAAGTATTGACGGTGATTTTTACGTAATTGATGGCAAGAGTTTAGGTTGGACGACATTAGAAGATCGGTCTACAAAAACTGTATCAGTTGCTGGCGGTGCTAAATTATCAACCGCAATTAAGAAATTTGGTACAGCAAGTTTAGTGTTAGACGGCACGGGCGACTATATCTACATAGCCAGTCAGCCAGATTTTAGTTTTGGAACCGGAGATTTTGAATTCGACGGCTGGTTTTATCGAACAAATACAGCGTTGTCAACTTTGTTAGATTTTAGACCACAAACAGGTAGCACACCCTACCATCAACTTAATTTAAGTTCTACGGGAGTGTTACGTTACGCAGTTAACGGAGCAACTGTAATCACCGGCAGCACCTTAACACTAAACACGTGGGTACATGTTGCTATTAGTCGAGCAAGCGGTAGCACTAGGATGTGGATAAACGGTACACAATCCGGTGTAACATATGCCGATACTAATAATTATTCGGCACCTTATTCTTTGACAATCGGAGCAACTAATCTTGGTGTAACTGCTTACGCTGGTTACATAGATGAAATTAGGATTAGCAAAGGTGTAGCAAGATACACCAGTAATTTTACAGCACCAACTAATGCTTTTACCAGCGACAGTTCTACTGTATTGTTGTTACACTTTAACGGAACAAATAATTCTACAATTATTTTAGATGACGGAGTCACTACTCAAGACCTACAATCTAGCTCAGGCGGAACAGCGTCGATCGTTGACCTAGCTGACTATTCAGACTTTGGTGCTGAATTAAGAAGCATTGGTTCTGCCTGTGTCTACGGTAATTATGGTGCCTACGGTGACGGCGACGGAGTCATCGCTTATCTCATAGGACAAAACTTAGCCTACATCGGTAACGGAGGTGATTCTAATAATGATCCTACCACAGTTATACAAGCCAATGAAGTAGTCGAAACTAATCGTGCTAAAATTTATTATACATCGGTCGATCACAAAGGCGATTTCCGTGTAGGTGATCAGTTTTATATCAATCAAGATACTGGCGAAGTTATTTTTAGTAACTCTAACGTAGCAGTAACGGGCAGTTTGCTATTCAATGACGGCGTAAATCAAACATATATTGACGCTACTAAGATCGAAACTGGTGATTTCCGCATTTCTAATAACACCGTAGAAACTTTAAGTCAGGTAATGAATATTGATTCGTTTACCGGCGAAGTAAATTTCTTAAACAATGTTAATATCGCAGGCGATCTTGACGTAACAGGTAATGTTACCATCGGCGGTAACATCACGATAGGCGATCAGACCACAGATTCTGTCAACATCGAAGCCAGGATTGACAGCGATATTATTCCTAAACTAAACGACACATACGATCTAGGAACAACTGTTGATCGTTGGAGACAGATTTTTGTTAACAGACTAACTGCTGATAACATTGAAATTGTAGATAATAAGATTTCGACCTTAGATTCAAACAGTGATTTAGAATTATCCGCAGCAGGTACCGGCAAAGTCCTTATACCTAACAACGATTTACAAGTTAATGACACATTTACAGTACTCGGTACTACAAATCTTCAAACAACTAATATTGTAGGTGCTTTAAATCTAACTGGTAATAGTACTATCACAGGCGATGTAACACAGAATGGTGATCTAAGTGTTAGTGGGTCATTCTTCGCAGCCTCTCTGGATCTCGAAAATATTGAAATTGTACAGAATAATATCCGCACAAAAAACAGCAATCAAGATCTCCAACTCGAAGCAGCAGGAACAGGAAAAATTTATGTTCCATCGAACGATGTACAGATCGATCAAGATCTAACGGTTGACGGTCAAATTACTGGTGTGAATATAAACAACACTGGCACAGTTACTTCAACTACAATTAGAAACGAAAATATTGTAATCAGCAGCAACACGATTACAACAACATTATCAAATTCAGATTTAGAACTTAGATCAAACGGCACAGGAAAGATATATGTATCAGCCAGTGATGTACAAATTGATGAAGATCTAGAAGTTATAGGAAATACCAATCTAGCTGTTACAAATATC
>Ga0222714_10007181_pt1 | contig 10257 bp, 10 predicted proteins | sample C33_3DmetaG_FD_165048 | JGI IMG/M metagenome (GOLD analysis project Ga0222714, IMG submission 165048) | Estuarine water microbial communities from San Francisco Bay, California, United States - C33_3D | ecosystem: Environmental > Aquatic > Marine > Unclassified | place: USA: California... | reverse complement strand
TCCTTTGCAAAGGGATTGCTCAAATCAGCGATGTCCTCACGAAGAGAGCGGGCAAGAAAATACGCCCAGTGGACGCGCTAGACATCATGAACATCATTGGCTCTATTGTGGTGGCTGGCAATGTACGCCGTTCAGCACAGATTGCCATTGGTGACCCGGATGATGTTGAGTATCTTCTTGCGAAGCGTTGGGACATGGGCAACATCCCTAGCTGGCGGGCTATGTCCAACAACAGCGTGGTGTGTAACGACATCAACGACCTGCACGAGTACTTTTGGGACGGTTACGAGGGCAAAGGTGAACCCTATGGGCTTATCAACCTGCGCCTGTCACGCAAGGAAGGACGACTGGGGGACACCGCCTATCCTGACCCGGACGTGCAGGGCTACAACCCGTGTGCAGAACAAAGCCTAGCAAACTTTGAAACGTGCTGTCTCGCAGAGATTTACCTGCCCAACGTCACCTCGTTTGATGAGTTTGTTGACATTGCCACGTTGCTATATCGCATAAACAAGCACAGCCTGAACCTGCCGTGTCACCTCCCTGAGACGGAAGAGGTGGTGCATAAGAACATGCGTATGGGGATTGGGGTTACTGGCTACCTACAGGCAACTGAGGAGCAGAAGGGCTGGTTGGCTGAGGCGTACAAGAAGTTACGAACCTATGACCAGTGGTACAGTGCCAAGCATGAGTTTAACAAGTCGGTGAAGCTGACCACTGTTAAGCCCAGCGGTACGTTGTCGTTGTTGCCGGGTGTTACACCGGGTGCCCATCCGGGGTATAGTCAGCACATGATTCGCCGTATCCGCATTGCATCCAACCATCCGCTGGTGGACGTGTGCCGACAGAACGGTTATGACGTAGAGTATCAATTGAATTTTGATGGCTCTGAAGACCACAGCACCGTGGTTGTGTCGTTTCCTTTTGCCTTCCCCGAGGGTACGCGACTGGCTGCTGAGATGACCGCCATTGACCAGCTTGAGGTGGTGAAACAGCTACAGAAGGACTGGAGTGATAACAGCGTTTCTTGTACCATCTACTACCGTAAGGAGGAACTGCCGGAGATTCGGAAGTATCTAAAGAAGCACTACAAGAACAACCACAAAAGCCTATCTTTCCTTTTACATTCTGAGCACGGCTTCAAGCAAGCCCCGCTGGAAGAGATTAGCAAGGAGGAGTATGAAGCACTTGTGGCGCGTACAACACTAATCACTCAGATTGACGAAGCCACCATTGGGCTGGATGAAGATGAGTGTGCAACTGGCGCGTGTCCAATCCGATGAAAGTGGTACTTAACTTCCGAAATGGGTTCGGCTTTGACATTGAACACAACGAGGATATCATTCACGTTATCGGTGTTGAAGACGAGAATGGAGAAGAGGAGAAAACACTTGGTGGCTTTGTTGGCATCATTGTTCGTCTCCCTCTACTTGCCATCTATATAGGTGATTTCCATGAAATAGACGAAGAAGTGTTTTACTAAAAAGAAGGGGACTTAATAGTCCCCTTTTTAGTTATGGCGCTACAGCCCCTACCCATCCTTGTAACAATGGGTCATTAGGGTCAAACGTGGTAGCGGGTTTATCCTCTACTGATGGAGCCTCCGCCGCTATAGTACCAGCAGCCCCGCCATAAATAGCGTACTTGTAGTTGCTAACAAGTTTACCGAGCAAGTTTAAGCCTTTCTGACCTATACCGCCCTTGTTAAGTTCTAAGTCTTTCATCAACTTAGCAGCATCAGCAATAGCTTCTTTATCTAATAACATTCTACGCAGTTCCCTACGTTGAGCGTCTGACATTCTTTTTTGTGCAGCTATTGAGAACATGTTAATCAATGCCCGTTGTGCGCTGATAACTTGGTTCCTAAAATAACCAGCAGCCGTGGAGAAAGAAACACCAGTTGCTTTTTCCATTGCGCTTTTCTCTGCCTGTTTTACGTCCACTTTTAAATCCAATGGGAAGTCTCGTAGTCGTTCACTTGCTTCGGTAAGAGCACGAAGGTTTTCCAACCCCTCTTTACCAAACACAGAAGACAACAGGTTTGTATTTTCTTCAAGTATTTCACTTCTACTACCCGGCAGTGACGTTAAAGCGTCAACCAAAGCACCTTTGATAGCGTTCAATGCTGTTGGGTCTTTACGTACCGTCTCAATCAGCACATCAGCTTCTGCTTGGTTATTCAAAGCCTTTGATACAATGGAAGTTAGACCACCTGTTTTATTGTAAGCCTTAGCAAGGTAGTCCTCTGTCTGCTTAATCTGTGCAGCTTTTTCCTGCTCCAACAAGAAGGCGCGTCGGTTAGTCATGTCAGACACGTTTGTCTTCAACCCTTCTAGTCGCTCACGCAGACCGGGAACTAGGTCAATCTTCTCTTTGTTGTCTGCAATGTAGCGGGACAACGCCGTAGGATTTATTTCAAAAGAACCATCACCAACTGTCCTAACAATGGTTTTATTCCTACTTATATCAAACAAGAAAGCATCTGTAACAATCTCAATGCCTTCAGGTCTATCACCAATAACAGACATAGCATCGTTCAATGAGGAGGCGTTCTTGGTTAGTGAATCAACACCATTCTCAACAAACTTAGCGCGGTTGATGTCTATAACACCCTGCTCACTAAAAGGCAGACCAACACGTGAAGCATATTCCTTGTTGATTTCACGGTAGGGAACAGAGAAAGCAGCATCTGTGTTGTCTATTGCCCTATCCACTTCGCCCTTAAGCGCACTGAGCATCCTGCGCTGGTCAGCATCTCTAGTTTGACGCAATGCCTTATTAACTTCCTTGCTCAAGCTATGTATTGAACTGAGCGTGGCAGACCCATCTTTGTTTATAGCAGGAGATTTTCTACCATAGAAACGCTGCACAGAAGAGTACAAAGAAGGAAACTTCTTAAACACCTCTTCCTGAGCCTCACCTCTGATAAATGTCGTCAAACCTCTAACAGCATCTTTGGGGACAGAGATACCAATGGCTTCGTTGTTTTTTACAACATCATCATACAAAGGCTCAAACTCTTTAATCAACGTGGCTCTTTTAGCTTCTATCAAATTAGACAGCCGAGCACCAACATCACCCTTACCAGCAACTTGGCTGGACAGGTCAGAGGCAGAGCGAATATCAAAGTTTAGGCGTTCAATTGTTGCACGGCGTCCTTCACTCAAAGAACGAGCAATGTTAACAACTTTGTTATTCTTGGTTTGCACCTCTTCATAACGCTTTTTAACTAATGCGTCCACCTCTTCCATCGTAGGTGCTTGACCCTTCTTGGCAAACCTCAACGCATCCTCTGCCGCTTTGTACTGAGCAGCCAAATTAGCGGCAAACACAGGGTCTTCTACGTTAGCTGCCTCTCGTAGAACGTAAGCAGAAATAGTAGTGTCTCCTGCACTGGCAGCTAAAACAGGTAAAGAGATACCAGTACGCTTTTCTATTTCAGAAGCACGAAGAATGGATGGTACTAAGTTAGGATTGGCTTGTTGTGCTGTCTCAATCATCCGACCAGCACGAAACACACCTGTGTCATCAGCAATGTCAATACCAGCTTGTTTAACTTCCTGACCCATACCTCGGCTGAACCAAAGAGTGGTGGCGTTTTTAAGTGCAATTGCCGGGAGAGTAACTGCTGCTCCTGCAACCATCTCTGCCATAGGACGCGCAGCACCTCCCAAAGAACCTTCAGGAACCATTTGTCCTGCTTCATAAGAGGCAGCACCACCAAGACCACCTAAAACGGCTTCCCCAGCAAGACCTTTTCCTGTTTGAGGCACCATTGAACGACCAACGGTGGCTAACGTAGAAGGTGCTGCTTGAACCCCACGCCCTGCTCTATACAAACCAGCTAAACCAGTCAAACCCCTACCAACAGCAGCCATAGGAGGAACAGCAGCAGCGCCAATCAATGTAGCTTGCCCAGTAGGGCTTTCAATAAACTCAGCAGCACGTTGCAAAATGTTCTTTTCTTCAGGTGGTTGCTGAGGTTGACCCATACGAGACATCTCAAAGGAACCACTTGGAGGGGGAATAGAAGGGTCAAAGTCTGACTCTGTTGCCAGACCGCGCTCAAGGGCAATACGTTTTACGTCTGCTTGTGAAGAATTAGCAGGTACATTAGGTACAACTATACCGTTTCGCAATTCAACGTCAATTGTTTCCATGCTTTTCCTTATTAGTTTTGCGGTAAAGAAGTAAGCGGAACATTTACTCTAGGAAATAGTAAATCTAATTCGTCTGGGTCTTCAGAGAATTTTCTCTTATGTATTTTTCGTGCTTTGTCTGTTATGGTATTTATCTGCTGAATTTTAGCAAGTTCAATAATCCTAGCAACTTTGTACAGTTGAGCTTGTGTCTCTTCAGAAGGAACGCCTGTAAACATTTTACTAACAATGTCTTGAACAGCACGGAACAAACCAGCAGAACCGCCTAATCGTTCAATATCTGCATTTGAAAGACGCCCATCTCCTAATGCTCTTGCTATAACTGTTCTTGCAGAGTTCCAAGCAGATACGTTATTAGACGCCGTTGCCTCATTCAATAGTGCTTTTGCTTCTTGTGCGCTTTGGAGAGCCTTCCTTTCAGGTTCAACTAAAGAATCGTATTTTTTAGAAAAGTCTACAGTGGTGTTAGCAGGTTCAAGTACAACATCTACTTTAACAGTTTGCTTACCAGGCGCATCACCAATTGTTTTTACAATGTTACCTTTACTGTCTAATGCAACAACTTTATCACCAACAGTTTTAAAAGTGAGTTTTTGTACTCCGGGCTTTCTAGCCTCTTTAACAATGTCTCGTGTTAATTGCTCGTCTTCTGCGTAAATAGCCGCATCCTCTTGAGATAAGCCAGCAACACGAAGCATATTAGTTCTTGAGGTAAGGGCAGCGGCTTCTCGTTCAGGTTTACCTTCAATTTCTTTTACTTCTGCTGTAGTTTTACGCAATTGAAGCCCAGTCAACTTCTCTTGCTGTGCCGTCTTACGTGCTTGCATAGCAAGGTCAGGGAACCCGGACTGAGCAAACAATTCAGCTGCTTTGTTGTACTGCTCTACTGGGTCAGCAATACCCTTAACTTGTTCAAACACACTTTGAATTGCTGCGTTCTTCTCTTCACCGGGCACTTGACCACCAAACATACGTCCAGCACCATAGCCAGCAATGCGCCCAGCGTTAGACATCGTTTGCACCAACTGATTGTACAAATTACCACCTCCAACTGGCTGCATAAGACCACCGAGGTAGTCCTGCTGTAGTTGCCCGGGAGTTTTATATGAAAATAGTCCATCAGCCATGTTTATTCCTTATTAACCAAATGCGGTAGTTTTACGTTGAGGGGCGAATAGTCCAGTAAACCCTTGAATACCACCTAACAAAGCGTTAGCAGCACCGATACCGCCAGCTAAGTTAGCCTGAGCAGCACCTTGACCGCCAGCCAACAGTGCTTGTGCTTGATTACCACCTGAGACAGCTTGCTTGCTGCCAATGTCTGCACCAATGGTGAGAGGACGCAACGCTTGTTCTTCAACACCAAGACCAGTTTGGAACAACCCGGTGCCACGAGAGATAGCCTTGTCAATCTCAGCCTGTGCAAGTTGTCGGCTTTGTTGTGCCAACATGGCATCTGCTTGAGCACGGGCTAGGTCACGTTGATACTGCTGTGGATTAACCATGCCAGGAGCACCAGCACCTAAAGCCTGACCACTTAGACCCAAGCCAATACGCCCTTGCTGTAGTTGACGCTGGCGCAACGCAATGTCCTCTGACTCACGTTGAGGAGCCATCAATTGTTGCTGTTGCTGATAAAACTGTTGAGCAGCAGCCTGTGGGTCAGTTTGTATTTGGTCTAAGAATTGAGCACCAGTGCCGTAAAACTTGTCCCTAAAAGCAGCCAACAACGGGTCAATCTCATACCCTGCCTGACTCTTAGAGGGGTCAAAGTAGGAGGTGCCAAATCCCGTGCTAATCGCATAAGGACGAAACTGTGCAGCATCTGCGGCAATCTTAGCAGCTTCAATATTAGCAGCAGCGGCTCGGTCACCAGCATCGGATGCTTGACTGCCAGCTAATAAACCGCCAACAAGAGGTACAAGAGAGGTCCATTCAAAAGCCATGTTTTTTCCTTAGTAAGTGCCACCACTGATGGTAGCCCCATCAAGCGTAGTAATGGTTACAGTTCCTGAGAAAGTAGGCGCAGTGATGTTTGCCTTAGAAGCAATTGCTGTTTCAATGTTGGCAAACTCTGTGTTTATCTCAGTACCTTTAACAATCTTGCCAGTATCGCCGCTAGGAAGTGCATCTTTAGCAGCAAAGTTAACTGTTTTAGTGTAGTCAGACATTAAATTATCCTTCCTGTCTTAACAAAAATGTCCAGCCGTTGAACGCTAAACTCTTGGCTGCTAATTTCAGTTTCAAAACCAATTTGTATTACATTACCAGCGCCACCAGTGGAGGCAGAAATATCATCTGTGAGAACACCAACTGTGAACTCATCAACACCATATTCTGCTACCCCATACTCAGCAATGTTGCCAGTAACAATAGTGAAAGGGTAAGAGAAGGTGGTGCCTTGGTAGTCGTACCCAGCCTTAACAATAAACTCTTGATTGTTTCCTCCAACCACAGTGGCTTTGATGCGCTTCAACATCTTGACCATCGTTGGGTTCTGCATGTCAATGTGGTTAGAGTAGTAGCGCAGGATGTAACTAGACCCGTTGTCTTGATACCCGGTGTATTTACCAATACCGTTTGTTTTACCAATCAACAAATCTCTGTTGCGTCTACGCAGGAAAGAACCTGCCTCATAATCAACCCAACGAGTTACACGAGCAGAACCATCTTCTAAGGCTTGCCGCATGTCCAAACAATAAACAATATCAGAAGCAGGAAAAGAGATGAGATAGAAAGAGTTTTGTTCTGAATAAGCAGAGCGAACAAGCCTCATGTCTTCCGTTATTCCCTGTTCAGTCCTTACTGTTTGTATAAAGTCGTCTTTGATATTCTTAGTCAGGTCGCGCATCGGCAAACTTTTCTCTTGAATAAGCCTACCAAGCGAACGAATACCTGTGTCTGATAAGAAGATGATGTCATTACCAGTTGTCTGCACACTGTCACGAGCAACACAACCAACCCCAAGAATTACATCTGACAAAATGAAGTCGCCAGCAATTGGGTTGTCTGCGTTCTGATAGAGAACAATGTTGTTTTTACAGAATATGATAAGGAAGTTGTTGTGGGCAGCTAGTGCAACAATAGTGTCCGTGTTGTTAGGGAGCACAGCAGAGATGTTTAACGTACCGCTGGTGCCTCCATAGAAAGCAGGGAAGTTGGTGTCAGCTATATCTGTAGACCAATAAACCGTCTCACCGTCGTGTGCCCAAAACCTGCCCCAAGCGGCGATAACATCCCGTGGGTAGGAAGTGGAGTAGTTCTGTGTCAAGCTGGTGTAATCAGTCATGGTTTGGCACACAGGGCTGCTTGTAGAGTTGTACACCAAAGGCTCAAACCCGTCCTGAACAATCATGGCATGGCTATAAAGACTAGCCCCTTTCCAGTTGTTTGCTGTAATGGTGTACAAACTAGGCGTAATGTCTGTTAATACAGCACCAACACCACCTGAAAACACCTTGTTGTTACCACCTGATAGAACCACCACACTGTTGTCGTTGTTAACGTGTTCCATCATAAACTTGACAGTTGCTCCACTAAGCTCAGTGCTACCGTCAGTGGTTTCCATAGTCCAACCTTTACGACTGCCTAACCTACCATATTTATCAATGATGCAGTTGTCTGCTGTCAATGCAAAGTTGGTGGATAAAGTAACACTACTGTCCTGAGTGTTCAGTCCATAGAAACCCGGAGCAACAACAGATACGTTTTGTAATTGCTTCATGCTGTATACCAAATAGTTCCTTCAGGGCTACGCGCATCGTCAAATGCAATCTCATCTGCCAAAGCGTTTTGTCCCATTTGGTAAGCGTTAATACTTTGTTGACCACCATCTTCACCACGCTCTTCAATAGCCATAGCTGTAGCCAACAGGATGATGGGACGTGTAGGAACAACAACCGTGTCGCTGTCTGATGTCAAATCACTGCTTCTCACAACCATGTTAAAACGTAGCGTGTAAACACCATCAGGTATAGGGAACAAATCAACTTGTACATCACCATCAGCACTTACACCGTTGAAGTTGTAATAAAGAGGTGCTCCTTTTTGTGGGTTAGTCATTAAAAACTGGCGGTCAAACCAAGCACTTTCCTTCAACTGCATCTCCCAATCTGAAGTGTCATTGAGTACGTTCAGAACAGAAGACCTATTGTTAGCACCATTTAACTCATAATTGAAAGTGTCAGCCGCAGTGGTTACAGTTAGGGTGGTGCGTAATGCTGACCAATCCCAAGCACTCTGCACTTGGTGACGAGCCTCGTTGACAAAATCGCCAATTAGTTTGGAATATGATGTAGAAGCAACAGAAGCCACCTCGTTCTCTCGTAGGCGGCGTAACACGGCGTTAACAAGTTGTAAATAAGTCATTTTTATTCCTCAATTTCAGGAGTGTAGCACATCTGTAGCATCTTGTCAACCTTATTCACCATCAAAAGTGTACATTGGAAACTCTTTACGTAGGTCAAAAGTAGCAATGTAAGAGATGCCTGACGTGTTAGTCTGCACCTTGATACTGTCCCCAGCCTTCAGCACAATTGAGCCGCCGCTAAATAATAGATAATCTTTACTATTTAAGCTGTATCCGTTGATAATGTAAATCTGATGTGTGGCATCGTGTGCATGTTCCCAAAACACACTGACACTGGCTGTGCTACCTGCGGTGTTGGAAATAAACAACGTCTCCACCTCAGCGACATACCCGGCAGGGACAGTGAACAACTCAACATTGCTGCCAGTGGTGGTGATTGTTTTACCTACGCTGTGTTTCATTACCAGTAGCTTCCTGCGCCTTGGGTGTCGCCAAGAGAAGACATGTCAGAACTAGCAGCGGCAACATCAGAGGCAGACATTCCGCCACCACCACTGTCTCCAGTGTTGTAAGATTCATAGGCATTCCAAGCGGCTAAATCGTCTGCTGCTTGTTGGTTTAATGCTGCCATTTGTTCAGCAGCCGCAGCAGCTTCCCATCCACCACGTTCTTGTGCTGCTTGTTGGTTTAGTGCTGTCATATATGCGTTTTCCATTGCAGCAACACGACCCGGAGCAACAGAACTCATAATGTTTTGAACAATACTTGGCTGTGTCAGGTAGTTTCCATACATTGCTGCTAATTGTCCTTGCATACCGGCAGTGCTATTTAGACCAGCCATAGTTGCAAAATCAGAAGATATTGGAAGCCCAGTAACCATACCTAACGCTGCTTTACCAAAAGCACCAAGCCTTGCACCTCGTTCAGCATCAGTTTCAGAATCTAAAAAAGCAGCTACATACGGATTTAGGTCACCAGTCTCTGCTGCATCTCCACCTGAAAGCATCCCTTGTACACGTTGTGCAGCCTCATCAGCTTGTTTCTTCTTCAACGCAGCATCAAGGGAGGCTTGTTGTATGGCGTTTTGTTTCCTAAAGGGGTCAGCATAGTAGGCTGCTGCTTCAGGTGAAGAACGGTAAGAAGACGGGTCAGCAAATGTCCCAGTCAACATCGGCTGTCGCGTTTGCCCCATACTAGGGAATAGGTTCTGCACAAAATCTGTAAATGAATCAGCCATTTTTCTTCCTTGGTTTAGCCTTGCCAGCCTTTTGTAGGGCTATAGCAATAGCTTGCTTCTGAGGCTTGCCTTCCTTCACTAAGGTGCGAATGTTGGCACTAACTGCCTTCTTACTTTTTCCGCTTTTGAGTGGCATTGGTTTTCCCTTTAGTAGCCTCACGCAACAATTTTGTGTCAGCGGGGGTCATTAGCTTACCTTTGACGTAGGCTTGAGGGGTGATGCCTTGTTTACGAGACATACGAGCAGCCTGTGCAACCTTCTCTGCTGAGGATAGGGTGTCCCACTTGGCAAGTTTATATTTATTTTTTGCTTCTACGTTTGATGGCATTTGCTTTTCCTTTTTGATGATAAAGTTTCTCTGAAGAGGTAGTGTGTTTAGCTCCTGTGTGCAGAGAGCCGTCAGGCATTTTGTGAGTTGCGCCTGTCCACAATTTCCCTGCCTTGGTGTAGTGCTTCGCGTTCTTCATTTCTTCTTTGCCGTCTTAGCTGCTTTTCTAAAAGCCTTTGCTGTAGGCGCTCCAGTGCTTCCGGGCTTACGCATCTTTTCACC
>Ga0222714_10007180_pt1 | contig 10258 bp, 9 predicted proteins | sample C33_3DmetaG_FD_165048 | JGI IMG/M metagenome (GOLD analysis project Ga0222714, IMG submission 165048) | Estuarine water microbial communities from San Francisco Bay, California, United States - C33_3D | ecosystem: Environmental > Aquatic > Marine > Unclassified | place: USA: California... | reverse complement strand
TGCGTTGTAGAGTACCAACACTCTGATTTAGGTTTTGTATATACTTTGATTTACCAGGCAGAGGTAGGTTAGAGATTAGGTTATCAATAGTTTTGTACTCTTTGATTAGTGCAATACTACGCTTAGGACCAATACCTTCAACACCAGAAATACCGTCTCCCGAGTCACCTTCAATCATTCTCGCATAGGAGTATTCGCGAGGAGATAGTCCAAACTCAGTATTAAGATACTCTAAATCAATTTCTCGACGCGAATACATATTAAAGATACTGACATTCTCTCGAAGAAGCTGAAATAAGTCTCTATCGCTAGAGATAATCCAAGAGTGAGCAAACTTATGGCTAAGATGCTTGATAAAGTAGGCAATCAAGTCATCTGCTTCAATGCCTTTAAACTTGTAGTGTTCAAAAGGTAGAACATCAATAGTATCAGACAAACAGTTGAAGAATGCAGTGAAACGCTCTTGTTCTTCCTCACTCCGCTCAATTTTACGATTCTGTTTATATTCTGGAAATAGTGTTTTGCGGTAGACTGAAGCGCCCGAGTCAAAGCAGCAAATAATGCGTTTAGCACCATAGCTCTTACCAAGACTAGTAACCGTACGGATATAGTCATCTGTAAAGCTATCAAAGTTTTTACGTTGAAGATATCGAAAAGCTAGGTTTACTCCGTCTACCAAGAGTAAGTTATTCTGTTCTTCTATAGCTTGCTTAGCCTGGACTAGCTCTGCAAGGTCATCCCAATTAGTTACCATATTATTCCTCTGTTTATCAGTTATAAATCATAATAACTTATCTTTTAGCAAATTGCAAGAAGAATTATGCTTTAGAATTCACTATTAACTTTGCAGCTGGCATCCATAAGTCTAAAAGAGACATTTTAAATTCACAATCTCCGGTTTTAACGTAGACGTATTCTGCAACTTCTATGTCATCATTCCAGCAAGCAAAGACTTTACTCCTATCCCACTTATAGATTAGTAGTGGAGATTTTTTCATAGTTTTAGCTTCTCGAGAGGTTTGTCTCCAAAAGTCTAGTAGTAGTGAAGATTTAGCTGTTAAGACATTGTTCCATGGTACTTCTTTGTGATGCTTTGCTTCGATACACCATGGAAAATCAGGTTTCCAGGGGGCATAGACGTCTCCTTTTAAATAAGCGAGCGCCCCTGACAGAGGCACTCGCTCAAATTGTGTATTAAAGGCTTCTGTAAATAAATCGCGAACGACATATTCAAAAGAACGACCTTTTGTTTTGCTGGGGTTTGCCATTATGTTCTCCTCAGCACTAGAGTAACATTTAGCATACGAGTGGTCAAAAAAATATTTTAGAGACTTTGCTCTAAATAGGTTTTTAACTCCGTGTAACCACCAATGTGAGTGTCATCAAAAAATATTTGAGGCACTGTTCGAGCTGTTGGAAATCTTTCTAACAGCTCTTCTTTTATTACGGGATTAATAACATTCTTTACTACGTACTGATAGTTATGCTGAGTAAGTAGTTCTTTTGCTTTATCGCAAAAAGGACAAGAGTCTTTAGAGTATACTGTAATCATAATTTACCTCAAGTGAAAGGCGCCAGAAGGCGCCTTTACTTATATTAAACAGGCGTCCCCATCGCAGAATTTATTTGCATCTGCATTTTCTCCCTCACTTGTCAGAGACGAGAAATCTAGAGGAGCTAGGGTAGCCGCATAAGCTTCAATCTCTTCTCTTGGAGCCTGAGTGTATGGAGCTTGTGCATATCCGTGGTCTTCCAATGGTAATAAGCTAACACCTTTAAGACGAGTATCAAAGCAGCTCAGAGCACGAGCAATTTGATTCTTTTCATGGGCTTGGAAAGAGATAGTTATTGAAACTTGATTGTCGGCCCAATAGTGCTGTAAGTCTACTGCGTTAGCAAATTGTTCCCAAATACTTACATCCTTGTCACTAATAGTTCCTTTATCGTGAAGGACTGGGAAGTATATGACAGACGTTCTAAGAGGGTCACTAACAGCTGGTTCGATTCTATAATTTGCAGCTTGCAGAATAGGTAGAAGATTGCTAGTATTAGCTACCCTAACTAGTCTATAGTAACTCTCTGCCTTAGCATAATGAATACCTGGAAGAGAACCTGCAACAAGAGAAACGGTACCCGACGGTTTTACGCTTGTCTTTTTAATTGAGAGAGGAATTCCCAACCACTCTGAGTATTTTTGATCTAAGTAGTTGATATAGCTATAGGCTCTATCACAATACTCATCTAAGTACTTACGACGACCAACACGTAATATTGCTTCTTGAATACCACTCTGAGAAGTACCGATTCTGCGATTACGCTTAATAACGTCGTTAGTTTCTGTCCAGTGAGTGGGTACTAGAGTTACTGCTTTTGCATAGAGATAGGCAAACTTTAGAGTACGTTGGAAATCCCAATAGTCTTCGTGTTTTGCCGGAAAAGTTTCCACTAAGCAACATAACTCATATGGCTCAAGAGATTGTTCTAGACATGGGTTTCCCCCACGCACTCTACGGTCTTTCCAATCTGCAGGGTCTTTCATACGACCATAGGCTTGCATATTGTCTAGCCAAGCGAATCCAGGTTCTCCATTTACAGCCACACTTTCTGCTACTTTAGTGTAGTCCATTCCGAGTTTTGCAAACAGTGAGTTATTAGAAGCCCAACGCCAACCACCAAACTTATAAGACCAAGGGTATTCGGTGTATTTTTTAGCGATAGAACCTCGAGCATTCCAATCACTATTATAAGTATTATAGTCTTCTTCGTTAAGCTCTTTTAGTTCCAATGGAGCCATAGAACCGGTTTCTACTCCATACCGCTGCCAGTCTTTCATAGTTACAAAGTCTTCGTCTTCTGGCTCTCCAAAAGCAATTTCTGCTGTACGACGCACATTCCCCGCAACTACAATTTTACCGATAATATTCATAATATCAGTGATATCGACTGAAGTAAGAAGTGGATTACTCGAACGTGCTCTATTTTCTAGTACATCTTTAATCCCATTAAATCCTAATACTAATGGTTCAGGACCAGAAGCTACTCCACCAAAACCTTTAATCGGTTCTCCGTAAGCCCGTACAGAACTAGTATCAATCGCAACGGGAGCAGACCCTTCTTCTAAATACGAATCAATTAAGCAAGAAATAGCCTCAACCCAACCTTCACGGGAATCTTCTACTGTAATTAACTCAACAGCACCTTCTGGGATATAGGATGCAATTTTACCTGCTCCTTTAGTATCAAATCCGATACCTACTCCTACCATACTCATATCCATGAGAAAAGCAAAAGGCTTAGAAAGCTCTGCATCAATATTTTCTGTAGAAACAAATCCACAGTTATTTAAACAGGCGCCACCCTTTTCCCATACAAACGGTGTACCCATCATCCAGAGCCCGCGTCCTGGAGGAGTCCATTTAAATTCAAAAAGACGTTCTGCAGCTTCTTCTGCAAGACGATGTGCACGTTTTTCATCCCAGGTGTGGCCTGAAGTGATAGAATGTGTTTTAAGAATAGAAAACATACCTTCAATCACGCGAATAACACACTCTTGCCAGGTTTCTAGTGCTCCGCTTTCTTTTTTACGTGCATAGGTTCGATAATAGGTAAAAGCTGAAAGTCCGCCATACCCCCAACTTACCGGTGTAGATGTTAATCTGTCTTTAAACTCTCGTTTAAATTGAAATTTAATCGGATTTTTTCCGAGTGCAATCATATAAGTTCTCCTTACTCATAAAGTTACTATTCTATCTCTCAGGAACGAATAGTACTAACATTATTTCTTTTTTCGATTTCTATTTTAGGTATTAGGGGATGCGAATAGTCATGAGAGATGAGAAATACGTTTAAACCTTGCTCTTCTTGCAAGACTTCAAAAAGTTTTTCTTTTCCTGCATCATCTAACGTGCCAGTTGTTTCATCTAAAAACAAAAGGTTTATACTCTTTCCGCCGATTTTAGAAAGAGTATTTCGTACTGCTAAGAGTACAGATGTTTGGACACGAGAGAACTCTCCCCCTGAGAGAGAGTCTATACTAACTTCTTCTCCGTTATTGACAACAACTATATTTAGTTTATCGCCTGAAAGACGGAAAAGTATTTGAAATTGCCCGTCACTAAGAACGGATAAATAACGATTTATACTATCTTCTAACTGCTTTGCTACGTTTTCTAGTTTATACGCAACTATTCCAGAGGTAGAAAATGCTTTTCGTAAAATTGTTATATTTGCAATCTCATCTTGAATAATTACTATATCATTTTTTACTAGCTCTTGTCTAGCTTTAAAATCTCGAACTTGCTCTTTGAGGGCATCTATTTTAGCATTTCTAATCTTAACGCTATCATTATAGTTTCTAGCCTCTGTTACAGCTTGTTCCTGTGTTGAAAGAATGGTTTCTAATTCTCGCAGTTGTTTAGAGATTTCTTTATAGTCGGGGTATTCTTTCGGTAAGCTTGTATTAATTAGCTGAGAAAGTTGAGTAAAGCGTTCAACATTCTTTTGGTTAGTGTGATAGTTTTCCAACGCTAACAGATACGCATCTCTCGTATCTACAAGGTCATTAAGTTCACCTCTTGAAATCTTTAAAGAGTTTTCTAAAACACTAATCTCGCTTCTTAGTGCATCACTAAGCTCTTTAGCTTTAGTATTATTTAAAGGTTGTTTGCACGCATAGCAGTGGTCTGCAATGTCCAAAGAGTTTAAATCTTTTGTTGCCTGAGTTAACTTAGTTTTTGTAGAGCTAATATCAGATTTTAGTGTTTCAATACGGCTAGAGATGCCTCTATCAAAAGTTGGTTCAGTAAGGCTAATATCAAAATCTAATCTTTGACGCTCTTTTACTAGTAAATTGTTTTTATCAATACTATCGCAGAGAGATTTTTGTGTTGAGATTCTAGTGCGTAGCTCTTCTATCTGAGAATACAGACTTGTATCAACACTAGGCACTTCTTTTTCAGTAGCTTTTTCTGGCAACACATTTTGAGCTAAGAACTGTTCTACTGTACGTAGCTCTCCTTGTTTAGACGCAAGGTCTTTTTCTCGCTTAGTATTGAGAGTTTTAAGTTCCTCCCCAATATCTAAGTATCGAGATAAGTTAAATAGATTAACTAAGAACTTTTTACGGTTCGTGTCTGTCGCTTTTAAAAATTCTAGTAAGTCTGTACTACTTTGATAGGTAAGCTGGCTAAACGTCTCAAAGTCCCGACCAATAGCAGAAGATAGCTCTTTATAGGTGTCAAGCACTTTGTGCTCACTAATATCTTCCCTATTCTTAACAATAGAGACTTTAGTGCTAGCGCCTTGACGCTTAGAGCTTAAAACATATTCATCGCTATCAATAGAAAAAGTAAGAGTCGCTTCCCAACTCTTTGCTCCATTATAACGATTTAAGATGTCTGCTTTTTTTAGCCCTTTAACATTTTTATTATAGAGCAACTCTTGAATAATAAGAGCTAAACTAGATTTACCACTACCATTCGGAGCCGAAAGTTGTGTAACTGCGTTACGGTTTAGTTCAAGCCTATTCTTTGGGCCGTAACTAAACATGTTACTCCACTCTAGAGTTTTAAGTACGACTCCCATTATTTTATTCCTAGTTTGTCAAATAGATCTATTACGTCTTTACGATTCTCTACACGAATAAATTTAAGGTATAAATCTAGTTCTTCTCGAAGACTCTTATCAGTTAAGTCAAGAGTAGAGGTTTCAGAAGGCTTTTCTGCAATCTTTTTATCTAACAGTTCATGGTTTTCAATCTTACTGAGTTTGTCGATTGTGCCTGTAACCTCATACACAACATGATGAAAACTATCTGCCTTTAGTTCAGTACCCGCTTCTACCGTACGACGAATTAGTTTTGGAAGCTCTAAATCTATAAACTCTACCGAGTAGTTCTTAGCATCTATATAGTTAATGATGTTAACTCCGTAGGTTCGTGAGTCGTCTCTATCAAAAGTAGTGTTAAGAGGGCTTCCTGAATAGTAGATGTGATAGTCCTTATAGCGATGTTGAAAGTGTAAATCGCCGATTAGAGTTAGTGGCCACATTGAGATACGGTCAAAGTCAAACTCTGCCGTAATGTGTGGAGGTACTTCTCCTCGAATATGAGCGATTAAGATATCTCCAGGAGTGTAGGCAGGAATAGTACCAATTTGCATTTCTCCATAAGGAAAAAGTTGAAAACCTTGATTACCTACTACAATTCTATCATTACGAGTACGCAACATAAAGTTAGGATTATTAATTGCGTGCTCAGTTTCAAAGTGTTCTAAAAAGGTGTTACCTTTAGTAGATGCTTCATGATTACCAGGAATAGCTAGTGTTGGACGTGTGACCGAGTTAGCATAGCTTAAAAATAGGCATATCTCATCAGGTTCTGGTTTCTTATCAAAAATATCACCAGCGAGCACTGTTACATCACAGCTTTGTTCTAGCTCTAGTAACTTATCAAATAGCAGACGAAATCTATTCGTCTGCCACTCGTAAGGAATCTTCTTCTTATGCAGATTTATGTGTATATCTGCGACATGCAGTATCTTCATTGCTCTCGTTGTAAGATATTATTAAGATGTCCTTCAAACGTAAAACTGCCTACATGGTTCAGTTTAGTATTCGGGTCAACCCAAATCTCTCCTCCCATGCGTTGCCAGCGACGACAAAAGGCATAGTCTTCACTAAGATACCGACGGTCTACTGGGTCAATCTCCGTATCCCACAGAGCATAGCAGTGAGGGTTAAACTTCGGGTCGATAGACGAGTCATTTTTATAGTGAAGTTCAGGATGCTCACGTACCATACGCTCAATAACTTCACGCTTTACAATGAAGAAACCAGTTGAGGCATCAAGTACTTCTACCGCACCCATATGAGTTCGCACTCGACGAGTACCTGGCTGCACCTTAAGGTTAATAGCATAGTCTGCGCCATAGGTAGAGATGTTATCTTTGCCTTGCAGTGCAGCTTGCTTTACCTGATTCCAGTTTACTGTCTTTTTAGGATAGGCTGCGGCAATAATATCTTTATCCATTGCAAGCATACGAATTACCCCGTCCGGGTCAAATTCAATATCTGCGTCAATAAACATAAGATGTGTGCAGCTAGTATCTTCTAAGAACATCGCTGTAAGAATATTACGAGCTCGCGTGACAAGACTCTCATTTCTGAGTGTAGTAATTCGGAATCGAATACCGTGTTGAATTAGCACTTGGCTGAGTCGAAACATGCTTAAGAAGTACTGGTCTGTTACAGCACCGCCATAGCAAGGAGTTGCAAAGAAGATATTCATCTTCCGCAAAAAGTTCATGTCAATTGTGACTTTATCTCCTTCAATAGAGCTAAACCCAGCAGGTAAGCCTGCCGGGCTAGAAGGAGTTGGCTCACTCGAGGCTGTTTTCAGCCCCGAGTTAGCGGCAAGCTCTTTTAGAGAGGTTTTCTTGCTCATAGGTCTTCCATTGTTTCTGTGCTATTTAAATCGCCGGCAACTTCTTCCGAGAAGTACGAGGTGTTCTTCAGCAACCACTCTTTCTGCTCCTCATAAGTTTGACGCTTAAAGATAGTTTCAAGATTATAGAGTTCCATTTCGCGCTCGGTTGGTTTCAATGGAATTGAATTGCGGCTGGGCATCACTGTGTATTTAACGTTTTGTGGCTGCGGTCCAGTTTTTTCACGTTTGATAGTAATATCATATCCGTTATCTGGGTCTGCCGGAGAGCCGTAGTCAGCATTAGTAGCATAGTCTACGAGTTGCTTGTAAATAGTAGTTTTAAGGTCAAGCAGCTTTACAGCGCCATCCTTACGGTCAATGACATTGCAGATATAGGCAAACTGCGGTTTATCAGAATAGATATAGTCAGGAATTTCTTTAAAGGGGTCACGCCCGTTATTAAACTGCTCAGTTTCTCTATCAAAGCTTAAGCACTCTAACGGATACCGCTTACCTTCATTAGTAACAACCCAATAAACATATCGTGGCATTACCGGTCCGACAAACCTAACGCGAGTTTCAGGTCCGTCAATTTTTACTCTTTCGATATCTCGGCTATTTGAATTTTGTGAGGATGGTTTTTTCAGTTGTGTCCAGTCTCGTCCCATATTAGTTCTCCAGTGGAAATGTGATTTTGTCTTTGACTTTAGTTATCAAAGGATTCAGGTGATGGTGTGGTTCTATATAGTATTCAGGAATCCAATTGTTGTTATTAGCAATAGACCTTTGACTTAGTATATAGATATAGTCTGCTTTTATGCGAGCAGGTAAACGCATGTGTAAAAAAGAACAGTTACGAATATAGCATTGAGGTTCTACCGTAACAAAATTAGAAAATATACCTGTGCTGTATTGAGTTAGTGCGCGAGTCTGAAATAGAGCGTGTGGGATGCTGTCTAGCACTAGTTTGGACTTAAGAAGACTCAGATTAGCAGAGAGAGGTTTGTGGCGTCCGAGATAGAGTGCAAAAAGTAATACAACGTGTGATTCGGGCAGTTTAGAAATGCTATTTAACTCATACCAGTTATATCGTATAGTCATATTAGAATATTTTTAAGCAACAGTCAACTTAATTTTTACTATCAAATCGTGTTTGTAAGTGGGAGTTTAAAACGTCAAAAACTGAATCCCAATTTTGTAAGGACGTTTGTCGAATATTAGTAATACTCGGGTACCAAGGAGTATCTGTCCTATCTAGCATCCATCTCCAATCAGGAGAAAAAGCGTGTAATAGCAGCGTTGGAATATTAGCGCTACCCGCTAAATGAGCTATCATAGAGTCTACGGTGACAATGAGTTTACAAGACTGCAACAGCTTTAGCGCATCGTCTACATTTTGTATGTTATGACCTGGTTGAGAAATATTTGCGTATTGCGTTAGTCGCTCTTCAGGCTGTAGCTGTAGACTTATAAAAGATTTATCCTTATGCTGTTGAAGCAGTGTTTCAATATAGTTTAAAGGAATCGAACGATTAAAGTCGTTTTTATGCTCTTTAGAACCTTGCCATAAAATTCCAATATCAGCTTTTACAGCCTCTATAGTAGCTTCATAAGGTTTAAAATTAGGAATTGCTGGAATAGTTTCTAGAGTAGTGCGAAAGATTCTCGGCAGACTCATAAAAGAAACTACATAAGTATAACCGTCGTAATCTACACCTTTCCAACCCTTAACATAAGAATCTCTAACAATGGAGGCATAGTTATTATGTAAGAACTGTCTAATAGAACGAGGTTCTTCTTGTGGATTATCCCATTTTTGATATTGATTAGCCATTACCTCAATATCAACAGTTTTAGCTCGTTCATACACCAGCGGTAAATATCTAGAAAACTGAAGTGTATCTCCAATTCCTTGTTCTTGAAATATTAGTAGTGATTCTCCGTCTTGAAGAGTTTGGCCTTCCCAATAAGGAGTTTTTAGTTGTCTAATAGAACGAAACTGTTTAGTTTGTAAACGATGTTCATGCAGTCTCCAACCTTTTGTATAGTTGCCCTGCATTAGTTCTAGCATTCCCTCTTGATAGATAGCATCAACTACAGTATCTTCTTCATCACTACGTTGTGCTTTTCTAACACTATCTAAAGCTTCTGTTATTTGATTAGTACTCGTATATGCCGAGGCTAAGTTTTTATGAACAAGAGGATTTAGTGGGTCTAGCTTTTTTGCTAGTTCTAATACTAGTAATGCTTGTTGTGGTTTGTGTAAATTAATTAAGCACGCCCCCCAACCAGATAAGATATCTGTAGAGAGTTGTATATATTCTTTTGTCGGGTTAGGAGAACTCTTTACAGATTCAAAAGCTTCTATAAAGTAGCGTATAGCCTCTTCTTGCTTTTCCTGAATACCCCGATAGCGTTTAGAAATAACTGTTGCTAGTGTAGTTAAGTTTTTAGGGTCACGTCGATTAAGCAGTACACACTGCTCTGCACATTCATGGGCTCGTTCAAAGTCACCGAGTTCTAAATAGGAACCTGCTAATCCAGTTAGCACATCTTGGTTGAGTGGATTTTTTAGTAGAGACTTTTCAAAATATTTGATAGCCTTATAGTGGTCTCCAGATAATTGTGCAATCCAACCCTTAAAAAAATAACTAGTTGCGTCTTCACTACTAAAATGTTTACGAATTGTACTTAAGGCTCCTGTAAACTTGCCTTCATATACAGAGTCGATTGCTTTATTAATAGCTAATTGCTTTAGTTGTCCAGAATTTCGTAATTTTGTTTTCTGTACCATTCTAATCTACTTTGCTGTTGTCGATATACAATTGCACCACT
>Ga0222714_10007179_pt1 | contig 10260 bp, 10 predicted proteins | sample C33_3DmetaG_FD_165048 | JGI IMG/M metagenome (GOLD analysis project Ga0222714, IMG submission 165048) | Estuarine water microbial communities from San Francisco Bay, California, United States - C33_3D | ecosystem: Environmental > Aquatic > Marine > Unclassified | place: USA: California... | reverse complement strand
CCCCGCCACACAGGAGCCCATCTTTCCGTTGCTCGCGGCCATCCCGCTTCAACTGCTCTCCTATCACATCGCCGTCGCCCGTGGCTGCGATGTGGACAAACCTCGCAACCTCGCCAAGAGCGTGACGGTGGAGTAAACTTTTTTTCGCAAACGAGACGGATCATCATGGCAACCAATCGCATCGGCATCATCGGCGGCAGCGGCCTCTATCACATCGAGGGTTTCACCAATCAGAAATGGGTGAAGGTCAAGACCCCCTTCGGCGATCCTTCCGATGAATTTCTCACCGGCACACTGGCTGGTCGCGAAGTCGTCTTCCTCCCCCGCCATGCCCGCGGTCATCGTATCCTGCCCACCGAGCTGAACCATCGCGCCAACATCTGGGCCATGAAGAAACTCGGCGTGCACTGGATCATCAGCGTGAGCGCCGTCGGCTCCTTGCAGGCGAAATACAAGCCGTGCGACATCGTCCTCATCGACCAATTCCTCGACCGCACCAAGCAATCGCTCAACCACACTTTCTTTGGTCGCGGCATCGTCGCCCACATCGCCTTTGCCGATCCCATCTGCGAGGAATTGCGCACCATCCTCTACAAGAGCGCGAAGTCCTGCAAAGCCCGCGCCCATAACGGCGGCACCTATGTGAACATGGAAGGCCCCGCCTTCAGCACCCGCGCCGAATCCCTCACGAATCACAAACTCGGCTACGACGTCATCGGCATGACGAACCTCGGTGAAGCCAAATGTGCGCGCGAGGCCGAGATCGCCTACGCCACCATGGCCATGGTCACCGACTACGATTGCTGGAAGACCGATGAAGCCCACGTGACCCTCGAGATGGTCATCGAATACCTCCACCGCAACGCCGCCAAGGCCAAGGAGATCGTCGCCAAGGCAATCGCCCAGATTCCCGCGGAACCGACGTGGTCCTGCCACAGCGCCCTGCAATGCGCCATCATCACCGACAAAAAGATGTGGCCAAAGAAAACCGTGAAGGAATTGCAACCACTGCTGAAGAAATATCTCTGAACAGGCTCAGTCGAGCGTGTGACCGGAGATGCTACAAGTCGCCTTGTTACTTAACACGTTGATCGTGTAGGTGCCGTTCACCGGGCAGCCGATAGGATATCGGAAGTAAGGCCTGAGCTCAGCCATGGTCGGCGTGTCTCCGCCTGCTTTTTGATTCTCCACGCCCCACTGCTGCTTCACGTTCTCCAATTGCCTAAGATTGGCGACACAGGTGACCACCTGCGCACGTGCTCTGGGCTTGGAGATGCTCGACATGGCGATCGCTGCCAGCATGGCCAGCAATCCGGCTACGATGGTGATTTCCAAGAGCGTCATGCCCCGACAATCGCGTTGAACAGTAATTTTCACTCTTGGATAAGAGCATATTGCCAACCAGCCCTATCATGACAGTGAATTTTGATAACATTTATCACCACTTTTTGGCATCAAAGTCCGTATCATCCGCTTTCGAAGGGAGTGGATTCGCTTCCCGCCTTAAGCTAACCTCCACAATATGAGCACGTTCCCCGTGAGTCCGGAGAAGGAAGACCAGCTTGCCCATCGCATGGCTGCCCTCCGCGTGTCGGAAGCGGACATCGAGGAAACCTTCGTGCGCTCCGGTGGCCATGGTGGTCAAAACGTCAACAAAGTGGCCACTTGCGTCATGCTCCATCATCGCCCCAGCGGCGTGCAGGTGAAGTGCCAGGACACCCGCCAGCAGGGCATGAACCGCTTCCTCGCCCGCAAGCTCCTCCTCGAAAAACTGGAAGCCCGCAAAAAAGCCAAAGCCGATGCCGAGCGTTCCCGCATCGAGAAACTTCGCCGCCAGAAACGCGGTCGCAGCCGAGCCGCCAAGAACCGCATCCTCGCCGACAAAGCCCACAACTCCGCCAATAAAAATCTCCGCCGCCGCTCTTCCGACGACTGACCCGTAGCAGTCCCGCGTCTGCGGGATCAGGAGGCTCTGACTTTCTGTGGAGTGCGGAGGCTCGACTCCGCTTTTTACCCCGCACCAAAGGTCGGGGTCCCCCGAGGCGGCCCGACGCCTCGAATCTCCCTTCTCTGTACATTGAGCGCTGAAAGTTGGACGTTGAACGTTTCCCCTTTAATAACTCATAGTTTCTCATACACCCATGAAATCCCTGCTCCAGCTCATCGCCCTGCTGTTCATCACCAGCACCTTTGCCCAACCTGCACCACCCCGCCTCATCGTGCGTGCGGATGACATGGGCTATTCTCACGCCGGCAATGAAGCCATCCTGAAATCTTACAAAGAAGGCATCGCCACCTCTGTCGAGGTCATCGTCCCCTCCCCATGGTTTCCCGAAGCCGTGAAATTCCTCAACGAACATCCGGACATCGATATCGGCATCCACCTCGCCCTCACCGCGGAGTGGGACAATGTGAAATGGCGCCCACTTACCGACTGCCCCAGCCTGCGCGATCCCGATGGCTACTTCTTCCCGAAAGTGTTTCCGAACAAAGACTATCCCGGCCGCTCCATCGCCGAGAACGATTGGAAACTCGAAGACGTCGAGAAGGAGGTTCGCGCCCAGATCGAACTCGCCAAAAAGAAACTACCCCACATCAGCCACGTCTCCACCCACATGGGCTTCTCCTCCCTCGATGGCAAAGTCCGCGCCCTCCTCGACCACCTGTGCAAAGAATACGGCCTCATCTTCGACACCACCGGTGCCGATGTGAAACGCGCCACCTACGCCGGACCCAAGAAAAATTCCGAGGAGAAAATCGCCAGCTTCATCATGATGCTGGATAAACTGGAGCCCGGAAAAACCTACCTCTTTGTCGATCACCCCGGCCTTGACACCCCTGAAGTCCGCGCCATCCACCACATCGGCTACGAAGACGTCGCCACCGATCGACAAGGCGTCACCGATACCATGACCAGCCCGAAGGTAAAAGCGGCCATCAAAGCCAAGGGCATAAAGTTGATCGGGTATCAGGATTTGAAGCAAAAGCCGTAAGAAATCGGCTTGAGAAAAGTAAGTGGTGGGCTGGGTGAGACTCGAACTCACAACCAACGGCTTAAAAGGCCGCTGCTCTACCATTGAGCTACCGGCCCACCCAAGAGGGGCGAAAACTAAGCACCATCCGGCCTTCGTGCAAGCATCTTTTCACCCTAAATTCCACACTGCGCCTGCTGCCGCAACGCGTGATCGATCAATACGAGCGCCGTCATCGCCTCCACCATCGGCACGGCACGCGGCAAGACGCAGGGATCATGGCGTCCCCGGCCCTTCAAAGTCGTGTTCTTCAAGTCTTTACTAACCGTGTCCTGCTCGTGCATCACCGTGGCCACCGGCTTGAACGCCACGCGGAAATAGATCGTCTCCCCGTTGGAGATACCACCTTGGATGCCCCCGGAACGGTTCGTCAGGGTCCGCACCTTGCCACCCTTCATGCGGAACAAGTCATTGTGCTGCATCCCGGTCAGGCGGATACCATCAAAGCCCGAGCCGATATCAAAGCCCTTGGACGCCGGCAGGCTCAGCATGCCCTTGCCCAAGTCCGCTTCCAGCCGGTCGAACACCGGTTCCCCCCAGCCGACCGGCACGCCACGCGCTACGCCCATCACGATGCCGCCCACGCTGTCACCCGCCTTGCGCGTCTTGTCGATGAGCTTGATCATTTTCGCCGCCACCTTCTGATCCGGGCAACGCACGATGTTCGCCTCGATATCCTTGAACTTCACTTCGTCCGGATTCAATTCCACCGAAATCTTCTGTACCTGCTGCACATACGCCAGCACTTCCACACCGAAGCGCTCTTTCAAGAGCTTCTTGGCGATGGCCCCGGCGGCCACGCGACCAATCGTCTCGCGCGCACTGGTGCGTCCCCCGCCCTGCCAATTGCGAAAGCCATACTTGGCCTGATAGGTGTAATCTGCGTGGGAAGGACGGAACTTGTCTGCCATCTCGGTATAAGCCTCCGAGCGCATGTCCTGGTTTTTCACCCACATGCTGATGGGTGTGCCGAGCGTCTTGCCCTCAAATGTGCCGGAAAGGATCTGGACGGTATCCGACTCTTTGCGCGGCGTGACGATGCTGGATTGTCCCGGACGCCGCCGGTCCAGATCCGGCTGGATATCCGCCTCGGTCAGCTCCAGACGCGGCGGACAACCATCCACCACGACGCCCACCCCGCCCCCGTGAGATTCGCCCCACGTGGTGATCCGAAACAAATGACCGAACGTATTTCCCATAAAGATTCGGCCATCTTGGGGAAAAACCCGATGCAGGTCAAACGCTGGTACCGGAGGTAGAAGCCCCGCAGATCTGGCACTGCGGATCACGCCGCAAGTTCACTGTCTGAAAGGTCATATCGCGCAGGTTCATGTTCAACAATCGCCCAGCCAGCGTTTCACCTGCGCCCGAAAGTAGCTTGATAGCTTCCACGGCCCCCATGTTCCCCACCGTTCCGGCCACCGCCCCAAAGACTGGGAACTCCCGTCGCCACCATTCGGGATTATCCGGATAGAGGCAGGAGAGACAGCCCGTCTTGCCCGGAATGAAGGTGGTCAGATAGGCCTCGAAATCGTACATCGCGCATTCCACCATCGGCTTGCGCTGGGCGACACATTCACGGTTCATCAGAAACCGCTCCTGAAACAACGGTGCGGCATCCACCACCAAGTCTGCTTGCGCAACGAGCCCGGCCACATTTCCCTCGGAGATATTCTCCGGCACCCCGATGATCTCGATATGCGGATTCAATTCACGTAATCGCTTCACGGCAGATTCGATACGCGGCTTGCCGAGCCAGTCATGCGTCATGAGCAACTGCCGGTTCAGATCGCTGGGCTTGAGATCACCCGCATGCGCGAGAATGAGTTTACCCACACCCGCAGCGGCCAGCGCATAAGCCACGCATCCACCTACTCCACCCACACGCGAGATAAGCACCGTAGAGTTCTTCAACCGGCGCTGGCCTTTCACGCCAAAGCCCTCGACCCATATCTGCCATTCGTAGCGGGCCTGTTCCGCTGCTGTCAGTTCCGGCAAATCCATGATCAATTCAAAGAATCCAAAGTTGTTTCACTCACCTGCCCGTTCTCCAATCGGAAAACCACATCCGCCAGCTGCAGGGCTTCCTGCTTGCTGTGTGTGATATGCAGCGCGGTCAATCCATGCTCCCGCCGCACCCGCTTGAGCAACTGCGCCACCTCATCCCTCATCTCTTCATCCAACGCCGAGAGCGGCTCATCCAAAAGCAACACCTTGGGCTTGGCCGCCAACGCCCGACCTAAGGCCACCCGTTGACGCTCACCGCCTGAAAGCTTCTGCGGCAGTCGGTCGAGCAACCCCGCAATGCCCAACTCATCGGCCAACCGCTTCACCAATGCTTCGATTTCCTTGAGTGGTCGCTTCTGTAATCGTGGTGCAAATGCCAACTGCTCTCGCACGGTCATGGTGGGAAACAACGCCCCATCTTGCGGCACATAGCCGATGCCCCGTTCACCCGGCAGTGCATACGTGACATCATCCTCACCGATCCACACCTTGCCCGCGGTCAACAAACGCAATCCGCAAAGAATCTCCACCAAACTCGTCTTGCCGCTACCGGTCTTACCCATCAGGACCGCGTAACAATTCTTCGGCACCGTCAGCGAAAGGTTCTCCAGCTTAAACTGCCCTGCGCTCCAGGCGATGTTTTCGAGTCGTATCATGGCCTAGACACGTTCCCCCGCGAGCCGGATTGCCACCAGCACTACCAAGGCCATCAGCACCATGAGGATGCTCACCGCCACGGAAGCCTCCAGGTTACCCACGCTCAATTCCAACCAAACCGTGGTCGGCAACACTTCCGTCTTCATACGTGTAGCTCCCGCGAAGACCAAGATAGGCCCGAACTCACCCAAGCTGCGCGCCCAAGCCACACTCGCTGCCGCAAACATCCCGCGCCGCGCAGCCGGTAAAGTAACGAGCCACACCGCCTGTCCCCGCGTGCAACCCAGCGTCATCGCTACTTCTTCAGGTCTGGCTGAGAGATGATCAAACGTCCCGCGCATAGTCCGGATAGCAAACGCCGAGCCGATAACAAATTGCGCCAACACCACGCCCGCCACGGTGTAAGTGAACGTGATGCCCTGCTCAAGGAAACGACCTAACGGACTCTGGAAAAATATGAGGAGACACAAGCCCATCACCATCGGTGGCAACACAATCGGGATATCGATCAGCGAATCCACCAGTTCCTTACCCCGAAAATTCGCCCGGGACAAAAGATACCCGATGGGAACAGCGACAAGTAAAGATAGCAGAGCAGTCGTCGTACACGTCGCCAGGCTCAAGCCAATGGAGTAACGTATTTCAGGAGAGTTAAGCGTTTTCCAAAGGTCACCTGGCGTGCTGTAACTGGCCGTGGCCACCAACATCGCGAGCAGAAAAAAGAGATACAGGCTGGTGACCATCACCAGCGAAGCCCAGAAACCCGAAATGCGATTGGGAGAAGCAGCCATGTTCAAGCATCTCTAACACCAACAGACCGGAACCGTGATAGCCTTCCCTGCCCTTCCTGTGAAGGAATACTTCATCAGTCCTTCAACCAGTCGGGCACCTGGATGTCCTTGCTCTTGATCGCCGCCTCATCACCCCGCCAGATGAAACCTGCCTCTTCGAACTCTGCCCGGTTCGCCTTGAGATGCGCCAGCAACCGTTCTGCCAACCGGTGATTGGGGGAATTTCGCCTGACGGCAAACGGCTGGATGGCCTTCGCTCCTTGATGATCGATGGTCAGATAATCGATGTGCCCAGACTGTGGAGCAGCGTTCACCCGATACACAATGGCCGCATCCAAAGCCCCAGCCCGCATCTGGTTCACAAGAAAATCCGCCGTGGGCACCTGCACCACGACATTTGTCATGACAGAATCCAATAAACCCGATGACTTCAACATGCCTTTGGTCATGTATCCCAATGTGGACTGCATGGCGTTGCACAAACCGACTTTCAACCCGGGTTGCGCTAGGTCCGCCAGCGTCTTGATATTCTTGGGGTTGCCCTTTTGCACGATGATGCCGATGTCCGTCTCCGTGATCAGCACAGAATCAGGAAAATGCTCGGCGACCGGTGGCACAAAGCACAGATCGCAAGCGTAGTAAGCATCCGGAAATTTCGGATTGTTCGCATCCAGCATCGATTTCATGGACGCACAAAGAACCCCACAGCCATTGAATACCGTGGTGACATCTGCCCCTTCGCGTTCCGCAAACTCCTTGAGCAACTTCTCGATGGCTGGCCGGTTCACCCCGCCACTGAACAAGATCATCTCCGGCTTCTCCGCCCACTTATCACCACCAGCCGGAATGAATCCCAGCTGGGCAAATATTTTGGCACCCTTTTCCGGGGCCGTGAGATAACGGGCAAATTTCAATGCCGCCGTCGGCTGTTTGGTTGCCGTCAATACCGCCGCACTTGCATTCTCTTTTTTAGCAGTCAGCTCTGGCACCTCCACCGCCTCGACCCCTTTGAATTGCGGCACCGTGGAGTTCCATACCACCGAGGCATCCACCGCTCCCAAAGATAAATCTGCCGTGATTTCCGTTACTGTCGGCTTCATCACCGCCGCTTTTTTGGCGAGAGGCCCCCACTTTTCCGCCAGCACAGCCTTTACCACCTTGCCGATGCTCGCTGCTTCCGGATTCGCCAGTGCTACCCGCACATCATCACGGAGCAGGTCGTCCAGAGAATGGATTTTTTTCGGATTGCCCACCGCCACCGCGATGACCGGATGCTGCTGCACCAATGGCAGAACTTCATGGATAGCATCAAACTGTTTGGCATCCGCCAAAGATTTATCATCAGCCGCGATGAAGAGATCGCCCTGTTTGGCCACCCGTATCTGGCTAAGCAAAGTACCAGTACCTCCGAACTGCAACTGCACTTCCACGCCTTGTTCTGCGAGATATTGTTTGGCCACCGCCTCCACTGGTTTCTTCAAACCAGCCGCGCAATACACCGTCAGGGAAGCACGCGCATTCTCCCCTGAGGCTGATTTTGAATCCCTTCTTTGGAACGAGGAGATCACCAACAGAGCAACCCCGAGCAAGACCAGTATGGCTGCTAATTTTTTCATCGCCGCGATTGGGCTCCAAACCAGAAACAGATACCGGCCACAAACAACACTCCGACTCCACCGAACAGAGCCCAATTGACCGGACTCGCTCCCTTATTCGTCCCGACCTCTTCTTCTTCCTCACTGACAATGGCTGACGCGAGTGAAGGAGCCTTGGGCTGGATGCGCTCACCTTTAAATGTCACGGATTCCGGTTCCGCAACCGGCTCTTTGGCAGTAACGGAGACGTGCTTATCGCTCTCTTTCGCCAGCTTGTCCGCCTTTCGCAACTCCGCATCCCAGTCCGCAGTGAGCAACAGATCCCAGCCGGGATTCAAGTTTTTGACCTGGCAAGAACAGGCCCCCATCAGAAAGAGGCAAACTTCATCGATCTGCTCTTTGCCAAAACCCTTGGCCGACCAGGCACCCAAGGCACGTCCGCGCCCAAACACAGCCGAAAGCCACGGTCCCGTTTCCAATTCAGGATTCTTCTTTGCCCCGGCCAGCATTTTTACAAACACACTTTCACGCGCATCCCCATGCGCGACTCGCAGCATGGAAAACTTCACTTCCAATTTCGGTCCAGGTCCAAGTTTGCTCGTTGGGTCGCTGGGATCGATGAATGGTATCTCCGCCACCTGTTCCAGATACTTCAAGCGCTTCTGCAGACTCTCAGCCGCGGCATCATCGGCTGCCTTGTCACCACTCTCCACCAGCACCCAGACCATGTTGTCTCCAGAGACGATCCGCCGGACAATCTCAGCCCGCGCCGGTGAATTGGTGATTTGGCCAAGCGTTTCGGCCGTCAATCCACCCGACCACGGATAATCTCCCCCGACTTCATCCGCATGCGGAAACAATAACCGCGATGGCCCTGTGGCCTCGGCTGTTAAACGCTTGGCGGTGACATTCATCGGGGAGCTGGTGCCCAGGTTGCGCAAGAACTTGGACACTGCCTCGTCCTTCGCATCGTATGCCGCCACTTCCAAGGTGAAAGCATCGGCAGACCAACGATCTAGCGCATAACGAAACACCGGAATGGAACAGGCCTGAGTCGACGACGTGACTAGGCCCATCACCATACCGATGACCACAAGCATGATACCAGACCGGGCTATTGAGCCTGCACACAACTGCTTTGAATCAATCTTACGCATGGATCACCAGACGTTCCTCGGCACACATTACTTGCCTGACGGTTTACCGAAACACTGCACTTTGCCATCAGTTGTCGCCACATACAAGCGACCCTGCGCCACCGCCATGCCATCCCACACCGGCGGGCTATCGAGTTTGAGTTCACCTTGTGGACGGCCTGTATCAGTATTCACTGCCCACATTTTGGCGCCCCGTTTTCCTTCCAAGGCAGCATCTTGCTCAGCAAGCTCCTCCTTGATCGCCGGATCTTTCTGAGTCATCCGCTCAAAGGCATATTCTTCGTCGAGCGTATCGGGGGGGCCGGATACAAACACCGTTTTACCCGCCATGACCATGGCGCGCGTGATGATGGGCACCTTGTTGGACCACTGATGCTCGACAAATGAACCTTTATTTGCAGGTGGTGGAGTAGCCCCGGGATGAGCTCCGATCACCGATCCATTTGCCGCCAGCGGACGGAACCACAGCGCAGCCCCTACTTTGCCTTTACCGGTGTCGACTCCAGAGAGAACGCCCATGCTTTGCCCACCAACGTCATCACGGGCATCGCCATTATCAAATGACGCCGCCAACATGATCTTCTCCTCACCGCGGGCCGGGAAGGATGCTTGCTGTGCATGCTGGATGATTTCACCATTATCCATGGCCTGTTCGTGGATCACGAACTGATCAAGCATACCGGTATAAGGCGCACCTTTACCAAAGCTCGTGACTAGCGAGGATGAACCGCTGCCAAGCTGCAATCCCAGGTTAGGTTTCTTAGGGATCAAACCCGGAGCTTTCGCACTGGCAGCCAGATCACCATCCACATAGAGCAAGATGCGCTTGTCAGCCGAGAGCACACCAGCGATATGATGCCACCCATCGTCCAGAGGCCGCGCCGATTGGGCCAACGCTTCCACCTTGTCAGCTCGAATGGCAAACCCTGGGCGCCCGTCTTGTAAAGCCAAAGCCCAGCCGTGTTGCGAACCACCATGGGTGGCGATGATACCATCCCGGCCGTCCGGCAGGATCCAAGCC
>Ga0222714_10007178_pt1 | contig 10260 bp, 7 predicted proteins | sample C33_3DmetaG_FD_165048 | JGI IMG/M metagenome (GOLD analysis project Ga0222714, IMG submission 165048) | Estuarine water microbial communities from San Francisco Bay, California, United States - C33_3D | ecosystem: Environmental > Aquatic > Marine > Unclassified | place: USA: California... | reverse complement strand
TTCTAATCATGAACACGAAATCCATTCTTTGGGCCTTGAGCCTAACGGCAGTAGCCTTGAGCAGCTGCGATAAAATGATCGAGACGCCGCCACCCAATGAAATCCTCATTGATGACGCGGTGAAAAACACCGAAGACTTGCAAATGTTGCTCAACTCGAGCTACAACGAACTCGCCAACACCTTTGGTGGTTTTGGCCAGGTCTTGGCTGAGTTGCAGAGCGACAACTTGACGCTTCCGAACAACAACGATTACCGAGAGGTATTCAACCACAACGTGTTGTTCTTCAATTCAACCACGGGTGCCTTCCACTCCATTGTATACCGCACGATTTTCCGTGCCAATTTCGTAGAGAAATACTTGGATCGCGCGGCTGATTTGACAGAAGCCGACCGTACCCGCATCATAGGTGAAGTGGCCTTCATTCGCGCATACTGCCATTTCTGGGCGGTTCGCATGTTCGCCCAGCCTTACGGTTTCACCGCCGACAATTCTCATCCCGGAATTGCCATTGCCAATCGCGTAAGCACCGATCCTTATCCCCGTAGCACCGTGGCCGAGGCTTATGCTGCTATCATCGCAGATGCCGAGGCCGCCATGGCCAATTTGCCGGCTGACAACGGATACTACGCTGACAAACAAGCCGCTCAGGCCTTGTTGGCTCAAGTGTATTTCCAAATGGGCGAATACAGCCAGGCTGCCGATATGGCTACCCAAGTCATCAGTAGCGGACGCTACAGCTTGTCTGACACGGTGAATTTGTTCAACTCTCAAGCGGAAAGCGAATACATTTTCCGCATTGTCAGCACGGGTGTCAATGACAACCGCAGCGGTGCCTACAACGGCAACTACGCTCCTGGCACTCCTACTTGCCAAATGGACTTGGCTTTGTACAACGCCGTCAAAGACCCCAATGACAAACGCTGCGCTATGTTGACCGAAGTGAACGCAGGAGCCGCTAACATGTTCGTTAAGAGTTCTGCTTTTGACGGGCAGTTCTTCGATGTTCCTTTGTTCTACCTGACTCAGATGCACCTGATTCGCGCCGAGGCACTGGCCTTGTCGGGTGGCGATTTGACCACGGCCATCATGGACGTGAACAATTTGGTGGCTCGAGCTTACACCGATCCGAGCACCGAGTATTTGGCCAGCTCTGCTAGCGCCAACGAAGTATTGACCAAGGTACGCGCTGAGCGCCGCATGGAATTGTTGTTCCAAGGCGATCGCATCCAAGAGGTAAAACGCTTGGGAGCCATTGAAGGTCAAAACCTATTCATTCGCGGACACCGCTGGGACTGTGACGGCATGGTTTTGCAGTTCCCCATCGTAGAACGCACCAGTATTTTTGAAATTAACCCAACAGGAGGTTGCAAATAATGAAACGTATTGTATTAAGCAGTGTTCTGGCCGTTGCCTTGACTTTGTCATTGGGCCTGAACAGTTGCAAACCCGAAAAGAAAGAATTGGGCCCACGTGTTAGCCAGATTGACGGTATTTCCGGCAATTGGATATTGAGCCGTGTTGCCCAAATTGATGTCAATGTCGAGCTGGCCTTTGTAGAAAGCGACACCTTGTTGGATGTGAGCTCTGTATACATCGCCGGCCAGCCCATGGAAATTGAATTCCAAAAAGACGGCACTTACAGCACGGTTGCTGGTTCAGGTTCCACTTTGTTTGGCCCTGCTTCGGGCACATGGAAATTCGATGACAATGACTACCCCAGTTTCTTGATTTTTAACGAAGGAACAAGCGATGAAACCACCATCAATCTCTTGTCTCCCGTTCGCCCTCAAGACCCCAAGTTGGCCATCAAAGTCAACAAATTCTGCAACGGTGAACGCACCGTATCTTATCACTTTTGGTACAACCGCAAATGATGAAACCCATGAAAAATCGCTTATTCCTTTTCGCTGCTTTGTTGTCGATGACTCAAACGGCAGTAGCTCAAAAAGCATGGATTACACCGGCTGAAAATCCCAATTTGAAAGACAGTGTAACCTTGTGGGTTGATATCAAAAAGTGCGACCGCCAGCAATTGGCCGGTTCTACCGAAGATCTCTACATGTGGACATGGAAGCCCATTGAACACCCTGTAGGCCACCCCTTGCACAACGGAACTTGGAACGCATCAAACGAAGCCCTTCGCTGGACTTCTGCTGGCAACGACGTTTACTTCTACCGAATGGTGCCCACTGAATTTTACGAAGTCGCTCCCGCTGCCTTGTACGCCAACGACATTCACTTGTTGCTAAAGAAGAAAGACGGTACAGGTGATTCCAATGGCGAAGCCAAAACTGAAGATTTGGTGATCACCCTAGACCCTCCGGTTACAGGCCCTCAAAAGCTCTCCACCTTCCCCAAAACCAAAAAGAAGGACACCATGAGCACTTCAGCCAGCGACGTTTTCACGCTGAAATACGACCGCAATTTGGAGGAAAAAGTGGCCTTGCAAGAAGCCGATGATTTTTATGTGTACGTTCAGGCCAAAGGAGACAATGGCTTGTACTACAAGTACAACAACATCAGCATCACCAAGGTGGGCAATGACCCCAACTTGGCCATGTCAGACATGGGCAACGGCATGTTCCATTTCACTATCATTCCTAGCACCTTTATGGCTGCTGATGTGCCTGCGGGTGTAAAGTTGATCGGATTGAAATTCCAAGTGGTTCGCAAGACCATCAAAAACTCGGACGATACGGTTGACGGTACATATGAGTACATTTTCAACCCGAACTGCGAGTAATCCTCAATGACAGTGATAAAAAAGGCCCCGCTGCGCGGGGCCTTTTTTATGTCCATTCGACCTCAATTTCGGTTCGCATCAGATCTTCTAGCGTCTCTCTTCGACGTATCAATTGCCATTGACCTTTGTAATACAGCGCTTCTGCAGGGCGGAGTCGAGCATTGTAGTTGTTACTCATACTCATGCCATAGGCTCCGGCATTGTAAATAGCCAGCACATCCCCCTCGCGCACCTCAGATAGCTTTCTGTCATATCCCAAAGTATCGGTTTCACAGATGTACCCTACGACACTGTACAAGCGAGGTGTGCCTGTGGGATTGCTGATGTTCTCAATTCTGTGAAAGGCATCGTAAAACATGGGGCGAATCAAATGGTTCTGCCCACTATTGACACCTACAAAGACCGTTGATGTCGTTTGTTTGATCACGTTGGCGCTAACCAATAGCACTCCCGATTCAGAAACGATGAACTTGCCTGGTTCGAACCAGAGTTCCAACTCACGCCCATAACGCTCGCAGAAGGCCTGAAAAGCCTCCGAAATGCGCCTTCCAGTGTCTTGAATGTCTGTAACGATATCACCCTCTTTGTAAGGCACTTTGAATCCGCTGCCAAAATCCATGAATTGCAGATCCTTAAATTCGGCTGCCGCATCAAAAAGCAAGTCGGCTCCTCTTAAGAAGACCTCAGCATCCAAAATATCAGAACCTGTATGCATGTGTAAACCGTGCACCTGAATGTTATGGGATTCTACCACTCTCAACACATGGCGAAGTTGGTAGATACTGATGCCAAATTTGGAATCGATATGACCCACCGATATGTGGCTGTGTCCCCCAGCCATGATGTGCGGATTCAAACGCAAGCAGCAGGGAACTGAGGCTCCATAATGGTGGCCAAATTGCTCCAAAATGGAAATGTTGTCTATGTTGATGTGTACACCCAAGCTTACTGCCTCCTGAATCTCGGCAAAGTCAACACAGTTGGGCGTGAACATAATTTGATCAGGAGAATATCCTGCGCGAAGACCCAACTGAACCTCTTGAATGGATACGGCGTCCAAACCCGAACCTTGCTCGCGAAGCAATTTCAATACATTCACGTTGCTCAGCGCTTTCATGGCATAGTGCAGGCGCACGTTGACCCCAGGAAAGGCCTCTTTGAGCTTGTGGTACTGTTCGACAATGCGCTCACCGTGATACGCGTATAAGGGCGTCCCAAACTTTTGGGCCGCTTCTAACAATTCTTTGGATTCTAATTGCATGGATTTGGGATAAAAAAAAGGCGGGGTGTTTCATCACCCCGCCTTCACGGCACCGGCCGTGAGCGGGTTATTACTGTTTCTTTTTAGAGGTAAAATCGACAACTACAGGAGTTGCAATGCAGATAGAAGAATAGGTACCTACCACTACACCGATCAACAAAGCCATAGAGAAGCTCTTCAAAGCATCACCACCAAAGATGAACAAGATCGTCAAAACCAAGAACACGGTTGCTGCCGTTACAATGGTACGGCTCAATGTGCTGTTGATAGCATCGTTGATCATACCGGCATTGTTCTTTTCCGTTCTGCGCTCGGTGAGATACTCACGAATACGGTCAAAAACAATCACTGTATCGTTGATAGAGTAACCCAACAAGGTCAATAAGGCCGCAATCAAGTGCTGGTCGAATTCAGTGGGGAATGGAACCACTCCGTCCAACATAGCGAAGATGGACAACACAATGGCTACGTCATGAATCAAGGCCACTGTAGCACCCAAACCATAGCTAACGCTGCGGAATCGGAACATGATGTACAAGAAGATACCGGCAATGGCCAAAATCACCAAGAAGGCACTCTTGTTACGCGTGCTGGTTGCGATAGCGGCACCCACTTTGGAACTGCTCAAGATGGGCCCTTCGCCATCGGCGTTTTTCACCATTTCAAATTTACCATCTAAGGCTTTGACTACGTCTTGAGCCACCTTCTCACGAGCTTCGCGAGAATCTTCGTTCAACAAGTAGGTCGTTACGATGCGGAATTGACCTTCTGTACCAAAGGTCTTCACCTCGTTGCTACTTTCGGCCAATGAAGCATTCAAAGTCTGCTTGATATCTTCAGCATTGTAGTTCTTTTCAGGATTGAATTGAATGATGTAGGCATTACCTCCTTTGAAATCAATACCTGTGCTGATACCACCCTTCATGAAGAAGGTAATGGCACCCAAGGCGATGAAGGTCAAAGAACCGATATAGAAATAGCGACGCTTGCTAACAAAATCAATGTTTACACCTTTCAAGAAACCGCGGTTCCAAGACGTATCGAAAGCCGTCTCTTTACCAGCATCGGCACGGCGGTCCAACAACAAACGAGTGATGAACAGTGCGGTGAACAAGGAAGAGAAAATACCAATAACCAAGATCACGGCAAATCCGTATACAGGACCCGCACCAGCGAAGGTCATCAAGAATCCAGCCAACAAGGTGGTGATGTTTGAGTCAATGATCGCACTCAAGGCATGTTTGAAACCATCGTTGATGGCTGATTTCAAGCCCTTACCTGCGCCCAACTCATCTTTAATGCGCTCGTAAATCAGTACGTTGGCGTCTACCGCCATACCTACGGTCAAGATGATACCCGCCATACCAGGCAAGGTCAATGCAGCACCCAATGAAGACAACACACCCAAAATGATGAATACGTTACCCAATACGGCTACAATGGAGATCCAACCGGCACGGTTGTAATACAAGATCATGAACAGAACGGTTGACAAGAAACCGAACAGCAAGGAATTCAAACCGCGCTGAATGGAAGCATCACCCATAGATGGGCCCACTACTTCACTCGCTACGATACGAGCAGGAGCAGGCAGTTTACCCGCTTTCAACACGTTGGCCAAATCTTGGGCTTCACGAATGTCAAAGTTGCCACTGATTTGAGATTGACCACCGCCAATTTTCTCATTCACAACAGGTGCTGAATAAACACGATCGTCCAAAACGATGGCAATGAATTTACCTACGTTGGCACCCGTTACCTGAGCCCAGCGAGAGGCTGCTGTTGGAGTCATGGTCATGCTCACTTCCAATTGACCCGTTTGGTTGGTATTCTCACGAGCATCGGCGATGATGTTTTCATCGTCAGATGACAGGGCGGCATTGCCATCGCGATCGCGCTTCAAGAAGTAAACCAAATACTCGTCAGAATTTTGGATTTCCTTGCCCTGGGCGTCGTATTCAGTGGGCTTCGCACTGAAGGCAACCTTTACAGCAGGCTCCAATACAGATTGATATTGAGGCTCTGCCAACATCTTGACCAAGCGGTCGCGATCGGCAGCCTTAACCACACACATGGCCGAACCTTGGCCATTGCCATAAGAGCGGAGTATGCTGGCCAAAGGAGCAGTGCTCATGTCTTCTGAGGTTTCAGCCACAGCAGCAGTGTCAATTCCTGCATCAGCTGTGGTATCTTCTTCTGCCGCTACATTGCCCATTTTAGAGGCTTTGTACAAATCATTCAAAATGCGAGCAGCCTCTTGGCTAGTGGCAGAATTGCTGTAGACTTCAAAAAACTCCAATTTGGCACTTTTTTCGACCAAATCTTCCATACGACGAGGGTTGTCAACACCAGGCAATTCAACGCTAATTCGACCTCCGTCAACCTTTTGAATGGTTGGCTGAGTCACGTTGGATTGGTTGATACGCTTTTCAACTACCTCGTAAACGCGGTTGATGGCACTCTCGGTTTCTACCTCTAGCATGTTTTTTACTTCCTCATCTCCAGATGAAGATTTGATGGTACCGCGGTTTCCCTTGGCAAACACATAGGCAATTTTGCGATCGGCGTTTGACTTTTTGAACTGCTCCATGAACACTTCAACGTAATCGCCTCCTTCGTTGCGAATGATATCATCAGTAGCGGCAATGGCTTTCAACAAGCCGGCATCTTTGTTGTCGTTGGCCAATCCTTTGATAATGGCGCCTTTGTCGACTTCCAAGATGACGTTCATACCGCCGCGCAAATCCAAACCGAGGTTCACCTCACGCTGTTTGCATTCAAAGTATGTGTAATTGGCAATGCCCAAGTTGTAGAACTCTTTGTTGCCCAAGCTATCGATGTAACGACGGTACATCTCTTTCTCGGAAAACCCGAGTTTGGCTTGCTTTTGAGCAAAGGAATGAGCTTGAGATTCAAAGCTTCTCGCTTTCCAAGTAAAGGAAAGTTGATACAAACAGGCCAAAGCCAACACGAGGGAAAAACCTACAATGGATTTATTTGTTTTCATTTGAGTTGTTCAGACAGAATAAATACGGGTCGCGAAAATAAGCAAAAAATGCTTCCAAAACGGCGGTAAATCGCGTCTAATCGAGATTTTTAATAGCTATTGCTATCGAATCGAGGTTTTGGTTTCGCATGCAATGGAAATGACCTTTCGGACAGTGCGAATAGCCAAATTTGCTACAGGGTCTGCAGGACAAATCAGAAACTTGGTGATGCTGAACCACAGAACCGCCCCATTGACCTGGAGACAGTCCAAATTGCGGAGTTGTATTTCCCCAAATGACGTGAAGCGGGGTGTGTAGCGCTGCTGCCCAATGAGCCATACCCGTATCGCCCGAAATCACTTGTGCTGCACCCGCTAGAATCGAGGCTGATTCTCTCAACCCTTGAGAGCAGCAGATTTCGGCGTTTACACTGGAATTCAAGCCCCTAGCGATTTCCAATGCTTTTCCTTCATCACCCGCACTTCCCAACAAGACCCAGTGACCTCCTAGTTGATTCATCAGGGCAGTGGCCATCTCGTTGGGCAGTTGTTTGGTCGCATAGGTTCCACCCAGCACCCACACACGATAATTGTTGGGTTTGCGTAATTGTTCAATACCGGGCCACGGGCCCAATTCAACGGGTGGTTCACTTATTAGCGATCGAACTGTTTGCATCAAGCGATCCTTCACCAAACGCACTTGCTTGAAGCGCGAAGGAAGAGGTAGCTTTTTCCAAATTTCTTTGGGCATGCGGTATACCGTCGCCGGCCATAGTGCCAGGCAGACTGAGTGAGAACGAATGTTGTTGTGGGCATCGACAATTGCATCAAAGCCTTGTTGGCGAAGTTCTCCAATTATGCCCGTCGACTCCCAAATGTAAACGGCATGCACAGACTCATGATTCTCAAACATGGAAGCATGCGCACGTTTGGTCAGAAGATGAACTTCATGACCTGATTGATTCAGCATTCTCAAAACCGGCTCAACCAAGATCAGATCGCCAATGGCTCCAAATCGAATGAGCAGAATCTTCATGGGCGCTTTGATTTTTGGGCCTCGAGATAGGCCGAAAATTGATTCAAACTCAAGGCATTCAAGGTAAATTCTTTGACCAATCCGCCTTTGGCTGCAGACAGCACGCCCCAATGCATATCTTTCAAACCCGATTGTTCATGGGCATCGGGGTTGATGGATAAAAAAACACCCTTCTTCTGGGCATAATCGATGTACCGCCAATCCATATCCAATCGATAGGGATGAGCATTGATCTCGATGGCCACCCCATTGTGGGCGCAGGCATCGATGATCTTGTGATGATCTACCGGATAGCCCGAGCGCATCAACAACAATCGACCTGTCATGTGGCCCAAAATAGTGGTGTATGGATTCTCAATGGCCCGAATCAAACGCTGCATGGCTCGGTCCAAATCCATCTTTAACACCGCGTGAATGGAGGCCACCACAAAATCCAACTCGGCCAATATTTCATCTTCGTAATCTAATTGACCATCGAGCAAAATGTCGCTTTCAATGCCTTTAAAAATGCGAACATGACCCGGCTGGGCGTTCCAGCGATCCACTTCGGCCCCTTGCGCACGCAATCGTTCGACTGACAGCCCGCCGGCATAGGCGGCCGTTTTGGAGTGATCGCAGACTCCAAAGTACTCCAAACCCAAGGTTTGGGTCGCTTGAGCCATTTCTTGAAGGGAATTCAAGCCGTCGCTGTATTGAGTGTGGTTGTGCAGAGTTCCTCGCAAATGCTCAAACGTGATGGGAGTACCTTGAAGGTATTCAAATTCTCCTCGCCCTTCGCGTTGCCAAACAGGGATATAGCTCTTCCCTAAACGCTCATAAGTCTCTCTTTCTGAGCCTGCCCACTTGGTGGAATCATAACCCAATTGCTGCAAATGGGATCCCTCCGAACTGCTCTCAAACAACTCCCTATCAAATTGATCGGGGGCTACTATTCGATGGCGGTAGCGTACTCCGTTTTCGTCTTCCCATCGAAATTCATTGGCCTCTTCACTCACGATCCAGGCCTCATTGTCCAAGAGTGAGCGAATGCTGCAGTCGCTGATAAAATCCAATTGCTCCAAGGTATCACAATGACGAGCCAAGGGGCCAGTCCAAGCATGTTTGCCTCCCAAGGTCTTTGCACTTTCCAACCATTGGGTCGCCAACGAATAAGCACGGGCAAAATGAACTTGACCCGCCGATGCCATTTGAAATTCTATGGCCTTGATCAAATCTGACTGGGTTTTGGAACCAAAGCCCGACCACTCCACCAATCGATTTTCTCGACAGGCATCCAAGAGTTCCTCGACAGAATCAACTCCGTGTTCTTGCCACAAGGCTTTGACTTTTTTGGGGCCCAAGCCTTTTAGACCCAACATTCCCAACACTCCTGAAGGAGTGCGTTCGACCAAGGCATTCAATGCCTGAAAGTCTTGAAATTCCAACAATTCTTGAATGGCTTGAACCACTGATTTGCCTACACCGGGCAAAGCCAACAACTCCTCTCCTTTCATTTCAGAAAAAGGTTGTTTGATTTTTTTTAAATTGAATGCCGCTGATGAAAAAGCCCGCAATTTGAAAGGGTTTTCATCGTGCAACTCGCCCAACTTGGCATACAAGTTTAAGCGGCTTAGAATGGAAGCATTGTCCATCATGGCTGGGAATCCTCCTCCCGTAGAGACCAATTGGCTCTGAATTCTTGGATTTCTCCAGATGAAACAGCCGCATCAAAATCGACCCAAAAAACGGTGTTAGGAATGTCGGCTTTCAAAAAGAGAACCTCAGCCCAGGGGGTAGATCCATCTGAATTTTTGCTTTTTAAGGGGACCCTGTCGGTACCTAAAATCACCAAAGCCTGTCCAGCATAGGAAGCCGGTAATTTGGCCAAATTAAAATCTCCACTTCCAAAGAAACTGGCATACAAACCCATCCCTGTTGCCGTATCGTACGGCAGAGGCAGATCGGGCCAGCGGGTTTTTCGAATAGCATCGATGTGCGCAAATTCGGCCCCCTTCCCCAAACTTGATACCCCAATGATAGCTGTATCGCCACAGCCAATTTCAACTTCAACTTTTGAACCTTCGACATCGAATTCCAAGTCGGCTTGTTCCTCCACTTGGGCCCAAAGGGGTCCCGCGATACATGCGATTGCCAAAAACGTCAAAAGGCGCATGTTGCGAATGTACTTTTTGAACCTTAGCTGAGCAAACGGCTCACACCTTGTGCCACCTCAGAACTCAAGGCAACCCCCAT
>Ga0222714_10007173_pt1 | contig 10264 bp, 13 predicted proteins | sample C33_3DmetaG_FD_165048 | JGI IMG/M metagenome (GOLD analysis project Ga0222714, IMG submission 165048) | Estuarine water microbial communities from San Francisco Bay, California, United States - C33_3D | ecosystem: Environmental > Aquatic > Marine > Unclassified | place: USA: California... | reverse complement strand
GTATCATTCAAAGAATTTATGGTATCATTCAAAGAATTTATGGTATCATTCAAAGAATTTATGGTATCATTCAAAGAATTTATGGTATCATTCAAAGAATTTATGGTATCATTCAAAGAATTTATGGTATCATTCAAAGAATTTATGGTATCATTCAAAGAATTTATGAAATTTATTCATTATGCTTTCTTTTGGTTTTTCCTTTGCTGGACCAAATTTTTTGGATTTTCTTTTTGCTAAATATCCTTGTGACATAAGTGGATTTGTCTTTGATTTTCTTGAAAGTGCAACTTTCTTTTTACTAACAATGTAACCATGCTTATTTTTTACAAGATCTTTTTTCTCTAGACCACCTGATGTTTTTAAAGCATTTCCATGGAAAACTTCGGCCCTTGAACCAATTTTTTTTATTGTATTGTCTTGGATTTCTGTATTGTCCATATTCATACTATTAAGTAATAAATTAATTTATATTTTATATATATAATTTATATGGATAAATCTAATATTATTAAAAAAATTTTATATCTTATTGTGTTTATAGCAGTATACCAAATTTTAATATTTTTGTATTGTTCTGCTAGATTTTTATATCAACATTTTATAGTTAAAGAAACTGATTTAATTAAAAAATATGGTAAGGATTCGTATGTATTAATTACAGGTGGTTCAAGTGGACAAGGTAAACATTTTGCTATGAATTTTGCTAAAAGAGGATTTAATATATTTTTAATTGGTTCCGAAAGAAGTAATAAAACAATAAGTGAAATTAATAAACAATATCCAAACGTAAAAACAGAATTATTAATAAAAGACTTTAGACAAAGTTTTAAAAAGGGTTTTTTTGATGATATTGAAGAAAAAATAGATAAATTAGATGGAAATATAAGTATATTAGTTAATAACGTTGCCCATAGAACTGCTTGGGACCCATACCATGAAATGCCACAACAATTAATAAATGATACAATTGCTGTTGGTACCATAGTTCAAAGTCAACTTATAAGAATATGTATGCCACACTTCTTAAAAAGACAACCAAAGAGTTGTATAATAAATATTACAGCACAATGTATTATTCCAACATATGGTTTGGGAGAAATATTATCTAATCAAATATCTCTTCCTTATTTATCTGTTTATGAAGCATCTAATGCCTTTGGTCATTATCACGCAAACTCACTTATAAAAGAATATAAAAAATATAATCACAAAATAGATTTCTTAAATATTATGCCAGGAGCTGTTTTAACAGAAAATACAAAGTTCTTAAAAAATACTATGTTTGCCATAGAAGCCAATAAATATGTTGATAATATAATGAAAATTATTGGTAATTTTACTGGAAATTATTATGGCTATTGGGGACATGAATTTTCCATATTATTAATTAATATGTTTCCATTTATTAAAAACTCAATTCTTAACAAGGTTGGACATACAATAGCACACGACTATATGGATATGCCAAAAAAAAATTATTAGTTTTATAATATATTTTTAAATTAGACTTATAATTTATAAGTTATTATTTTATTGTTAATTTTATTCAATATTTGAAATTTAATAGGTATTTTGATTACTTTAGATTTTCAATAAATTTATAAACTTTCTTGTATAGTTCATACATTTTTTCTTCTTTTGTAAAATCTTCTTCAGCATCAATTGTCAGAACAGGAATACCTTGTTCCATTTCACTCGCCATCCAATCCTCATGTTTATTATGAATTTGTGTAAGATATTCAATTGGGATTCCTTCTTCAGCACTTCGAGAACGTTTCAAAATCCTATCTGATGCTGTTTTAGGAGAACATTTCAAATAAATATAAGCACTCGGTTTCAGTTCAAATTGTTCAATAAGCCAATCATTCCATTTACAATAAATGTTGTACTCCATCAAAGTCATTTTACCACTTTCATGACAATTGTTAGCAAATACATGCCTGTCTGTAAATACAGACCGCTCAATAAATAATGCTTTTCGAGGGTGATAATCTTGATATTTTGATTCTGGATTACTATTTGGTTTTTCAATTTCATCTTGGATTTTCTTTGTTCTACTAATAAAAGAATTCATTTGGAATGTAAATGACCACCTATTGATGTTTTCATAGAATTTTTCCAAAATATTTTTCCCATCACTTTCTTTTGTTTCCAACCACTCATTAACTGGTTCTTGAATAAGTCTTGGATCAATATTTTGTTTTTTAAAAGTCTCTAAATATTTATTAAGGTTCTTAACAAAAGTGCTCTTACCGGCACCAATGTTACCTTCAATGTAAATTAGGGAAGTCATTTTAAATTATAAATTAGCTTAATTAGCTTATATGATTGTATAAATAATAATGAATACAATTTAAAAATCAATTTTATTTTAATTTCTGAAATTACTTATAAGGAAATCACAAATTAAATTTATAAATGCATAAAACTTCAATGTCTATGGAGCTTCTAAGATTTATGATACAAGAGTTGGTGTAGATCCTGAATTTGATGATAGTTTATTGGAAGACGAAGATTTAACTAAAATTGCCTTAATTGGAAAAGAGTTTGGTACAGTTACAGGAAGAGGTCGGAAAGTAAATTGGTTAAATATTGAAAAGTTAATTGATTCAATTAATATTTCTGGAACAAATGTAGTTATTATTTCAAAAACCGATGTTTTACAAGAATTGGGAATATTTAAATTAAGTAATGGTACTATTTTTCAATCGTTAGAATCTATGGAAAAATATATCGAAGAACACTTAAAATCTAATTGTCAATATCTTGAAAAATTAATATTTTCAAATAGTCCAAGTAGTGTAAAATTTTAGTTAACTAATTAAATTTTTAATTAATAAAAAAATAAAAAAATAAAATTTATAGAAAAACACTAAAATTATTATTTTGAATTATTATTTTGAATTATTATTTTGAATTATTCAAATAAATCTCTACTAATTTTTTCATAATGTAAAGTTATTGATTTTGCTGTTCCAGTTGTTTGTTGTACACCAACATAAGGTATCAAATTAACATCATTGGTTAATTGTGCACTTTTTTGTGTTTCATTTGAAACTGTTGTTCCAGTACTTGATGATGATGTAGTTAAACCATATTGAACTTCATTTACAAAAACAGATAACCTTCTATTACTATCAATAACTATTCTTAATCTATATACAATATCAGCTTCGGCTGTTATTCCTAAATTTGTAACATAATCTGTACCACCAACACTATAGCAAAAGTGTAATGTTGATGTTGATGTCATAGCACTACCTCCACCAGCAATATTTCCATCATCAAAAAAGAAATATACTTGGTCATCGTCTGTTGCTAAAACTGGTGTATTTGTTAATTTCAATCCAGCCCATGCACAAATATCACTTACACTACTAAGAGTAATAGCACATTCCCATTCAACATGATTTTCTGTACCCCATTTAATTCCAGTCCAAGCTGTTTGGTTTCCATCCAAATGTGGAGCAACTATAACTTGATCATTTGCTGTACCTTCACTTGTTAATAATATTCCTCCTCTTGTAGATGAGTAAGAAACAGATGATGTTGATGCATTAGTACCTAATACTTCAAAATCTTTATTTGATGTATCTGCAGCAATAGTAGCATTTAATGCTGGTCTTTGTTTAAAAAATTCTTCAAGATAATATCTTTCTGGATTTCTAACAAAACCATTACTTACAACAAGATTTCTTGCGTTGTAGAAAAGTTCACTCATATAAATAATTAATCTATTTTTTTTTTAAGTGTAAATATAGTAATAGAATTTTAATTATTTTTATTTATCTTTCAAATTATATTTATCTTTCAAATTATATTTATCTTTCAAATTATATTTATCTTTCAATTTATTGTTAGATTTTGTTTATATTTTAGTATTTAGTGTTTTAGTTTTACTAACATCTTAAAAAGAAATAATAAATTTGATTTAAAAATATATAAATAAAATAATTATAAACAAGGGTAACATTATAAAGAATGGAACTAAAGAATTATCATTTTAATGCGTTTATTACAGAAGATAATGATTTACAAGATTTACCTATTATTGATGAATTAGAAAAAATACTTGATAATAATATTATTATTACTACTATTTCATTTATAATAATGATGATTTCATTATATTATATATGTTTTATTATTTAAAAAATATTAAGTTAATATAAACTATATTTCTTTTGAAAAATTATTTGCCTTATTTAGCATATAATTAAGCTTTTCTTGGGTTTTACATTGTTTACATATTTCTTCAAAACATTTAGCACCTTTATGTGTATTTGTTTTATATTTCATTCTTTTTTTACATGAACTACAAAATACTCCTTCTGCTCTAACACTAGTCTTAAATATTGTTTTTCTTTTTTTTATTTGACTATAACAGTTTGGACATAAAAATCTTAAATTATCAACAGCATTATCTAATATATTATTATTTTTTCTATCTAAGAGAAAATCTAATGGCTTTTTATTCCAAATTGGTTCAATGTTACATAACTTACATTTATGTGGTAATATTTTATGTTCTATTATATATACTTTTAATATTTCATCATTTGGTTTTTTATTACATTCTTTACTTAATACAAAATCATTATATTCTTTTATTTCATCGCTTAAAAAAGAATTAAATTCCATTTTTATATTTTCCATTTTGAATATTTTATATTAAATAAAAAAAATTTTAAATATTTTTTATAAATATTTTTTATAAATATTTATTTTTACTTTATTTTAATTTTATTTTCCCTTATTTAAATTTATATTCAAAAGTTATTATTTTATACTTTATTGATATTATTTAAATAATCTCATAATCACTGTCAATATGTTCACTACTTACAAAATCTTCAAAATCTTCAAAATCTATTTGTGGGTTTTCTTTACACCATTGTTTTACCATTCTCTTATAGTCTTTATTAAAATCTGTTCTTAAAATCATGAGTTCATAATGGTTATTTTCATAAAATAGGTTACAAATATGCGAGCTATCTTTACCAATTTTACTTACAAGATTATATCCACCATAACCTTTAACAAATACATTAATTTGAATCTTAAACATTTTAGAAATAATATAAAGTTCTAGTTCACCACCAAATTCTCCATCATTATACATTTTTTCAATTCTTTCTTCAATAGACTCATAAATTTCATTATCATATTGAAGTGGATTATTAAACTTATTTTTATGAATATTCATATGTGTTACAACAATTTTCCTTAATGATGATGATAATTCATCTTCCAAATCACTATTATCTTTATTTACTGGAACGCCATTCCTTTTACGACGACAATTTGTAAGTTCATCATTTACACAAGCTGTAATAGCTCGAAACATACAATTACCATCTTTGTTAATAGGTACTTTATCAAACCATTCTACGTTAAACATTGTTTGTATATAATAATAACTTACTTTTTTAAATCAAAATCAATTTTATTAAATTTTCAGTTTATTACACTTAAACACTTATATAAAACGTAAATTGCAAGTTAAAACAAAAAATATTTATAATCTATTTGTTATAATATAATCTATTTGATTTTTCTTTAATAATCTATCTGAAATAGTATTTACCCAAAATTAGAAACACAAAGATAAATACTTCAACCATCAATGGCGTAATATAGTTAAATATATTATAAGTAAGACGTTTTGTCATATAATTTTCATTAAGTATATAACCATTTTTTCTATAAAACCCTCTTACACCAACACCCGAAATAATAGCCATTTTATTAAACCCTTCATTAAGAGCTATTTTCTCAGCTTCTTTTAGTAGAGTCGAACCAATACCTCTATGTTGGCTATTTGATTTTTCAAACTTTGAAAGATAACTTGGAACCATCCTTCCATATACATGCATTTCTCTAATCAAAGCACAATTCTTCAATACACCAATAATGTTTGTATATTCAAAATTCTTTGTAAAATCCTTTTTAACAACATCATAGTTTCTAAGACGCAGTCTACAAAAGCCAACCAAATATGGCATCGCACGATTATGTTTATTTTCAACATTAGCACTAATAAAATATTCAGTTCCATAAGATGCTTCATATTTATCAACCTTATAAAATACATCTTTCATTTCAAATTCATTATTCTTAATTTCTCTGCATCTTATACATTGGCAATAATCTCCTTCTTCTGCCATTTCATTTTGAAGTACTTGTCTCAAATGAGGTGTTCTAGCACCACCAATAATATTATCAACAGGAATATCTCTAAAAATACGTGAAATTCTCTTGTGTGGTTTAACATGTCTCTTAGCATATTTAAGAACTTCCTTTAATTCTTCATCGCTATAAGGAATATATTTACCATCATTATACCATTTTTCAATTACTGTATTAACATCTTCAATATCTTTATTTGATGTTGTAGTTACAGAAGTTGGATAAAGTTTCCATTCATCACAATCATAATTTGGGTCGAAAATTATTGTATTAAACATATCAATATCTAATTCAGGTGTTGCTCCTGGAAGATTTGGCATAAAATGACACAATACTTTAAATCCCGCATTTTTTAGTAAATATAGAGCTCTTTTTGTATCAATACTATAACATTTTCTATTAATTTTCTTTAGTAAATGATCATGAGTTGTTTGAACACCTATTTGGACTCTTGTTACACCATATTCAATAAAACGTTTTATTTCTTCTGGCGTAATCATATCTGGTCTTGTTTCAATTGTAAGACCTACTACTTTAAAAAGTGCTGTTTCATTAATTGTTTTTTCTTTTTCTAGACTAAATCTTTCTTTGCGTGTTCTGTCAAAAAATACATTACAAGCATAATATAGATCTCTCATAAACTCACGTTGATATTCATAACTATAATTAGACCAAGTACCACCCAAAATAATGAATTCACCCTTGTCACCATAATGACCATTCGCAATATATTGACCAATTCTATCGTATATTTGAAGTACTGTATCAAAGTTATTTTGTGCGGCACGTCTAACAGCTGGTTCTTCTTTAATATAAGAACGTGGCATATCTGATTGATTAGGACAATAATAACAATCAAATTCACAGCTAAATGTTCCTGGTGATGTCATAATTGCAACTTCAATAATTCCTGATAGAGAACGCATATTTTTTGCGCGTAGCTTTTCTACAAAAAACATTAACTTATTTGTTGAAATTTCATTTTCATAATACATTTTTCGCAAAACATAAATTATATTTGATTGTTTGGGTCTTCTTGTAAACCTATATTTCTTATCAAGACGAAACAATAGTTTTGATAGTTCTTTATTTGTTGTTTCTGGGTTTTCTTCATAATGATTTATTATATCCATAACATATTGTTTAATTTTTGGAAAATCGGTGTCAACATCTATACGATTTTTCACCAAAATTGGATTATGAACCTTTCTCATAATATCTTCAATATCACCAATCATATTGTTTAACTGTTAAAATTGAGTATGATTTGTTACGAAAAGTGTTATATTTTTTCACATTCAATTTTTATTTATTTTATCATTTAAATTTCTAAATATATTTTAATGAGTAATTGTAAAAAAGAAACATCTTATAAATATACATCAAGAAGTTCTCCACCTTTTAGTGCTAACAAATGTAAATCAATGAAAAAGAAAGGCAATGATGAAAATATTTATAAATCGGTTCCAAATAAAAGAGGAGTTTTCAGATGGATTATAGTAAGTAAAAGTTTAAAGAGAAGTAAAAAACTTTCATTAAAAGAAATTCAACATATTGCTATAAGATATAATGTAACTAAAAGTGGTACTAAAAAACAAGTAGCTCATAGAATTATAAATTTAAAAAAAAATAGATTAAATAAAAAAGATGAAAAAAATTTATTAAATGTATTAATATAAAATTAATGTATTAATATAAAAATCTAATTTAGGGGAAATATAAATCATTCAATATTTATAAACCTAACATTGGAATTGAACTGGAACCAGAAGTTATGCTTTGTTGATCACCCATAAAAAGAATATTACTTGATTTAATAATTTTATTAAATAATTCTTTTTCTTCTGGGGTCATAAATTTATCTAATATTTTTTCGTATAATTTATTTTCATATTGTATTTTCTGTTGTATTGTTAATTCATCTTTTTCGTGAATTATTTTACGGACTTTAAAAAATGTTTGAGCTGCTAATTTACTTGATTTAATCATTTGTTCTTCTGATTTATCGATAATATTATTTTTTTCTTTTATAAAATCTGTTTCTAATATTTTTTGGACTTTATTATTTAAGTTTTTTATAGCTTGTTCAACAGCTTCAACCTCATTTCTTGTATTTTTGTCAATAGTTTCTCTAATTATTTTAACATTTGAATCTATATTAGACCTTGCTTGTTTAAATAATTGTGCTTCTCTATCGAGATAATCTAAACTTACTATCTGTTTATTTGACATTTATATGTATATTTATAAATATATATTTTTTTACAAAATAATGAACATTAAAAAATAATATAAAAATTAGATAATTAAAAGAATTAAACAAATTTAAACGAAATTAATATATTAAACAAATTTAAACATTTTAGTACCACATTTACATTCTCCTTTAATTGCGTTTCTTCCATTTTTTAATACTACTTGTTTGGCATTCATTATTAATTTTTGATCTCTGCATTTCATACATCTTCCCATTACATTTTCAACTGAAACTTCTTTTTTTGCTATAGGTGTTCTTTTTCTTGAAGTTACTTTTTTTGATTTAACTTTTCCAAATTTAGATTTTAATATTTTTTTTGATGAAACTGATTTCAAAGATTTTCTTGGCATTTATTTATAAATTTAACAAATAAAAAAAATTGAAATTAATGTTTTTTTAAACATTCTATTAATAAAATGAAAATTATTCATGAAATTAATGGGGAAAATTCCCTATTTTATTATCAAAATAATTTTTTGAATAAAGAAGAATATTTAACATTAAAAAATTGGCTTGAAGAAAAAGAATTTACATCAGGTCACTGTGTTAGTGGTAAAGAAATACCAAGAGAACAATTATGGTTTCAAGAACAAGGAGAATATTTTTGCAAAAAATGGCATAATCATTATGACCGTTGGAAATCAAATTTGTATGAAAATGAACTGTTATCAATACAAGATAAAATTAATAAATTTGCTCAAAATATTAAGGTAAATATTTTCAATGATTCTTTAGTTCAAATACCAAATATTAATAGTTGTTTAATTAATAAATATAGAGATGGTAAAGATTCTATAAAATCTCATCGTGATACAAGTCATAGTTTTGGAATTTATCCTACTATTATTGGTTTATCAATAGGTTCCGAAAGAAATATGCTTATTAAAAAGATTAATTATGATCCTGATAATATAAATTCATTGAAACATGATAGTAATACTGAATTTAATATGGATATTACTTTAGAAGATAATTCATTATTTATTATGGCTGGTGCAAGCCAAAAATACTTTACACATGAAATTCCAAAAAGTGATACAAAAGATGTTAGATATAGCCTAACATTTAGAGAATTTATATATTAAATAAAATATTTATGCGTGACAAATATAAGAATATAAAATTATAAATAAAATAAAAACCTTTTTTTTATTTTATTTTGTCTATGTTTACGTGTCTATAAAATATTTATTAAAATTAACTAAACTATCCTAACATAGTTTCTTTAATTATTTTTAAAGTTTTACCATCAACATTTATAAATCGAGATGAATTAGGGCTTTTAGAACTATTGCTTCTAGCACTTGCTCTTTTAGGACTTGTGCTTTTAGGACCTAAAAAATTTTTTACATTTGAAGGCATTATAGAATAAAAATTATTTCTTGGTACATCGTTTAGCAAATCAGCAGAGGATTGACTTATGGTTGTTGGGTTATCATAAACAAATTCTGGTTGCTTGAAAGGGTCTAAATTTTCATTTTTTATTGATTCATATAATGGAGTAGCTTGTGTTTTATATACTGGTTCAGGTACATTTTGATTTTTTATTGATTCATATAATGGAGTAGCTTGTGTTTTATATACTGGTTCAGGTACATTTTGATTTTTTATTGATTCATATAATGGAGTAGCTTGTTTTGCAGATGCATTATTTTGACGTGGAGCTTGTTTTGCATATGCATAATTTGGAGTTTGTTGTTCGTTTAGATTATATGCTGGTTCAGGTACATTTAAACTTTTTTTTGATTTTAATTTATTATATTTTTCACTATTACCTTTTTTTTTTTTTATATTTTTTAATTGTTTTATTTTTTT
>Ga0222714_10007171_pt1 | contig 10265 bp, 9 predicted proteins | sample C33_3DmetaG_FD_165048 | JGI IMG/M metagenome (GOLD analysis project Ga0222714, IMG submission 165048) | Estuarine water microbial communities from San Francisco Bay, California, United States - C33_3D | ecosystem: Environmental > Aquatic > Marine > Unclassified | place: USA: California... | reverse complement strand
GTTAGAGCGAAAACAATTAAAACCGCTTGCAGACGAATTACGTCAATTCATTATTGAAAGTGTAGCGAAAACTGGTGGACATTTATCTTCTAACTTGGGGACCGTTGAGTTGACGATCGCCCTTCACTACATTTTTGATACACCGAAAGATAAGTTGATTTGGGATGTTGGGCACCAAACTTACGCTCACAAAATTCTCACGGGTAGGCGAGAGCGAATGGGTTCCTTGCGGCAATTCGGAGGAATTGCAGGGTTTCCACTTAGAGACGAAAGTGAGTACGATTGTTTTGGTACTGCGCACTCAAGCACGTCGATTAGTGCGGCTCTAGGGATGGCCGTAGCGGCAAAATCTCGGGCCGAAGATACGCGAGTAGTCGCAATCATCGGTGATGGCGCAATGACGGCCGGGATGGCGTTTGAGGCTCTGAATAATGCTGGCGCGATGGACGCAAATTTACTTGTTGTTTTGAACGATAACGACATGTCGATATCCGAGAACGTTGGTGCGCTTAATAACTACTTGGCTAGGCTGTTGTCGGGGAGATTCTACTCGGCTGCTAGAAAGGCCGGCGAGAAGGTTTTTAAGAAAATACCGCCGGTTATTGAGTTGGCGAGACGTGCTGAAGAGCATATGAAGGGCATGGTCATGCCTGGAACGCTGTTCGAGGAGTTCGGATTTAATTACATAGGGCCTATCGATGGGCACGATCTTGATGTTCTGTGTTCAACGCTCAAAAATTTAAGACAATTGGATGGTCCTCAATTTTTGCATGTTGTGACCCGTAAGGGAAAAGGCTACGAACCAGCTGAAGACGATGCGATTCTCTACCACGGGGTTGGTAAGTTCGATCCTCCATCGGGGATTTCGAAATCTGGAGCAACTCAAAAAACCTTTACTCAAGTTTTTGGTGATTGGATTTGTGATGAGGCAAGAACAGATGATCTCCTCGTAGGAATTACTCCAGCCATGCGTGAGGGGTCGGGTTTAGTACGTTTTTCTCAGGAGTATCCAGACAGATACTTCGATGTGGGAATCGCGGAGCAGCACGCGGTGACATTTGCGGGGGGACTTGCGGTTAGCGGCTATAAGCCCGTTGTCGCTATTTATTCGACTTTTCTGCAGCGCGCATACGATCAGCTAATCCACGATATATGCTTACAAAACTTGGATGTCACGTTTGCAGTCGATCGGGGAGGACTCGTTGGGGCAGATGGTCCGACGCACCACGGGGCGTTTGATTTGGCATTCTTGCGGTGTATACCGAACATAGTCATCATGACTCCTTCTGATGAAAATGAATGTAGGCAGATGTTGCACACGGCTTACCGCCATCCGGGACCGGCTGTTGTTCGCTATCCGCGTGGAAGTGGTTCTGGAGTGGTGACTGAGACTCAATTGTCTGCGTTAGAAATCGGAAAAGCTGAGATTGTTCTCAAAGGGGATAGCGGTATCGCAATACTGGTGTTTGGAACGATGCTAGATGTCGCAAAGAAGGTGGCGGCTTGTTTGTCTGCGACGCTAGTAAATATGCGATATGTGAAACCAATCGACGAAAATCTCATCCTAGAGTTAGCTAAAAGTAATGAGCGGTTCGTTACCTTGGAGGATGGAGTTATTGCCGGGGGTGGGGGGTCGGCGGTCGCCCAAGTTGTCGCTCAGCATTCGACAAAGGTTCTAAGCTTGGGTTATCCCGATCAATTTATTACCCACGGCGACCCTGGAACATTAGTCAAAGAGACTGGTCTAGATGAGTCTGGAATCTTGAATTCCATATCCAAGTGGATATCCGACTAATTCAGTCGGGTTACGTAGCGCCCAGTGTATAATTGGTTTCGAAGCTAACGAGTAGGGTAGATAAATGAATTCTCCAGAAATAGTGAACATACCTGACGTACAGAGTAGTCCGGACAAGCGGCATCTAGCGATTGATAAGGTCGGGATAAAATCCATTCGGCATCCGATTAAGGTGGCTGATAAGTCTGCTGGCGTTCAACACACGATCGCAACGTTTAACATGTACGTTGAGCTTCCGCATAACTTCAAGGGAACTCACATGTCACGTTTTGTGGAAATACTCAATACCCACGAGCGCGAGATTTCAGTGGAGTCGTTTGAATCCATTCTCCGAGAGATGGTTGAGAAACTCGAATCTGATTCGGGATACATAGAGATGTCGTTTCCGTATTTCATGGAAAAAAGTGCTCCGGTATCTGGAGTGAAGAGTCTTTCCGATTACGAAGTTACGTTTAAAGGTGAGATTAAGGATGGAAAGTACGCCCTGGAGATGAAGGTCGTTATTCCAGTTACGAGCCTTTGCCCATGCTCCAAAAAAATATCAGAGTACGGCGCTCACAATCAAAGATCTCATGTAACGATTGCTGCTAAAACAAAAGAACACGTTTGGATTGAAGAGATTATCGAAGTGGCTGAGAAGGAGGCATCTTGCGAACTGTTTGGTTTGCTTAAGCGACCCGATGAGAAGTATGTGACGGAACGTGCCTACGACAACCCGAAATTCGTTGAGGATATGGTGCGTGATATAGCAACATCGTTAAACGCGATTGATCGGATTAGTTCTTACGTCGTTGAGTCTGAAAATTTTGAATCCATTCACAATCACTCGGCGTACGCGATGATCGTGAAGCAAGGGTAAGATTAATCTCTGAAATTTTTGAATTGAATCGGCGTTCCTTGCACTTCCTTCTTTAGGAGCGCAATGGCTTCTTGCAAGGCATCTCTTTTTAAGCCACTGACGCGAACGATGTCTCCTTGAATTGATCCTTGGACTTTTAGTTTGCTGTCTTTTAGCAATTTAATAATTTTTTTCCCAAGATCTTTATCAATCCCTGCGATTACTTTTTCCTCTTGCTTAACCTTATCTCCTCCGATACTTTGAATTGGTCCACGAGAGAGAGATCTCAGGTCCACACCGCGCTTTGATAGTTTAGATGCAAGCACATCGTAGACTTGTTCAAGCTTGAATTTGTCGTCAGCATAAACATTGATGTTTAGCTCCTCAGTCAGTTCGACTTTGGAGTCTGAACCTTTAAAGTCAAACCGGTTTGCTATCTCCTTGTTGGTCTGATCGACTGCGTTTCTTAGTTCTACTTTATCCACTTCGCAAACGGCATCGAAAGTAGGCAATGTTTAGCTCCTCAAGTCGGTACTAAAGAGTGATTGAATACGAATCAATCGGGGTACTTGTCCCATCGTCGAATTCGGCTGCTGCCTCTATGGCTTTTTTTGCTATCTGTTCAGCTGTAATGTCTAGCAGGTCATAGTTGGCGTACATCGACCCCAACGCGTAGTCGCTGCCACTTCCATAAGCGTAAAACCGTGAAAATTCTTGTACCGTTCTATGACCCGACACCCCAAAAATTCCGTGGCGATTGGCGATCAAAACATCCATCCTGGATGACTCTAGCGAGTCGTCTTTATCTTCCTCCGGCATTAAGAAGTATGACTCTTTCAATTTGTGGTGTAATTTATTCCACGTTTTGAAGATTTCTTCGGAGGATGAGAGCGTCGCATTTTGTCCTTCTCCTGAAAAATAATCCCTCAATATTAATTTGAACGTGGCGTTTCCCGTTACTGCTAAATAATTATCAGCGAAATTTAATATTTTTCCAGAATTCACCACGTACTTCGCACTCTCCTTACCGCTCCCCCATTTTGTAAGGGTATCCGCAGCGATGGCAATTTCGTTAGATTTCCTAACAACAGTAATGGTCGTCATTGCTACTTAAACTTTCGCTGTTTAGCGCCGATTCTGAGGCGGAGCGCGTTGAGTTTAATGAATCCTTCTGCATCGGCTTGATTGTAAGCGCCTTGGTCATCTTCGAAGCTAGCGATGCGACCATCGAATAAAGAATCTCCTGCGGCCTTTCTGCCCAGAACTTGCACGTTGCCCTTAAACAGTTTTACTTTAACTGAACCATTTACTCTCAACTGAGATTCATCGATGAGGTTTTGCAGCAGCACTCTCTCAGGACTAAACCAATATCCGTTGTATATCAATCTTGCGTATCGAGGCATCAAGTCGTCTTTGAGGGCGACCACCTCTCTATCTAGGGTGAGTGATTCGATCGCTCTGTGAGCTTTGAGCATGATCGTCCCACCGGGTGTTTCATAGCAACCTCTAGATTTCATTCCCACATATCGATTCTCGACTAAATCGAGGCGGCCAATTCCATGTTTGCCACCAAGCTTGTTCAGCGTGTCCAGTATTTTCGCCGCTGACATTTTTTTGCCATTGATGGCTACGATGTCGCCACGCTTGTAGGTTAACTCGATGATTTGGCCTTTATTGGGTGCCGCCTCCGGTGACTTGGTCATTCTCCACATGCTTTCTTCTGGAGAAAAGTCGGGGTCCTCTAATACTCCACCTTCGTACGAAATGTGCAATAGGTTCGCGTCCATGGAGTAGGGCGCGCCACCTTTTTTCTTCTTAAAGTCTACGGGTATCCCATGACTTTCTGCAAAGCCTATAAGTTTTTCTCGAGAAAGCAGATCCCACTCGCGCCAAGGAGCGATGATTTTTACGTTAGGCATCAATGCATACGCACCTAATTCAAAGCGAACTTGGTCGTTTCCCTTACCCGTTGCGCCATGAGATATCGCATCGGCTCCAGTCTTTTTCGCGATCTCTATCAATCTTTTGGCTATGAGTGGTCTCGCAATGGAGGTTCCGAGAAGATACTCACCCTCGTAAACCGCATTGGCTCGAAACATGGGAAATACGTAATCCCTAACAAATTCTTCCTTTAAGTCTTCTATAAAGATCTGTTTAACCCCAGCCATTTTGGCTTTTTTGCGAGCGGGCTCAACCTCCTCACGCTGGCCAAGATCTGCGGTGAAGGTAACAACCTCGCAGTCGTACTTTTCTTGCAGCCATTTCAAAATTACCGAGGTGTCAAGGCCGCCAGAGTAGGCGAGTACGACTTTTTTTATTTTCTTCATAGTTCCCATCGTGTTCTAAAATTAAATTCTACGACCATCAGTTTCGTATTTGAGATTCCCGTTTTCCCACTCCCCTTCGGTTATTTCCCCATTGGGTGCTCTGTAAGTTCCGGCACCATGAGGTCTACCGTTGAGCCACTCGCCTTGGTAGCTACTTCCATCCGGGTTAACAATTTGTCCTTGTCCAGTTTGTTTACTTCGAACCCAATACCCTCGATATCGTGTGCCGTTATCCGAAATATAAGTACCTTCTCCCTCCGCCCAACCGTCAGCCAACTCACCAACATATCGTTCCTTGAGCTCTCCGTTTATAAACCAGTTAAGCGTACCCTTACCGTGCGCGAATCCATTTTTACATTGACCATCCCATGAAATGGACTCGTTTTGCTGTGGAGCTGGGTTATAAACTTTGCAACCCTTCTCGTCTTCAACCGTAGCGGTTTCATGATGGTCCGCAATCGCGGAGGATGAAATCAACATGGCAACGATTGAGATATATATTTTTCTGAACATTTTGGATCCTTTTTTAACGATTTTGACTACGTTGGATGATTACATCCTAGTGACTTATCAGTCTCTGACCTCTCCAAATAGAAGAAATTCCATCAATGCTTTTTGTGTGTGTAATCTATTTTCCGCTTCATCCCATACAACGCTTTGAGGGCCATCAATGACTTCACTGGTAACCTCTTCCCCACGGTGAGCTGGAAGGCAATGCATAAAAAGCGCGTTAGGAGCTGCCAGTCCCATGAGTTTTTCATTCACTTGCCAATCTTCGAATGCCGCTTTGCGCTCCCGTTGCTCCTCCTCAAACCCCATGCTGGTCCACACGTCAGTGGTGACAAGGTTCGAATTTGATACCGCTTCGGTTGGTGCCTCAAAGACATGAACATTCTTAGCGAAAGACTCTCTGTTCTTCAGGCTGAAATCTGGGGGCGAAGAAATCTGTAGAGTGAAGTCAAGAAGCTCTGCCGCTTGTATCCAACTATTGCACATGTTATTCGCATCTCCGATCCAGGAAACTGTTTTTCCTTTGATCGGTCCGACGTGCTCTATGAACGTGAAAATGTCAGCAAGAATTTGACAGGGATGGTAATCATCGGTCAAGCCATTGATCACCGGAACTGTTGAGTACTGCGCGAATTTCTCAATCATCGATTGCTCATACGTTCTGATCATAACGAGGTCACACATTCGTGAAATTACTCGCGCGGAATCCTCTACTGGTTCTCCTCGACCAAGTTGAGAGTCCTTTGTATTCAGATATACCGAGTTGCCACCCATTTGATTAATTCCAGCCTCAAATGAAAGTCGGGTTCGAGTACTATTCTTTTCGAAAATCATTACGAGCGTTCGATCTTGGAGGCTCGTATTTTTTTCGTAGGACTTGAATCTCCTTTTCAAGACTCGAGTTCTATCAAAGAGGTATTGAATTTCCTCTGGAGATAGATCTTTTAATTTAAGAAAGTGTCTTGGTTTAGCCATAACGATTTTTTGTTGTCATTTGCTAAGAAACTTCTTGATCACAGTTGCTACCATGCCAGCCATCACCTCTGAGTCATTATCGGTGAGTATGAGAGGAGGGAGAAGGCGAACCACTTTATCGGCAGTTACATTCAATAACAGGCCAGATTCAAGAGCTAAATCGACGATCTGACCACATGATTCATTTAACTCAACGCCAATCATCAATCCCTTGTTTCTTATATTAACAACGCTGCGATTTCCGTCAAAGGCTTCTTTTAATCGTTTGGTAATTAAATCTCCCTGCCGCTTAGCATTCTCTAGGAGCGATTCTTTCGCAATGGCTTGAATGGTTGCTAAAGCTGCTCGGCTGGCGACCGGGTTCCCTCCAAAGGTGGATCCGTGCGTTCCAGGGGTAAGAATTTCCGCGGCTTCCCCTTTTGCTAAGCAAGCGCCGATTGGGATACCGTTACCTAGTCCTTTTGCTAGCGTCATTACGTCTGGGATGATTCCGGTTTGCTGATGTGCAAACCAGCTTCCTGTTCTCCCCATGCCTGATTGCACCTCGTCAACCATCAAAAGCCAGTTATTCTTCACACAGACGTCTCGCAGCTCTTCGAGGTAAGTGGGTCGAGGAATTCTGATACCGCCTTCGCCTTGAACTGGCTCTACTAAAATCGCTACCGTGTCTGGGTTATTTTCTCCAACTGCTCGCACTGCATCGATATCATCAAAAGGCACCCTGGAAAATCCCCCAAGAAGTGGTTCAAATCCAGCTTGTACCTTTCGATTGCCGGTGGCAGACAATGTGGCCATTGTTCTGCCATGGAAAGACTGTTCCATAACGATGATGTTGGGTTTCTCTGCACCTCGTTTATGCCCATAAAGTCTCGCTAGCTTAATGGCTACCTCGTTTGCCTCTGCCCCAGAGTTACAAAAAAACATCGCGTCCATCTGGGAAATCTTCGCGAGCTCGGTTGCCAGCTTCTCTTGTTCTGGTATGTTATACAGGTTTGACGCATGCATTAAGGTTTTTGATTGTTCGCTAACCGCTTCCACCACACTCGGGTGGCAGTGTCCCAGACCAGTCACAGCGATTCCGCAAAGGGCGTCGAGATATTTTTTTCCGTTAGAATCGAATAACCAAATTCCTTCGCCTCTGACGAAGGAAATTTCTTTTCTACCGTACGTTTTCATCACGTGTCGCATATTTTGTCGCCTGTGTAAGCTTAGTATTGTTGCCCCGCTAATATTGACCAAATCGTTTCCCGTAAACAAAAAACCCGCAGCATAACTGCGGGTTCCTATCTTATTTGATTTCGGACTAGTTTATGCCATTGCTTTAATAGCGTTGGAGAGTTTGCTCTTGTGACGGGACGCTGCATTCTTATGAATTATTTTCTTATCCGCTATTGAGTCAATCGTGCTCTGCGCGCGCAAAAAGTCAGTCTTTGCTGATTCTTTGTCCCCCGATGCAACAGCTTTGCGCACCTTTTTGATCGCGGTCCTTAGTTCGGATCGAAGCGAAGCGTTGTGTGCTCTACGAACTTCCGATTGCTTGGCTCTCTTCTTTGCCGACGCTATGTTTGCCATTTTTTACTTTCCTAAGTGATCTTCGCGGGATTTAGTGTCCTGTTGGACTTCCCCTAAAAAAGGTGCGTATATTACTAGCGATCCGGGTTTCGATCAAGTATACGAGGGGATAAGCTCTTCTGAATGTCTCGTTTTTTTGGCTTTTTATTTCAGAGCATGACTTGTTCGAAGAATTGACCTAAAATATAAAAAAACTATTAATAAACATGAGGTTATTTCGATCATTTAGCTCCGTAAGCGGGCTCACGCTGATCTCCCGAATACTCGGTTTGCTACGAGACGTAGTGCTCATGGCGAAATTCGGTGCTAGCCCTGCGATGGATGCCTTTTTTGTTGCTTTTCGCTTGCCAAACATGCTGCGTCGGCTATTCGCTGAGGGGGCGTTTGCTCAAGCTTTTGTGCCTATACTGGCCAGAATGCGCGAGGTTGAGGGTGACGGCCAGGCGAGGCAGTTGGTTGGCAAGGTGGCCACACTAATGGCTGTCGTGCTTTTATTTGTTAGTGTGCTTGGGGTGATGTTGTCCCCTTACCTTGTCTATTTGATCGCCTCGGGATATGACTACCAGTCGGAAACTGGCGATTTGACGGTTCAGCTTGTTCGGCTCACATTTCCGTATATCTTGTTCATCTCGCTCACGAGCTTAGCGAGCTCGGTATTAAATACTTGGGGCAATTTTGTGGTTCCTGCGATAACGCCTGCGCTGCTTAATGTCTGTTTCATTTTTTCGGCCCTCTACTTATCCCCGCTTTTTGATCCGCCTATTTTGAGTCTGGCGATTGGCGTTCTGCTAGGGGGCGTGGCACAACTTATCTTTCAAGTTCCGAGTTTGTGGAAATTAGGATTGATCCCAAAATTTAGTTGGAGCCCGAAGGATTCTGGGGTACTCCAAATACTGCGTAAGATGGGCCCAGCGATATTTGGTGTTTCTGTTGCGCAAGTATCCCTTTTGATCAATACCAGTATTGCGACTTATCTCCAACCCGGAAGTGTGAGTTGGTTGAGTGTCGCCGATCGCCTGATGGAGTTTCCGGTCGGGTTACTTGGGGTGGCAATGGCGACCATCATGTTACCCAGTTTATCGTCCGCGGTGGCGCAACCTGACCGGAGGGATTATGAATTACTCTTAAGTTGGGGTATTCGTTTGCTGCTTATCGTATTACTTCCCAGCGTCGTCGGTTTGGTTTTGTTGTCACCTCCAATTATTTCCATACTCTTTGTAAGAGGTCAGTTCGGTGCTGACGACGCGTTGATGACGAACTATGCTTTTTGGGGTTACGGGGTGGGTTTGTTGCCTATCGTTATGATCAAATTGTTTGCGCCAATTTTTTATGCGAATCAAGATACAAAAACCCCAGTAAAAATTGCAGTGGTCGCTCTTATATCAACCCAAATTTTGAATTTTATTTTTTTGAGTACTTTTCCACATTACTTAAAGCATGCTGGTTTAGCTTTAGCGATATCTTTTGGTGCGTGGATAAATATGATACTGCTCATATTCGTTTTAAGAAGGCGTTCGCTGTTTATTAGTAGTAGTCTTTGGCGCCCCGATATGATTCGGGGGCTGCTCGCCACTATTCCGATGGCGGCTTTTATAATTTGGTCGAGTGATTACTTCAGTTTAATAAACCGCGCGGGTATCGAAGGCCTCGTGCTACTCTTTCTGATAGTTCTGTGCGGTGCGATTACCTACTTTGCTGGTGCTCTGATAATGGGCATAAATTTAAAGTCAATAATAAAATTTAAAAGAATTCAGTAATTGTTAACCCTAGCCTGTTTCCCCACTTATAATTTTGTCAACGACTGAGCGGTTTAGGTGAGGCGCAAACATGGAAATAAATTCGTAGACGTAACCGCGAAGGTAGCTGTTTTTGCGTATGCCTATTCTGGTGGTGCTTGGCTCAAAAAGGTGGCTGGCATCTAGTGCGCGCAGGCGTTGATCTCGTTCCGGGTCGTAAGCCATCATTGCTACGATGCCTATTCCAAGGCCTAGCTCCACGTAAGTTTTAATAACATCTGCATCAATTGCGGTGAGCACAACATCTGGTTCTAAGTTCTTATCTGCGAAAGCTTGATTGATTTTCGTTCGACCCGTGAATGCAAAGTCGTAAGTGATGATTGGGAATTCGCATATTTCTTCGAGCGATAAGCGTTTCGACTTAAGTAATGGATGACGGGGCGGAGTCAGAATGCATCGATTCCATTGGTAGCATGGCAGCATCGCCAAATCTTTGAAAAGCTCTATCGCCT
>Ga0222714_10007169_pt1 | contig 10267 bp, 17 predicted proteins | sample C33_3DmetaG_FD_165048 | JGI IMG/M metagenome (GOLD analysis project Ga0222714, IMG submission 165048) | Estuarine water microbial communities from San Francisco Bay, California, United States - C33_3D | ecosystem: Environmental > Aquatic > Marine > Unclassified | place: USA: California... | reverse complement strand
ATGGGGTGCAAATTACTTTGGCCAATTAGGAGATGGCACAACAAATGGCCAAAGTTCTCCGATTCAAATAGGAGCAAATACAAGTTGGATACAGATATCAGCCTCAGCGCACTCTCTCGCGATCCGTTATGAAGGTTCTAACTATGAGATAGGAACTCTTTGGGCATGGGCGTTTAATGCTTTTGGAGAATTAGGACTAGGGGACACAACCGATAGAAGTTCTCCTGTTCAAGTTGGAAGTGATGATTGGTGGTTCCTTGTTGATGCAGGTTATTATCATAGTGCGGCAATAAAATGGGACGCACAGGGATTTGGAGATTACAGCTTGTGGACGTGGGGGTATAATGGAAATGGCCAATTAGGAGATGGCACTACAACGGATAGAAGCTCTCCTGTTCAGGTAACATCATCATACAATAGGATGATATCAGTTTCTTGTGGGTCTTTTCATACCGCCTACATACTAGAGGACAGCTACGGAGGATCGTTGTGGACATTTGGAGGTAACAGTATTGGGGAGTTAGGAGATGGTACGACAACCGATAGAAGCTCTCCTGTTCAAGTTGGAGCAGGAAATGATTGGCTATATGTAGCATGCGGAAATAATAACACGTATGCATTGAAAACAGATGGGACGGTTTGGGCATGGGGATGGAATTTATATGGCCAATTAGGAGATGGTACGACAACATCAAGAAGCTCGCCTATACAAGTAGGAAGCCTAACGACATGGGTGATACCGTCTGAGCCTTTCAATTATGCATATCTATCTGGTGGTAGTAACATGGCAATGGCAATTCTTAGTTAATGTTTAGGACTCAATAATGCAAAGATTGAATGATAGGGACATATTATTGGATGCCGCTCTTGGAGCTGGTTTGAACGGGGATTTTGAGAGGGCAAAACAGATCCTTCTTTCGATGCCGACAAATGATCCTCGTGCAGTTTTCAACCTTGGATGGTACAAGATGAGAGATGGAGATCTTCATGGAGGTCTGGAAAATCTAAACGCGGGGAGGTTCATAAACTGCTTTGGGTCGCGTAGGATAGAAGGAAAGATATGGGCAGGAGAAGATCTTAATGGAAAGGTATTGCTCCTGAGGTCTGAAGGTGGATTCGGAGATCAGGTAATAAACTTCAGGTTTGCTAACGAGTTCAAAGAGCTCGGTGCAAATGTTGTTGTCTCCTGTGATCCCCAGCTTTCAAGCCTTTTCTCGAGGCACGGCTTCATATGCGTCGATAACATTGCAGCAGAAAAGGTCTACTATGATTTTTGGGTTCCATCGATGTCTGCTGCATACACATTGAAACACACATATGAAACCCTTTCAGGAAAGCCATACATAAAAGCAAACCCAAAAAAGCTCTATTCAAAGAGGGACACCATAAAGGTTGGTGTACGTTGGAGCGGAAACCCTGAGTTTGAACATGAACAGCACAGAAGGTTCGATCCCTCTCTGATGGTAGATCTACACAATATCAGTGGCACAACATTCTACTCGCTTCAAAGGGACGAAAACCTTGTCCATGGCCTTCCGTTCTCTGACTTAAAGGATGAGATGAAGACATGGGATGATACAGCCGAGATAATAGCTGGGCTTGATCTTGTCATAACATCTTGCACGTCGATAGCACATCTATCTGCTGCAATGGGTGTTGAGACCTGGGTCGTTGTTCCTGTCCTGCCATATTACACTTGGGTACTGCCAGGAGAAAAGAGCCCTTGGTACGATGCAGTTAGGCTGTTTAGGCAGGAGGTCTATGGAGACTGGACTGCACCGTTTGAAAGGGTAAGGGAAGAACTAATCAAAAAAACCGGAGGATTGTGATGCGTTACTGCTATGTAGAGGACAATAAGATTGTAAGAGGGCCGATACTCTTACCGAAGACATGGAACAACATAACCAACTTTCATCTTCTTGACCAGGAGACGGTTAGGCTGTATGGATGGCTTCCTCATACATTCATTGAAACTGCAACAGAGGACCAGATAATAGAGGGTTCAACGTTTGAGATATTCCCAGACAGGGTCGTCGAGACGCAGATATCAAGAGACCCAACAGAGGAAGAGGCACGCCAAAGGACAGAGCATCGTTGGAAGATGTTAAGGGCACAGAGGAACTATGCCCTGTCTCTTTCTGACTGGTCACAGATGCCTGACAATGGCCTTGATGAACAGAAGAAGTCTGAGTGGGTTGTGTACAGGCAGCAATTAAGAGACCTGCCATCTACGGTTACTGTTCCAACCGGAGCCACATTTCCTACAGATCCAAATGGTTTCAGATTAGAGCCAGCCAAGATACCGCCATCGGATCTTTCTAAGTACTATGACATGGCATAGATCATCGATAGATGGAATCTTCGATATCATTCTCTAGCGACTGAAGCATTCTCTGTGAGAACCTGTTGCTGACGCATACTATTCTGTCCCAGCCCCAAGGCTCAACATCTGACGCATCTTGGGCGTATACCTCATAGTCTGAAAGGTACCTTCTGAAGTAGACCTCGTATATCCTCAGCCTCCTTGTATCTGTCTTGGACTCTTTTTTAGGAAGAGATACAAAGAAGTCTGGGTTGTTCTTTGCAACCCATTCCTGTATGATCTTAAACCTGGTACGCAGAAGCTTCATTGCTATGTTCTTTCCGTAGCCAGTAGGTTCATATACATGGCGCTTGCTTGTCATTGAAACCTCTGCAATATCAACCAGTCCATACCATTTTCTGAAGTCAAAGTTTGCATAGAAGTTCTTCATTTGCTTTCCATTGTTTAAGTCAAGCATTTCAAGCGTATGGCCTATCTCTTCAATCAATGACCTAAATGCATCCTTTTCTTTGCCAGTAACAGGGTTCTTTATGTGTTGGATCTCGATCACTATTTCATCTGATATGCCCTGTTCCTCTTCATCTATCGTTATCGTCCATTGATAAGTTCCATCTTCATCGTCTACATCTTCTCTGTAGTCGTAGTAGTTTTTGGTTTCTTGTGATACTTCCATGAACGACTCAAACGTCATCAGGTTTAGGCTCTCATCTGTTTCCAGCCATACCTGATGCATGTATTCAGGAGAATCCGTTTTGAATTCACCTCGTGGAGCTACCATGACCGTTTTTGCTTTGAAAACCCATTCATATGGAGTTTCACTTACTATGACAGGAATGTTAAGATCGTCCTTTAAGCTATAGATGACAAAGTCGTTTCTGCCTCTACGATAGTAGTCCTTCATTGTTGACTTAAATCGTTTGATCAGATTCTCGATCCTTTGTCTTGGTATTCCTGTGCTTGATCTTTCGATGGACCTGATATCAGCATGTTGGGTTATAACTATGCGTTCCTTCTTTAGGTGAGAAGCCAGAGCAGGCTTAAACTTTATCTTTCTGGCCTCAAATGCTGATTCTTTCTTCATCTTTTGCGATTTATTGTGTTATATATAACCTGAAAACAAATCATACAACTATGCAACAGCTTGAATCAACAATACAGAGACTAATCCAAACGAGAACACAGGCCCAGTTCTTTCATTGGAACACAAAGAGCTATGCTGCTCATAAAGCACTTGGGGGTTTTTATGATAGCCTTTCAGGTCTAACTGATACATTCTTTGAGGCCTTCAAAGGAAAGTATCCTGAGGTATTCTCAAGAAAAGCAAAGATACCATTCTCCGTAGTCTCTGAACCAAATGTTGGCACAGAAGCAATGGTGCCCTATTTCACAGACTTCAATAAGTTTCTTGAGGGCGTTTGCAATGAACTAGCAACGGCAGGAGACATTGATCTTCAGGACATAGTCATAGACATGAAGAATGCAACAAACTCCTTGCTCTATCTTCTGTCTCTAAAATGATCTTAAAAATCTAAAGGTAAAACTAGGATAAACAAAAAAATGGGTTTATGCCTAACGATAATGTAGAGGTTGATTCACCGACAGTGACAAAAAGGGGCAATAAAACTGTCGTGTACGATGCAAAGACCGAGTATCCAAAGAGGGATAAGGACTTCATACATCAGTACATAAGAGATGAAGAGGGCTGCAAGTGCAAGAAGATAAGATTCAAGTGGCTCTACTAGGAGCGACGTTTCTTTGATCTCTTCTTTCTTCTCTTCCTTTTCCAGCTTCCAAAATTCATGACCCCTCCAAAGAGGTCCCCGCTACCGACAGAGGTTTCGGTCGGCATGGTCACATCGCCCATTCCTGGAGTAGAATCCAGTGACGCAAATCCAGCAGGAGCACCATCGTTTTCATTCTTCTTCATGAAACTATATATCCCTGAAAAAATGTTTAACCAGGGTCCATGATTTTGGTATAATTGCTGCATGTTCAACGTTGATGAGTGGAAATGAAAGAAGCAATAACAGCAAACGGAACCGTAGAGGAATGCCTGTCCAACGGAAACTTTAGGGTACGATTGGAGAATGGAGCACTAGTGCTTGCGTACCTATCCGGAAAGATGAGGATAAATTCCATAAAGGTCATAGTAGGCGATCAGGTTCAACTTGAAATGAGCCCATACGATCTAACAAGGGGCAGGATATCAAGAAGACTAAAGACGCAGATACAATCAAGAGAGGATTAGATTTGAAAAAGATACTAACTTTCATCCTTTTGGCCATGTGCATTAGCACAGCGGCTGCTGAGGAATGGGTGAGGACACTACACCCAGATTCAGTTGAGATAGCTGTAAGCCAAACAAGAAAGGTCGTGGAGATTGAAACCTGGAAGGCAAGAGGCCACAAGAACTTCGTAAACCTTTCATTCTGGGGCAGCCGAGGACCCGTTGGAAGCCTTTACATAAACTCTGCAAACATAGGTTTTGCAAAGAGGTCATGGCCGATTTTTTCTCTGTCTCCAGAAGTTGGAGAGTATAAAGGAGGAGACATTGTAACCGGATTTGCTGGAAGCAATGTTCTGGTCGAAAACGGAGAGGTCAAAAAGCAACCGAGAACGTACTTCTCAAAAAGGAAGTGTCCAAGGACCGGTGTAGGGCTTTTGCCTGACGGTAGACTGATAGTTATCATTACTACTAGATCCAATCTGAATGACTTTGCAAAGAGGTTCAAAGAAAACGGTGCGGTGTTTGCTGTAAACGTAGACGGTGGAAGTTCATCAATGTTCATAGAGAACGGAGAAATAGTATGGAGCTCAAAAAGATCCGCAGTTCCGGTGATCCTGTCCTGGTGATGAAAAACAGGAAGAAGATAAACCCATTGGTTCCTTCTGTGGTTGCAGTTCTCTTGCAAGCACTTGCGACTGGCTACATATATTCGACGGGCGTTGGAACGCGTGCTGTAGTTTCTTCTGCGATCTTGACCCTGATATATGCAGGAATTACAATCATTCTCAATGTAGAACATAAGAAGTCCTAAGGGATAAAACACAAGATGAACATCGAACCTACAGAGTACTACGATGAATTTCTTAGGTACTTTTCAATTGCATCGGATCAACAGGTAAAAAGCAACCTTGGATCCATACCACACATTGAAAGCAACGTGAATGATGATCTTATGCATCATGTTGAACTCTACGATGTTGTTGAGAGGAAGTATGCAGGATTCTCCCAGATAGTGAATGACGTTTTCTACGGTTGGTCAGAGGATCATCCGTACTGGGAAAAGATGCAACATGGTAACATTTCCAAACAGAGGAAGCAGGTCGCAAACGACTGGACAGGAAAGCATTCAGACTTCGGTCTTCCTGAATGGCTCTACGTCTTTCTTTTGCATCGTATTACTGGATCTGCGATCAATTACGGAACAAAGCCTTCTGGATACCACAACACACTTCTGTTCTATCTGCATGAGGCAAAGACGATAGAAGAGATGGTCGGGATGGTAAACAGGCACAACCTTTCGTTCTACACGTCGATAGGCTATCAGTTCCCAAGCTTTCCAAAGGTTCCACCCGGAAAACACTACAAAAGAGGCGGTGACTACTACCTGTCAGAGTTTGCACCCAGGCTCGTAAGAGAGATGGCCGAGTGGTTAGAGTCAGGAGAGAAGAGAGATCTTCGAGAAATGGGACAGTGGATGTTCGACTGGAATGCTAGAAACGGTCTGAGGGCATACAAGTTCCAGTATGCTGCATTTATAGCAGACATCGCAGACTGGTACCCACAGTATGTGAACAGGGATTCTATGTTCTACTATGGAACCAATGCAGTTGAATGCATCTCTTACCTAGCAAAGCCAACAAAGAAAATGAACAAGGAAGCATTCCTTGATGAGGTCATGATGAAGATCTATGAGGACACTTGTTCCTTTCCTTACAACGCAGAGGATGTTGCGTGTGACTTCATACGATGGGTAGAAAACTACATAAGACCAGGGAATGACTACGATCATTTAGACCTTGATGCGGTCTGGTCGTCTTGTAAGATACATGACCATCCCTTCGGCAGGCAAAGAGCAATGTTACATTTAGGTCTCATTGAGACGTTCAATGGCATAAAAGGCCATCCTAGCGATGATACCATAATAAGCAGGCATGGCATAAGCCCAGAAGAATATCGAAGAATGGCGCGTGAACTGAAAAAAGCATAATCAAAGAACTTAAACCTAGATACAACATTCATGGCACACAACGTACACGTCATAGACGGAAAGAACAAGGACATTGGGTTGATGTCACCTGAGGCAGCAAAGGAATACTACCTTTCTCTGTGTGAGGGTTGGGATCCGTATAATCCAGATCCTGTTGTGGTCGAACATGAAGGCGTTAGGGTCGTAAGGGATGACCTCATAGTAGGAACAAAGACCAGGGCAGGAGACCTCCTGGCATCCAAACTGGAATCAGACACGATAGTGTACTGTCAACCAAGGACTGGTCTTGCTGGTGTTTCCCTCATGGACGTTGCAAAGCACCGTGACAAGAAGGTGGTTCTATTCATGCCTGCGGCAAAGAGGATATCGCACCACCAGGCGTGTTGCATTGAACAGGGCTGCACTCCGATTTTTGAAAGGATAGCGGCCATGCCAAACCTAAACCTGAAGGCAAAGCAATGGGCAATGGAGAACAGGCATGCCTTTGTTCCGTTAGGCCTCAGGCACGAACTTGCAACGGCAGGAATAGTCCATGCAGCATCGATGATACCAGAGCCAGAAGAGGTTTGGGTCGCAATATCAACAGGCGTTCTATCACGAGCCCTTCAGATAGCTTGGCCTAATGCAAAGTTCAACTGTGTTGCTGTTGCAAGAAACCTAAAAGAGGGAGAACTGGGGAGGGCATCTGTGATTTCAGAGCCTCTTGAGTTTCAAACCACAGAGAAAAAAGAGAACCAACCACCGTTTCCAACGGTGCCAACGTATGATGCAAAGGTTTGGAAGTACATACCAAAGAACTCCGGAAGAGACATACTCATGTGGAACGTAGGAACAGATCCAGTTCTTAGGGATGAGACGATCTACGAGAGGGTGGATTCGTACAGAGATTGGAGCAAAAATAATGATAGATGAGTACATACATTGTAACAGGCGGATGTGGATTCATAGGCTCGCACATGGTCGACAAACTGATAAGCCTTGGTCACAGGGTCTACATCATAGACAACCTTTCTGCAAGATCAAACGAGTTCTTCTATAAGAACGATTCCAGTAGGGCAGTCTACTACCATTTGGTCGATGTATCTGATGCAATTGCTATAAATGGTGTGTTTGAATCCGTGTTTGAATCTGAACCTGGAAACATAGATGCTGTGTTTCATTTTGCTGCAGAAGCAAGAATACAACCAATGATCAAAAATCCAAAGATGGCAGTCGATGCAAACACGATTGGAACCATAAACATCATTGAGGCCTGCAAGAGATTCAACGTAAAGACGATGGTTCATTCCTCTACGTCTTCTGTATATGGGAACGGTCAGACTATGCCTCTGAAGGAGGATGCAATGAGAAACCCTCTTAACCCCTATTCAATAAGCAAGGCATGTGCAGAAGACTTTTGTAAAATGTACCACAACCTCTGGGGTGTCAATGTTGTCGTACTCAGGTACTTCAATGTGTTCGGAGAAAGGCAACCAATAAAGGGCACCTATGCTCCAGTCGTTGGAAAGTTTATGAGGCAGCTTGAAAACGGAGAGCCTCTTACCGTTGTCGGAAATGGAACACAACGAAGGGACTTTACATGGGTAGGGGACATTGTAGAAGCAAACTATATAGTAGCAACTTCAAACATTGACCTGGCAGGAGAGGTGATAAACGTTGGAACTGGGGAGAACATCTCAATACTTGAGCTTGCCAAGGGAATCAGTGATAACATATGGTTCACAGAAGAAAGGCCAGGAGAAGCAAGGGAAACCCTTGCCGATAACAGCAAGATGAAATCCCTTGGTTGGAGGCCAACAAAGACAATAGAACAGTGGGTCATGGAAAACATCTCCCAAAAAAAGTTTTCAACTGCAGAGAAGATATATTAGTTTGCAGCACAAACAACTTATGTTAACAAAAAGAGGAACGTCTAATGAAGAAAGAGAAGTCTGTAAGGTTTGATTGGTCCAGGAATCCTAGCAGGGAGGGGATCCATTCTGTCTACATTGCAAGCCCAAACTCCTATGCTGTCTATGGACGTGATATTTCAAAGGAAGAGATGGCAAACTCACTTGCCACTTGGTCGCACATCAATGAGCTTGCAACAAAGAAGCTGATATTCAAGCGTCTTTTCATAGCAACACTTATGTCATTCCCCTTTCTCGTCGTCGTCTACAACATGGTCCAAGCGATCATCACAATGAACTCAAAATAAACACAGCAAATGAAGATGCTTCTTTTGGCCCTGATCTCTTCGATGGCCATAACAAATACTGTAATTTCTGCAGATCCAAACAAGATAAAGTCGGCACAGATGATGCTTGATACAGCAAAGAGTCAATCTGACCTGAATCATGCATCCAAGGAACTGATGATAGCATGGGAGATTGAATTGAGCAAGAAGCAGAAGGGTGTCGAAGCAATGCTATCAAAACTCTCTCTAAGGACATTTAGATCATCCATGAAGCTGTGGAAAAAACATGTTGAGCAGATGAGCACGATTAGGTCTGAACTGTTCATGAAGAATGTGACGGACCCGCTCTACCTAAGAACAAGAGGAATAAAGGATCTGGACATGTGCATGAGCTGCGTTGCTGAAATGTCTGTATACGTCTACAACATGTCCATGTCGATATACTATGAAGAGAAGTGGACAGAACTGAATTCGCTAACAAACAATGAACTGTGAAATGAAACTAAGAGAACATGAGATGTACATCTTTTTTAAGAATGTAGTTTCTGACATTGCCTCAGCAATGATTGCTTACCTAACATTCTTTGTATTTCTTGCTACGCTTGCAACAATAGTAAAGAACACAGGGCTTTCAGCAATTTACATAGTCCTAGGTTCCTTTGTTTTTGTTGGATCGTTTCTCTTCTTTCATGCAAAGAGGAAGATCGAAGAAGACAGTCTTTGATGCTTGATTGCTGACAGTTTCGATATATAGAACATGAATACAACAAAAAACTATCGATTTGCAATCTACATGTTGGTTGCAGCAGTCGCCTTGTTGTCTTATGCGTTCTTTTTTATCAAAGAGGATTCAAATGTTTGCGTAAAATGCAATGGAAAGGTTGCGGTATCAATGGGTGGAAATGAATATTTTACAGGTGACACCACAAAGAGGTTGTATGTCGTTGAGGACACAACATCAGGTATGGTTTGGATCGGAGTACCAGGAATAAACCAGATAGGAAAAAAATGAATACATCTCCTAACAGAGTCATAGAGCCCTTTTCTCTATGGAAGGATACGCTTGAGGAAATCAAAGGGGTGGCAAGACAGTTCTCACACCTGACTGGACTTTCTGTCTATCTAAAGGAGGCAGCGTTCATTGATGATGATGTGATGGTTGCATCCTATTCTGTCAGGCCAAAACCACTCAAATGGAAAGGAAGCAATGGATGGAACAGGGTTTCTGTCAAGATTAAGAATGATGGAACGTTTATGGTTTCCATGGATGATGATTCATTGGTTGGATTTGGCCCTGGAAAAGACTGGTTCCCTGTTAAAAGATCAATGGAAGTCATGGAAAGGACCCAAGAACGGATAAAAAAATCAGAGACAGATGAAAGTTGAACACATACATAAGATTGCCGATAGAATGGGTGTGAAATGGGATGGTGACAAAGACTTTATGAAGTGGACATACGATCTCACCGGGAAGAGGCACCTCGATGACATGACAGAGGAACAGCTTATGACTGTTGCAAGCGCCCTTGAGAATGGAGACAAACCTGGGAAAAG
>Ga0222714_10007168_pt1 | contig 10267 bp, 6 predicted proteins | sample C33_3DmetaG_FD_165048 | JGI IMG/M metagenome (GOLD analysis project Ga0222714, IMG submission 165048) | Estuarine water microbial communities from San Francisco Bay, California, United States - C33_3D | ecosystem: Environmental > Aquatic > Marine > Unclassified | place: USA: California... | reverse complement strand
GTTGGGGACTTCAGCATCACATTTACGCTTACCGTGAACGTTCAGTTTGTCGACGAAGACGGTGTTCCTTCCGAAGCCGAAACCGATCAAAAGGAAGTTGCCATAAGTGCCACCCAAGAAAAATTCTTGCTTCCTCTAGTTACACATTCTAGACTATTCAGTGATTAACAGATGTCAGTTATTCTTGACAATTTATCTACCGTTTTAGTTTCTGGAGCTGTCTTGTTGCTCATTATTAGCACGCAATTTAGCGCCCAGCAAGCAACTGCAGAGCAAACCATTGCTTACATGGCAAAAATGTCCACTATGAAGATGGTGGATTATCTGGAAGATGAACTGTTGCTGGTTGGTGATGGAACCGAAAATGCGATTGTAGACCTAACTACCAATTCCGATGGAATGACCACCAATTTTTCGTTTTGGCGTCAGGATGACCTCGGGGCAGACATGTTAGTCACCTATACCTTAACGGAACAGGATTCAGTCGAGTTTAACGACGGTTGGGTACAGATGTACCAATTCAATCGATTTGAGAATGGTGTTGCGGCGGGTGGTGGCTCGTCCACTCTAGAGCATTTTGAAATCACCATGTTGACCGAAACGGGTACCCAGACAGGCTCCACAAGCGCTGCCAGATTGCTGCGTATAAGAGCAATAAATGTGTATCCGTATGGCGATCCGTCTGACTCCTACCTTCATCGTACTTTTTGGGGTATCACTTTGCGTCCCTTGAACTTAGAAGTATAGGCATTTTATTAATCACCCCTTTCTCCTTGCGGAAAGTAGAAATGCGTGATATCAAAACGAGCGTTGGTTTAAGAATACAATTTAAACTGCCGATACTGTAAAGTAACGATTTAACGTTACCCTCAAACCGGACTATTGTGATGGGAAAAGGCCTATTAATCCTTGTAATGGCAAGTACATTCGCTGTGAGTGCCATGTACGCCGTGCAAAGCGAAAACAAAATTGACCAGATAACCAATGAATCAGATTATAAAGCTGAAATATTGGCTAGGGAAGCCGCCGTTTCTGCTTATAATGTCGTAGTTGGCCAAGTGAAACGAGACTTTGACGGCTATAGAACGTCGTCTAAAGACCTCGAATATGGTAAAGCCAAATACGACATGACAGCGTCAGACGCTGCTGGCGGTACGGTCGAAGTCATTGCTGTTGGTAAATATGGCGGTCATGAATATGAAATCGTAGGATCTGTTTCTCGATCGGGCAATGAATCACTGGACGCAGTTTCCATAACGGCTCCGATCAATAGCGTTTCGTTAAAAGATGCCTATTCGATTAGTGGAATAGACCCGGGTGGGCAGTCTGCCCACGCCATGCGGACGATTTGGTCGGCAACACAGGACGCATTTATTTCCGAGATGAATCCGGAGCAGGTAGTCGGGGTCGATGGCGATGGTGACGTAATCCACGATGAAATCCCGATTGCTATAGCGCTGCTTCGATCAAAAATTCAAAGCTACACGGGTTCGAATGCCTTTTTTGTTAAAAATAAATCGTGGAAATCTGACGTTTGGCTCAAAGATATGGTCAAATTAAATGTGTCCAATCCGACTGGAAGTTCGTCTTCACCAGTGGTACTACGGATAGCTGGCGATGCGATTTTGGACAAAGATTTTTCTGGCAGCGGAGTATTGTTTGTAGAAGGCAGTGTGACCATGAAAAAGTACGCGTCTTGGTCAGGCCTTGTATTTATGGCCGGAAACGGATCGGTATTTAAAATGGAAGATGATGCCTCCATTAGTGGTGCACTTATTATTGATGGTATTGATTCAGCTCCTGAATTTGACGATCAAAAAGCTGATCCTGATGACAGAGGTTTAGCTGGAGGACATTTTGATGTGGACGTTTTTGGCAGCGCACAAAGCTCAAGGGAATTGTATCACCAACATGCGTATGACGATCGATTTAACCTAACCACTTTAGACGTGCTTAAAGCTGGATGCAAAAGTGGCGGATTATGTTGGGATCAAATAATGGGGCCTGTGAACGTTTCGGAAGTTGAGATTCAAACGTTCAACACGGCCAATACCCAGGGAACGTATTCGATTAAAATTGGGTCGACCGAATACACCGGCGATATGAAGACACCACTTTCAATGAAGGTTGATCCAAGTCAAATTAAGGCGCTTCGTTTTTCATATACGGCCCTTTGCTCATTGGTAATGTCATCCCCAAGTCAAGTTCAGGACAAGCCGGATACCCGAAATGGCGCCTTCTCATTTAGAGTAATCAATACGTCAGCCTCTGGGTATGTAGCTGGAGCTACGAATCTGGGAGCTAATTCAGGATTGTTGTATGAAATGAGCGTATACCATCATGCCAGATCGAATTCAAACACGTGTTCTGGAGCTGCTGCTGTTGAAACTAAGTGGCTTGATCCAAGCGGCGATGTTTACGCAGGCGATACGCCGGAATGTGCAAGTGAAGATGACAATGATGATTATCTAGATGCTGTGTCGAGGAGCAAAAAATGGGGCTCTCGTCACTACACGGCGGCTACTAACGGCAAAAAAAGTTCTAAATTTTGGACACCAACGGGCTCCTGCTCAGATGAGTTGAAAAGTAATAAAGTAAAACTGGTTACTCAGTTTGAAATGAGCGATGATACTTCAATAAGCTATAATTCTACCATTTTGAAGAAATTGAAATCCATGTTTTCTGAACTGGATGTAAAGAGTGACAAACCAGTCGCTCGAAAACTTTCGTCCGACGCACGGGTCACCGAAAAGGTGTTTCAAAGGGATGGCGTAAGCTCCCTCAAATAAATGGATTGACTTTTAAAGGAGACAGGGCCGCCCGACTTGCGTCGGGCGGCCCTCGTTTTTTAGTGCACTTCTTTTTTTGAAAGAGGATTACCGAAGGTCGGAGTCAAATAAAAGTTTTGCGTTGCGCTCCGCCCGACTAGGGCTCTATACAAATCCCTGGGCATCCAGCCTGAATCGACAAGAAGGAAATCGGTTTTGTCTGTAACCGCTTACAGCGCAAACGTTTAGTGGTTTTTAATTCCATTTAAGATGGCCCCCAGTTTAGTCGATACTGAGCATAGTGTGTCGTGGACCTTCGTAAAAAAGGGCGCCACGAAAACGTAATAAGTTTAATTCCGGGTACTTTCATGATGCTATTTCCTCTCCAATTAGACCGATTGTTTCGATCAATCGTTGTCGTTTTGATGCTGGTTCTTACTGGATGTATGGACCAGGTGGTAAACGTTCAAAATGACGCTGAAATGCCTGAAGCCGGTTTGTCAAAGGCTAGGAATACCCACTTAGCTGAACAGGCTGTACGCGCTGCCGGTAAAGATGGCGACATGACGGCGGTTGTTTTTGCCATTGATCCCTACAAGATTGTGGATCGTTATAAAATTGTAGATCGTTATAAAATTGTGGATCGTTACAAGATTGTAGATCGCTACAAAATTGTAGATCGCTATAAAATTGTGGATCGGTACGAGTTCACCGACGCCTTCTACGGATACTCTGTCTGGGTAGCTACTGACTATTTAGACGAGTTCATGGCAGAAATGGGTGCTGATGAAACGATTGCATGGGTTGAGCCTGTTTTCCCAACTTCAGCTCCGAGGGGGAGCATGAAAAAAATGTCATCTACCCAACGCGTGCCGTGGTCGGTTCAAGAAGTTGGGGGCACCGATAGCTGGACTGTTTCGGGTGACGGAAGCGGTGATGTTGACGTGGATGTATTTATTATTGACACCGGAGTCAACAATACAGACCTAAATGTAGTGGACTCCAGAGATTTTTCAGGGTCAAGTTCGGCATACGATGTGGATGGTCATGGTACCAACATCGCTGGCATCATTGGTGCTATTGATAACGATAGAGGTTCCGTCGGGATCGCTCCGGGTGCTCGCATCCACAACTACCGAGTTTTTGACGACAATGGTGTTGGAGATGATACCTATGTCATTGCCGCACTTGAAAACGTATTGCAATGGAAAGCGGCGAATCCCAGTAGCCCGGCTGTTGTGAATCTGAGTTTAGGTGTAGAAGTAGGCCTAGGCCATACTGCATTAGACGACGCCGTTCAGTCTGTTATTAATGCTGGAATCACGGTAGTTGTAGCGTCTGGAAACGATGAAAAGGATGCGGCCACAATCGCTCCAGCTCACGTTGCCGATGCCTTGACCGTTGGGTCCTACGCTAAAAACGATGCGTTTTCCTGGTTTTCTAACTTTGGTCCACTCGTGGATATTTTAGCTCCAGGAGAAAACGTGTTTTCGTTAGCTCCAGGCTATGGGTTTTCTGAGATGAGTGGGACGTCGATGGCCGCTTCGCACGTAACTGGATCGGTTGCTCTTTATTTAGCGCAGCATCCAGATGCATCGCCACAGCAGGTTCGAGATGCTCTTTTAGCCTCGTCGGAAGGTCGGAAAACAATTAAAAGAGTACCTTCAGGAACCACCGACAAATCCGTGTGGGTGGGTTTGAACTCTTTTGCAAGTTCGCAGAACTAAAAACGTCCTTTTTTAGATCTTTTGAGATTATTAGTGGGGCTCGCCGATGGCGAGCCCCACTTTTTTTGCATAAAAACTGAAAAAACAGGAAATGCGAATTAAGAATCGCTACAAATAACCGATACCAGTTGAGGCAGAAACATCTAACCACCACCCTTAAAGATTGTTAGAGATTTTTACAATCCCCTCCATTTCAACTATACATAGATTCCCTTTCTAGGAAAGGCGTATTCGGAGGAGAATACCATGGGTAAAGGATTGGTTGTACTCGTTATGGCCTCTATGAGTGCTTTGACGTACATGGGTGCAAACAAAATTGAATTGGATGCAGCCACTGAAAAAGTTCGGACGGATTACATCGAGCAGGTTTTATCTCGAGAATTGGCCCACTCCGCTTTTAATCTAGTCGTTTCTCGCGTTACAAAAGACTTTACGGGATATCGGTCAGAAGACTCCGATCGAGCATACGGCGACGGCATGTACGCATTTTCAGCTTCCGGAGATGCTCAAGGTCCCATAGTCATTACCGCGTATGGAAAAGTAGGAGGGGCTTTGCATCTAATTCAGGCTGAACTGACACGAACCGGAGTACCCATTTTAGATGCAATGACCGTTGATGGACCCATGGCTTCTGTAACGGGGCAAGGTAGCAGCTTTGTGATTTCCGGTTTGGATAAACCAGCAAATGAAACGGACGCAGAAGGTGGAAACGGAGCAGACGGTCATGCTATTCGAACGGTACTTGCTTCTTCTAGTACCGCCTTTTCTGAGGCCATCGATGCCGATCAACTACTTGGCCTAAAAGGCCCTTCGGATGTGGCGAGTGGAGCTCCAAATGTTGATTTGGCCGTCTTACAGTCGGCGATTTTGGAGAATGAAAATCTTATCGTCTTAGAAGGAAATCAACGCATAACGGGGAATAAAGTGTTTGGAAGCCCCGAAGCTCCGGTTGTTATGCGCGTAGCGGGTAATTTAACGGTTAGAGGAACAGTCGAAGGGTATGGTGTCCTTTTGGTGGAAGGCTCCTTTTCAAACTCAGGAACCATTCGTTGGGAAGGTCTCGTCCTGTTATCCTCCAATGGGGGAGACCATGAATTCAAAGGCAACGTAGATCTTTATGGGGCATTGGTCTTGCGATCAACCACTCAAGAGGAGGAATCAGGAGGGTACTTAGATGCTGGTCTAATTGGTGGACATTTCGATGTGGATGTTTTTGATGGGACAGGGAATCTTCAATATCACCAGCACCAATATGACGACCGTTTCAATGTTACTGGACTAAATTTTCTATCGACAAATTGCGAAGTGGACGGCGGACTCTGCTGGAACAGAAACGTTGTTGAAAAGAATGTTGACCGGGTACGCGTTTCAATATTGAACACCGGCGAGGCTACAGGCACATTCGAGCTGCAAACCACGTCGGGATTGGAGCAAGGCGATTTGTCTAGCGATGTGGTCCGTGAGGTTGCCGTAGCTGACCTTGAGTCCTTTTCAATTGGATTTAATTCAGCATGTCACATGTCAGGAACTTCGCCAGGGGAGGTTTGGGCCGATGAATCTTCGCGACATGGCCAGTTGCGATTAACGGTACACGATTTTTCTCCAGAGGAATCGGGGCAACCGGCTATTCTGATGCATGAACTCGTTCTTTACCGTCATTCTGTCGATTCTTTGTGCAACGTAGACGACCACGGCTCGGTTGATGTACAGCCGATTTCCTTTTATATCAATGGAAATGTTCACATTCATTCCAGTGCATCCGCCCTTAGGAAACTCGAAGGAGTGCTACCCGTGCTTCAAGTGCCACCACCTGAAATAAAAATGACGACAGTTCGTCAAAACTCCGCTCGAAAATCAAATCCTTAGTCGCTTGGATTTGGCCGGAGTATGCTGGGTGCGGCCGGGTCGATTTTCGACCCGGCCGCACCAATTTTAGCCCTTTCTATGATGAAATCAGGTTTAAGTCAGTGCCATTAATGTCGATACGTTTAATGATAGCATAGACATCTCTCCATTAGGGACAAACCGACACAGACTGTTAAAAGCAATGGAAATACGCCCTTCACAGCCATATGAGCCCGATATGAGTTCTGGCCAAAGCCCAAACACACCGGGTTCTAAAACCGTGGTAGGCCCAACTGGGGCCTCAAGGCTAGGACGTGCACCTTCGCGCTCAGCGACCATAGCGGCCGAGCGAAGTATACTTCCGTCATTTTGTGCATCCATTATTGATGCTACACCTGGCTTGTTGGTGGGTGAAGATCGAATTCTATTTCAACTGGATAGAATGAACCAAATTGACGTGCGAGATCGGATGCAATTACGCGCATTTTTCGATCAACTCGTCGCTCGAATGAGCAAAGTCAATGCGTCTGACATAGACTTTGGTGGTCCAACTTCGTCGGGATTGGTTTGGTATCGGATTGATGGGGATAAAAAACCGGATTTCAATTTGCCTCGCTTTTCCGTGGATGAGTGCAATTTGTTGATTTTGGGAATGCTTTCAAAATCATCCATTGAATCACTCAAATCATGGAAAGCTGCCGATTTTTCCTACGAACTATCGGCTTCGCAGGGTTCGAAAAGAAAACGATTTAGATCCTCAGCCTATATGGATATGGGAACGCTAGCCATGAACATGCGAGCTATTACGGATGAAACACGACCGCTCAAATCGCTCGCATTTCATCCAACCGTGGAAAAAGGACTCCTTTTTAGGCACGTTCGAGATGGATTAACGCTCATTACAGGCGTTACTGGATCTGGAAAAAGTTCGACGTTGGATGCCATTGTTGACGCCAACAACGACGACGTGAACGGCCATATTGTGGTTATCGGAAATCCGATCGAGTTTGTCCACGACTCGAAAAAATGCATTGTCCGCCACCGCGAAGTTGGATCTGACGTCCTAACCTTTAAAGATGGGATTGTTCAGGCGCTTCGACAGGATCCAGACATTGTTGTGATCGGTGAGATGAGAGATCCCGAAACGATTTCGGCAGCCTTGGAAATAACCGACTCCGGTCACAAGGTTTTTTCTACGCTGCATACGTCTTCAGCGGTCGAATCCATCGAACGTATTATCGCAGAATATTCGCCCTCAGAACAATCCCGCGTTCGTCATCGCCTGGCAGATGTGCTTCGATGTATTGTCTCCCAGAAACTGCTGCCCAAAGTCGGTGGTGGTCGGGTATTGGCTAAAGAAGTGTTGTGGATGACCCCGTCGGCCAGTGCGGCGATTAAAAACAACAACACCAATGAGATTTATCAAATGATGTATGAGGGATGGAATATCGGCCAGATTACCCTCGAACAAGATTTATATCGTCTCATGAGACAGGGATTGATATCCCCTGACACGGCGATGAATTATGCCAATAATAAACGTCGCTTCCAGCAGATGGCCAGTCAATAGAGCTCAAGACCATGTTCAATTTTAGATCAAATTCAGAATACATTTTAGGTGTTTCGGCTTCTTCCAGAAGAATCGAAGCCGTGTTGGTACACAATACGGTATCAGGGCCTGTGGTCCTTCGATCGTTCACCAGGAACAGGTCAAATTTCGATCCGAAGGGAAACACTCCGGTCTTCAACGAGACGGTCGCCATAGATGATATGGGCCCGGATATATCGTTTGATGTTGGGAATTCGGCGAGTGACCTACAGGGCCTGTTTTTGTCGTCCGAATTTGGACCCGTTGATGCCCCAGCTCCCGCAAAGGAAAAATCAACACAGGAATTTGTTTCTCCCAATTTATTTGCTCAGCCTTGCGATAAAGAGCTATTAGAGATTATCTCTGAGTGCACTAGCGCGGGCTATCCTAATGTTAGCGTAGTTTTTGCCCTTCCTACTGAAAATCTAGGGATTACAACCATAGCTCCGCCCAAGGCCGGTCAGCTTGAAACAGACGGAAAGAAGAAGAAGAAAGAAGGCCAAGGCAAGAAAACGGAAAACCTAATTGAGCAGCTAAGAGGTTCGCACCCTGGTAAGGTGGTGGATGAAAAAACGGTTTTCTTACCGCTTATATCGAGTGGAACGGCAGACGCATCGCATGTCGCGGTTTTCGCGTTGGCCACCGAACCCGTTTCCCTTTCTTTACAGTCGATACGGGACAGAAAGCAGTCGTTTCCAAACGCATTGGTTACCGATACCGAGCCAACATTGATGTTGGGGATGGTTCGGGCCGCTCTATTGAGCCGTTCGAAAGAACATGAATTGATTTCGGAGGAGAAAACACCGGCCAAAACCGAGAAAGAAACGACCGTTTTGGTGCGTGTAGGTTCAGAAGACACGCTCGTCATGTTTTTGTTGGGCGACGAGTTAATGCACCTCGAAAATCTTCGTTCGATTACGGCATTCGATCCTGCAGAGACTATTTGCAGCCGTATTCTTCTGATGCACGACGAATTTGGCGTGGGCGATGCACATAGCCTTTACCTGTATTCAGATGTTGGTGAAAACAGTTTATTTAAAACACTAAATCAGTTTTTCCCGCAGACCCAGGTTAACTTTTTACGGGAGGTTCTTCCGCATTTCCACGAAGATCGCGACGCGCCTATTGAAAAAGAGACCGTGCTTGCTACGGCAGTTGCGCTGCGATTTGCTAAAGACGAGCTGTTTGAAGGCGTTTTTCCAGAAATAGATTTTCTAGATCAAAAACTGAAAAGTAAGCGCATTCAGCTGCCATTTTCCTGGCCAGTTGCCGCAATGGCCTTGTTGCTTTTCGCCTCAACGCTGTTCTTTGTGTATCGCTATTTCGATTTGAGTCACGACCTAGAAATGACGCGATTGGAATTGAGCAGCTTTCCAGAAGCTACGATTTCTGAGAATGCTGACCTTCTTCAGAGCCGGTTAGACAGCTTAAGAATGCGCTCTGAAAACTACGTCGGAGCCCTTGACTTGCTTGACTCCCTCTTGATTGGAAGCGATCGATGGAGTCGGGCCCTAGAACGCACCTCAGTGAACACAGAGGATATCTATGGGCTCTGGATTGAATCTTGGGAAGAGACGAGCGCAGGCACATTAACTATGTCTGGAACGGCTACCGACCGAAATCAAATTGTTGCTTTTGCTTCAAAATCAGGAGCAAATATTGAGAACATGGAATTTGCGTCGATACGAGAGGTATCCGTTTTCACGTTTACAATGACCATGCCCATAAAAACGGAATTGCCTGAAGCAGCGGTTTATCTGCGAGAACATGCGTCAGAACTTCCTAACGCCTTTTCTGAAGCTTTAGAGCCGTCTGAATCGCCGCCAGCCTCTGTTGACAGCGAATGACTTTATTGAGATAACACTATGTCGAACGTACTTCAAAATCTCATCGTCCTCGGAATCTGCTGGGTCATTGCCACAGCAGGCGGGGTTTATGTTACCTTTTTTGACCAGCCTGCAGAAATGGAGCGGCTTTCCAAAGCTGAGCAGGTTGCGAAAATGAAACAAGCGGAATTATCCAGCCTCATGGCGGAAATGAACGAATCCACTACGCGTAGCGCCAGTGTTTTTACGCGTTGGAATTCTCGCTACAAACTCATGCCGCGCACCCTTAGCTCAGAAGAGGTGATTGGAGAGCTAAATGATTTGACAAAGCGTGGATTTAACCCGTTTGACTTGGTCTTCAAAGATCATGTTGAGAACTCAGATTTTAACAAGTTTGTATTTAGTATCTCTGGTAGAGGAGATTTTTCAGCGGTCTATGACCTCATCTGGTCATTAGAAAACAGTCGGCAACTGTATAAAGTGCACGATTTGAAATTAACGCACTTCGATTTG
>Ga0222714_10007167_pt1 | contig 10269 bp, 4 predicted proteins | sample C33_3DmetaG_FD_165048 | JGI IMG/M metagenome (GOLD analysis project Ga0222714, IMG submission 165048) | Estuarine water microbial communities from San Francisco Bay, California, United States - C33_3D | ecosystem: Environmental > Aquatic > Marine > Unclassified | place: USA: California... | reverse complement strand
GCTCAAATCAATGGAAGCCACCGCCGAAAAGCGGGAAGCCATTCGTAAAAAATACCAAAAGAAATTCTTGGAAATCCTCCCCGCCCACAAGGTGCTCGCCTACTACCGCGCAGAGCGCGAATTTCAGCGACGCTTGAACGAACGACTTCGCGAGGGACGTTCCGGAGGCGGGCGTCCGGGCGGCCCTGGAGGCCCTCCTCCGGGCTCGGGTGGACGCCGTCCAGGCGGGCCGGGTCCGCAGCGCGGATTCTAACCACGAGGGATCCCCTTTTCCATAGCCCCGTCGGTGCAAACCCTCGGGGCTTTCCTACCTTTGGCCCATGGACCTCCGGCAACTTTTTTTGCGTCACATCGCCCCCACGACGGAATCCCCCTTGGCTTTGGCTTTTAGCCGGGCGGAAGGGGTATTTCTGTACGATGCGGAAGGCCGCGCCTACATGGATTTCATTTCGGGCATTGGCGTTTCCAACATTGGCCATAGCCATCCCGAGGTCGTCGCTGCCGTCCAAAAACAAGCTGCGGACTACATGCACCTGATGGTCTATGGGGAGTACATCCAACAGCCTCAAGTCGGCTATGCCCAGGCCCTCTGTGCCACCCTAGACCCTTCATTGGATTGCGTGTATTGGGGAAATTCCGGGGCGGAGGCCATCGAGGGCGCCTTCAAATTGGCCAAGCGCTGGACCGGACGTACCGAAATCTGTTCATTTCAAGGCAGCTACCACGGCTCAACCCAAGGCGCACTCTCAGCCATGGGCGACGAAACCTTCAAACGGGCCTATCGACCCTTGCTTCCTGACCACCGCATCCTGCCGTGGGCAGATGCCTCCGCCTTAGAACGCATCACCCCACGCACGGCCGCGGTCGTGGTCGAAATCATTCAGGCCGAATCGGGATACAAGCCAGTTCCTCCCGCCTTTCTGTCCTCCCTCCAAGACCGTTGTCGCGCCATGGGCGCCCTGCTCATTGTGGATGAAATTCAAACGGGATTCGGTCGGTCCGGACATCTCTTTGCACACCAAGGGGTGGGAATCACTCCGGACATCCTTTGCCTAGGCAAAGCACTAGGTGGTGGAATGCCCTTAGGGGCCTTTATTGCTTCCGGCGAAAAAATGCAGAGCCTCGCCCAAAATCCCATGCTCGGGCACCTCACCACCTTTGGGGGGCATCCGGTTAGTTGTGCGGCGGGATGGGCGGCCTTTCACGTGTTGCAACGGGAAGGGTGGATCGAGGAAGTGGCCGCGAAGGAATCCCTCCTGCGCCGCGAACTCTCGCACCTCAGTGTAACGGGTAGCCTTTCAGGCCAAGGGCTGCTTCTCGCTCTTCCCCTTGGAGATTTTGACCGGGTCCTCGCAGTGCAGCAAGAACTCATTCAACAGGGACTACTCACAGATTGGTTCCTATTCGAAAATCAAGCCCTCCGTTTGGCCCCGCCCCTCTCTATTTCTGAAGATGAACTTCTCCAAGCTTGCCGCGCTATTCGCCAAGCCATACCTTCACACCTATGAGCGCAGAACGTCCTTCTTCCAACAAGCAGAAACTCGTCAAAGGCATGATCTTCTTGTCGATCGCGTTTCCCTTTCTTTTTGCGGGTCCCGCCTTTTACTATTGGATTGGTGCACCCGCCTTGCGCGAGGGAGCCTGGGGATGGACCGCTTTTATCGTCGTCATGATGTTTTCAGCCGCCGCCTTTGCCGTGCGCGGCATCGCCTTGGTCCTGGACGGATTTTTCGACCACCAATAAAGCGAACTATAGTTTGTTTTTCCACCGGGCATAAAAAAAGCCGCCCCAAGGGGCGGCTTTCTTCGTTTTATGCTTGTCCGGTTGGACCCCCAAATTGAATGGGGACATGCGGCTGTTCTGTCTCCGAGATAGGACCATGTAGCGCTTCGAAGCGCTGCACATTTTCCTCCATCGCACGGATCAAACGTTTCACATGTTGCGGAGTTAAAATCACACGAGCCTTCACCCGGGCTTTCGGTAATCCAGGCATCATTTGAATGAAGTCCAAGACAAATTCCGACGGCGAGTGGTTAATCACTGCGAGGTTGCTGTAGATGCCCTCAGCCATTTCTGGCGAAAGCTCAATTTGCAGTTGGTTTTCGGGCTCCGTGCTCATCATTAACTATTATTCTGCAGATTCTAGGTCCACGGTGTGACTCGCCATCATTTGCTCGTACTCGTCCTTGCTGCCTACGACCGAAGTGTAGTAGCGCTTAAGTCCCGTACCGGCAGGGATGCGGTGACCTACGATGACGTTTTCCTTCAAGCCATCCAAGGTATCTACTTTGGCCGCAATCGCTGCCTCGTTCAATACTTTGGTGGTCTCCTGGAACGACGCCGCAGAAACCCAAGACTTAGTCTGCAACGAAGCGCGTGTAATACCTTGAAGGATGAGCTTCGCGGTAGCCGACTGGGCATCACGTGCCTGAACCATGGCCTTATCAGCCCGTTTCAGTAGTGAGTTCTCATCGCGCAAACGGCGAGAAGAGATCATCATGCCTGGCTTGAGCGTATCGCTGTCGCCTGCGTCCTCCACAATCTTCTTATCGAAGATGCGGTCGTTTTCCTTGATGAAGTCCATGGTATGCTCCAGGTGGCCTTCCAAGAACGAGGTGTCACCTCCGTCTACAATCTCCACTTTGCGCATCATCTGACGAACAATCACTTCGAAGTGCTTGTCGTTGATTTTCACGCCCTGGAGACGGTACACTTCTTGGATCTCATTCACGAGGTACTCCTGAACCGCCGTCGGACCTTGAATGGCCAAGATGTCGGCAGGGGTAATCGCTCCGTCACTCAATGGGGATCCAGCACGAACAAAATCATTCTCTTGCACCAAGATTTGCTTGGACAAGTTGATCAAGTACTTGCGCTGCTCACCCGTACGGCTTTCAATCATGATTTCGCGGTTACCGCGTTTGATCTTGCCATAGGAAACCGTACCATCGATTTCAGCTACAACAGCGGGATTCGAGGGGTTACGAGCTTCAAACAATTCCGTTACACGGGGAAGGCCTCCGGTGATGTCACCAGATTTCGCGCCTTTGCGTGGAATCTTGACCAAGACCTTACCCGACTTGATGACTTCGCCTTCGTCCACCATCAGGTGTGCGCCGACAGGCAGGGTGTAGTGCTTGATCTCATTGCCTTTTTTGTCAACCACTTGAAGCATGGGAACCAGCTTCTTACTGCGGCTTTCAGAAATGACTTTGTCTTGGAAACCGGTTTGCTCGTCGATCTCGACCTTGTAGGTCACGCCTTGGACAATATCCATGTAGGCAATCTTTCCAGCGTGTTCCGAGATGATGACCGCGTTATACGGGTCCCACGTACAAATCACGTCGCCTTTCTTCACTTTGGATCCGCCCTTCACGAGGAGGGTTGAACCGTAAGGAATGTTGGCGGTCATGATCGGAATACCCGTCTTGGAATCGACCACGCGCATTTCGCCCGTACGACCAATGACAATATCCGATTTTTCGCCGTCGGTTCCTTCGCTGGCGACCGTACGCACCTCCTCGTATTCGAGGATGCCGTCAAATTTGGCCATCAAGCTGCTGATTTCCGAAACGTTACCCGCCGTACCACCTACGTGGAAGGTACGGAGCGTCAGCTGTGTACCTGGTTCCCCGATCGACTGGGCAGCGATAACGCCAACCGCTTCGCCGGTTTGAACGCCCTTGGCCGTAGCCAAATTCCGTCCATAACACTTGGCACAGATGCCGCGCTTGCTTTCACAGGTCAAGGGTGAACGAACTTCCACAGATTCTACAGGGCTCGCTTCAATCTTATCGGCAATGAGGTCCGAAATCATCTCGCCGTTGTGCACATATACTTCTCCGGTCAAAGGATCTATGACGGTGGCCAACGATACGCGGCCTGCAATGCGCTCCTTCAAAGTCTCGACGACTTCCTCGTTCTTTCGCAAGGAATAGATTTCCAAACCACGCAAGGTTCCGCAGTCGTCTTCGTTGACGATCACGTCTTGGGCGACGTCGTGAAGACGACGTGTCAAGTATCCCGCATCCGCCGTTTTCAAGGCCGTATCCGCCAGACCCTTACGGGCACCGTGAGTGGAAATGAAGTACTCCAAGATGGAGAGACCCTCCTTAAAGTTGGAGATAATCGGATTTTCAATGATCTCCCCGCCGGATGAACCCGACTTCTGGGGCTTGGCCATCAAACCACGCATACCGGAGAGCTGACGAATCTGCTCTTTCGATCCACGGGCTCCAGAATCCAACATCATGTAGATGGGGTTGAATCCTTGGCGGTCATTGATCAATTGGTTCATCGCCGCTTGGGTCAAACGCGCGTTGGCGTTGGTCCAGACGTCAATCACCTGATTGTATCGTTCGTTGTTGGTGATCAGACCCATGTTGTAGTTCATCAAGATGCCTTCCACTTCCGTGTTGGCGTCTTCGATCAGGCTGGTCTTGATTTCAGGAACCTGAATGTCACCCAAAGAGAAGGACAATCCACCGCGGAAGGCGTTGGAATAGCCCAAGTCTTTCATGTCATCCAAGAACTTCGCCGTACGAGGTACGTCCGTGCGGGTCAAGATGCGCGCAATGATGTCCCGCAGGGCCTTCTTCGTCAACAATTCATTGATGTAGCCGACCTCCTTGGGAACCACTTGGTTAAAGAGGACACGGCCCACGCTCGTTTCGATCACTTCGTAGATCAACTCATCATTGTCGCCGTCCACGAGGGTACGCACTTTCACAATGGCGTTCAAGTCCACGCGCTTCTCGTTGTAGGCAATATTCACTTCCTCCGCAGAGTAGAAGGTCATGCCTTCTCCTTTGACCGGGTCACCGGGAATATTGCGCTTGGCTTTGGTCATGTAATACAGACCCAAGACCATGTCTTGAGAAGGTACCGTGATGGGCGAACCGTTGGCCGGGTTCAAGATGTTGTGCGAGGCCAGCATCAAGATCTGTGCTTCCAAGATGGCAGCAGGGCCCAAGGGCAAGTGCACCGCCATCTGGTCCCCATCAAAATCCGCGTTAAATGCGGTACAGGTCAGAGGGTGCAGCTGGATGGCCTTTCCTTCGATCATTTTGGGTTGGAAGGACTGGATACCCAAACGGTGCAACGTCGGAGCTCGGTTCAGGAGAACCGGATGGCCCTTCATCACGTTTTCCAGGATATCCCAAACGACCGCTTCGCGCTTGTCGATGATTTTCTTCGCAGACTTCACCGTTTTCACGATTCCACGCTCAATCAACTTGCGAACGATAAATGGCTTGTAGAGTTCGGCCGCCATGTCCTTGGGAAGACCACATTCGTGGAGCTTCAAATCGGGACCGATCACGATGACCGAACGTGCCGAATAGTCCACACGCTTACCTAGCAGGTTTTGGCGGAAACGACCCTGCTTGCCCTTCAGGCTATCGCTCAAGGACTTCAAGGGACGGTTGCTTTCCGTCTTGACCGCGCTAGCTTTGCGCGTATTGTCAAACAAGCTGTCGACCGACTCCTGCAACATGCGCTTTTCATTGCGCAAAATCACTTCCGGGGCCTTGATCTCCAGCAAGCGCTTCAAACGGTTGTTGCGAATGATCACACGGCGGTAGAGGTCGTTCAAATCCGAGGTAGCAAAGCGACCACCATCCAAGGGCACCAAGGGGCGCAATTCGGGCGGAATCACGGGGACGACCTTGATGATCATCCACTCGGGCTTGTTCTCCAAGCGTGCATTGGCATCGCGCATGGCTTCGACCACTTGCAAGCGCTTTAAGGCCTCTTGCTTACGCTGCTGTGAGGTCTCACGGTTCGCGCGGTCACGCAAATCGTAGGACATGGCATCCAAATCCAAACGCTGGAGCAACATCAACAAAGCCTCCGCACCCATCTTCGCGATGAACTTGTTGGGGTCGTTGTCGTCCATGTATTGATTTTCCATGGGCAAGCGGTCTTGGGCGTCGAGGTATTCCTCTTCGGTCAAGAACTGCATGTGCTCAAATGGATTGCCTTCATTATCGACCGCCGCACCCGTCTGAATGACGATGTAACGCTCGTAATAAATAATCATGTCCAATTTCTTGGTTGGAATACCCAAGAGATATCCCAATTTGTTCGGCAAGGAACGGAAGTACCAAATGTGCGCTACTGGCACCACCAAGTTGATGTGGCCAATGCGCTCACGACGCACTTTCTTTTCTGTCACCTCTACGCCACACCGGTCACACACGATGCCCTTGTAGCGGATGCGCTTGTATTTACCACAGGCACATTCGAAATCCTTCACAGGACCGAAAATGCGCTCGCAGAACAAGCCGTCGCGCTCGGGTTTGTGTGTGCGATAGTTGATCGTTTCGGGCTTCAGCACTTCACCGCTGGAGCGCTCCAAAAGGAATTCAGGAGAGGCCAATCCAATGGTGATGGAGTTAAAGCTTCCTGAGGTTTGCTGTTCGATTTTTCGCATGGTATTCTAAATGAGGTTCCCGGGGGATCGGATTAGTCTAAGGATACTTTTAAGCCAAGGCCTTGCAACTCATGCAGCAAGACATTGAAGGATTCAGGAATACCTGGCTCAGGCATCCGGTCGCCCTTCACAATGGCCTCGTAGGTCTTCGCACGTCCAACGACGTCGTCCGACTTCACCGTCAAGATTTCACGCAGGATGTTGGAGGCGCCAAATGCTTCCAATGCCCAAACTTCCATCTCACCAAAACGCTGTCCTCCAAACTGTGCCTTACCACCCAACGGCTGTTGTGTGATCAAAGAGTATGGTCCGATGGAACGAGCGTGCATCTTGTCGTCCACCATGTGGCCGAGTTTCAACATATAAATGACACCGACCGTCGCTTTTTGATCAAAAGCTTCGCCGGAACCACCATCGTACAATTGCGTGTGGCCAAACATGGGAAGTCCCGCAGCATCTGTGTATTGCGTGATTTCATCCAGCGTCGCTCCGTCAAAGATTGGCGTCGAGAATTTCTGGCCGGTCTTCATGCCTGCCCAACCCAACACGGTCTCATAGATCTGACCGATGTTCATACGAGAAGGTACACCAAGGGGATTCAGTACGATATCCACGGGCGTGCCGTCCTCCAAGAAAGGCATATCCTCTTGACGGACAATCTTGGCGACAATACCCTTGTTACCGTGACGTCCGGCCATCTTATCACCCACCTTCAGCTTGCGCTTCTTGGCGATGATGACTTTGGCCATCTTCACGATGCCTGCGGGCAATTCGTCTCCTACACTGATCGTGAACTTTCGGCGGCGGTTTACACCGGCTACGTCGCTGACCTTAATCTTGTAGTTGTGCAACAAGTTGTCGATGAGTTTATTCTTCTCATCGTCTGTGGTCCACGTACCGCCCGTCAGGTGCGTATAGTCCTCTACGGCGTTCAACACTTTCAAAGTGAACTTGGTGCCTTTGGGGATCACCTCTTCGTTCAAGTCGTTGGTCACGCCTTGAGCGGTCTTACCGCTTACCAATTTGGCCAATTTCTCGATAAAGGTGGTGCGGATTTCTTCCAACTGAGTGGCGAATTCCAATTCCAACGCTTCCAATTCCTCCTTGTCGCGGACACGCTGACGCTTGTCCTTCATGCTGCGGCTGAAGAGCTTCTTATCAATCACCACTCCACTCAAGGAAGGAGAAGCCTTTAAGGATGCGTCTTTGACGTCACCCGCCTTGTCACCAAAGATGGCGCGCAAGAGCTTCTCTTCGGGAGAGGGATCGCTTTCCCCTTTCGGAGTAATCTTACCAATCAGGATATCGCCCGGATTGACTTCGGCACCGATACGGATAATTCCGTTTTCGTCCAAGTCCTTCGTCGCTTCTTCACTGACGTTAGGAATATCAGCGGTCAATTCCTCCATGCCCAACTTGGTGTCGCGCACGTCGAGGGTGTACTCGTCGATGTGGATAGAGGTAAAGATGTCTTCGCGAACAACGCGTTCGTTGATTACAATGGCATCCTCAAAGTTGTATCCTTTCCAAGGCATGAAGGCCACCAGCAGGTTGCGGCCCAAAGCCAGCTCACCACCTTGCGTGGCGTAGCCTTCACACAACACCTGACCCAAGTCGACACGCTCTCCCGCGGAGACGATGGGCTTCAGGTTAATCGTCGTGCTTTGGTTGGTCTTCAAGAATTTGGTCAAAGGATACGATTTGATGGCTGGCTCAAAGCTGACCAATTCCTCGTCCTCTGTGCGATCGTATTCGATCACAATCTCATTGGCATCTACGTAGCGAACGGTACCAGGACCTTCCGCATTAACCAGCACACGCGAGTCGTGGGCCACCTGACGCTCTAATCCGGTACCCACAATCGGGGCTTCGGGGCGGAGCAAAGGCACCGCCTGACGCATCATGTTGGATCCCATCAACGCCCGGTTTGCGTCATCGTGTTCCAAGAAAGGAATCAGCGAGGCCGAAATCGAGGCAATCTGGTTGGGGGCTACGTCCATCAAATCGACCTTGGCAGGCTCTACGACAGGGAAATCTCCCTCGTCTCGCGCCTTGATTCGGTCATTGACAAATGTGCCATTTTGGTTCAACGGGGCATTGGCCTGAGCAATGACCTTATCCTCCTCTTCCTCAGCAGAGAGGTATACGGGAGCCGTGGTCAACTTCACTTGACCCGCTTCAACCTTACGGTAGGGCGTTTCAATGAAGCCCATGCCGTTCACCTTGGCATAGACACACAATGAAGAGATCAAACCAATGTTGGGTCCTTCAGGCGTCTCAATGGGGCAAAGGCGTCCGTAGTGCGTATAGTGTACGTCACGTACCTCGAAGCCTGCGCGTTCACGGCTCAAACCACCGGGTCCGAGGGCGGACAAACGGCGCTTGTGCGTGATTTCAGACAAGGGGTTCGTCTGGTCCATGAATTGGCTCAGCTGGTTCGTTCCGAAGAAGGAATTGATGACCGAGCTCAACGTCTTAGCATTGATCAAATCAATCGGCGTAAATACCTCGTTATCGCGCACGTTCATTCGCTCACGGATGGTACGAGCCATGCGGGCTAAGCCTACGCCAAATTGGTTGGCCATCTGCTCACCCACTGTACGAACACGGCGGTTAGACAAGTGATCAATATCGTCGATCTCCGCCTTGGAGTTGATCAACTCAATCAAATACTTAATGATTGAGATGATGTCCTGCTTGGTCAATACTTGCTTCTCTTTCTCGATTTCGAGATTGAGCTTCTTGTTCAAGCGGTAACGACCCACTTCACCCAAGCTGTAGCGCTGCTCGGAGAAGAAGAGTTTATCAATGATGCCCCGCGCGGTCTCCTCATCCGGTGGTTCAGCATTGCGCAGTTGACGATAAATGTGCTCCACGGCCTCGATTTCCGAGTTCGTGGGGTCTTTCTGCAACGTATTGTAAATGATGGAGTATTCTCCCTCAATGATGTCTTCTTTGTGCAACAAAACCGTCGCGACTTCGGCCTCCAAGATCATGTCGACATGCTCCTTCTCCAGGATAGTGTCGCGATCGAGGATTACCTCGTTGCGTTCGATGGACACAACCTCTCCGGTATCTTCATCCACGAAATCTTCGATCCAGCTCTTCAAGACACGCGCCGCCAATTTGCGGCCTACGGTGCGCTTGAGGCCTGCCTTCGAAACTTTCACTTCTTCGGCCAGGTCAAAAATCTCCAAGATATCCTTGTCGCGTTCGTAACCGATCGCACGGAAAAGGGTGGTCACGGGCAACTTCTTCTTCCGGTCGATGTACGCGTACATGACGTTGTTGATGTCCGTGGCAAATTCAATCCAGCTACCCTTGAATGGGATGACACGCGCGGAGTACAACTTCGTGCCGTTCGCGTGGAAGCTTTGGCCAAAGAAGACACCGGGCGAACGGTGAAGCTGGGAAACGATCACACGCTCGGCTCCATTCACAATGAATGTGCCGCGTGGAGTCATGTACGGGATGGTTCCCAAGTACACATCCTGGACGATGGTCTCAAAGTCCTCGTGTTCGGGGTCCGTACAGTAAAGTTTAAGACGTGCCTTGAGAGGTACGCTGTAGGTCAGCCCGCGCTCGATGCATTCCATCTCGCTGTAACGGGGGGGGTCTACAAAATAATCGATGAATTCCAGTACAAACTGGTTGCGGGAATCCGTAATGGGGAAGTTTTCATTGAAGGTCTTAAACAAGCCTTCATTTGACCGATTTTCCGGTTTGGTATCGATCTGAAAAAAATCCCGGAACGACTTGATTTGGATATCAAGAAAATCCGGGCAATCCGCCTGTGCGAAGGTTGAGGAGAAATTGATTCGCGATTGAACGTGCG
>Ga0222714_10007165_pt1 | contig 10271 bp, 6 predicted proteins | sample C33_3DmetaG_FD_165048 | JGI IMG/M metagenome (GOLD analysis project Ga0222714, IMG submission 165048) | Estuarine water microbial communities from San Francisco Bay, California, United States - C33_3D | ecosystem: Environmental > Aquatic > Marine > Unclassified | place: USA: California... | reverse complement strand
TATACCAGGTAGAACCCCATGGACAGGAGAGTTAGGAGATCCAATCACAGTAATTAGTAACGGTCAAATTCAAACTGAAGAGGGATTTTCACTTATTACAGAAGATATAAATAAAGACTTTGCATCCTTATATCTATCTTCTAAGCAAAAACTTCCAATCACCCCGGGTAATCAGCTTACACAACCTTTAAGTGAGTACGATCAATCGCAAGCTATCTTAACTAGCGGTAGAGTAGTCTTAAACGCTAGAGACAATAACTTGATACTATCCACCCCGGCTGCCTTAGAAGCATCTGCAAGGACTGTAAGAGTTAGTGGTGAAAGCGATATTACAAACGAAGCTCCACGGATTAACTTAGGAGAGCAAGCTAATGAAAAGGTTATTCTAGGAGATACAATGCTAGCAGACCTAACAGCAGTATTAGTAGAACTAGTTAAACTATCTGCAGCTTTAGGAACCCTAGGAATACCAACAGTATCAGAGCCAGCTGCAGCATTCACAGAAAGAGCAACCAGGTTTATACTGGATGTTGAGAAAATGAAATCAAACAAAGTATTTGTACAGAAATGAGCCAGTTTGATTTACAGCCCTGTGACGGTAGACACCTTATACAAAAACTTAGTGACGAGGTTCTAAAAAATTTAGCACAAGTAAAACAAAAATCTTGTGATGAACTTGCTCAAGTTCTCACTGAGTTTGGAATAGAAGGAGTGAAACCTTGTGATCTTATTAGCGAAAGGTTCTTACGCTTGATTGCAAATAATCAAACTGATGAAGCAATTAACCTACTTTTAGGAGGGTTAAACCTACCACCTCACACTCTCAAACTACTAACACAGGGGTTTGATAAGCTGACTCCTGCAGAGCAGGCAGATGTAATTCTCTACATAGAAGCTTCTGGAGTTTCGCTACCTCCCCATACTGCTAAAATCTTACAAGCAGAAGGAGGAATTAGAAATGGATTAAACCAATTAACAGAGCAGGAGAGAGCAGAGTTCAATCAGTGGTTCGAAGATAGAGGAACAGCTTACACTGTAAGTTTCTTAACTCCTATCGTACTCTCTCAAGTTTCTCAAAAAATCAAATGTCCAACTGGGCAGACTCTACAAACTTTAATCTCCGTAGTTAGAACTATAAAGAAGTTTGTGAACAGTATTGCAACAAAGCTTCAGACTTTAACTAAAATAGTAAACTTAACTTCAGCTGCTATTAACGCTATAAGTCTAACTCTTACAGCATTAGAAGAATCTGCTAAAGCTTCTGAAGCAAGCGCTCTAGCTTCTGCTGCAACCCCAAGCGGTGCATCAGGAGTTTTCGCACTACTTACCGCTAAAGTTTACAGATTAGCTGACCGGATCAGGCCTGATATTCAAGGTCCTAGTAACCGCTACGGAGAAAGAGGTTTAGATGGATTAACTTGTCAGGCAGCTAAGACAATGACCTATATTACCATACAGGTTAACACTATCCAGGCTATTATCACAATCATCGACACTTTGCTACAATCCTGTAGTAAAGATCAGATAGATACAGGTAACTTTATACCGGTACAGTTATCACAAAGCGGAGATAATAATCTCGGCACCTACCAAGGATATCAAATCGAAGTACGTATTGACCCAAACTCACCCCCAGTAGCACCCCGCCGCTACGCAGTAGCTATCGACTCAATAGGAGTAATCGTGCTGGAGGGTAACAAGTCTTTCTCTAGCTCTAATGAACTTCTTATAGAAGAGCTTAAGTTAGCCATAGATCGACTAGTTAATTAAATCTATTTATTATTATGAAAGCTAGTGAATTTAAGAATCTAATTAAGGAAGCTGTAAGAGAAGCCATCAGGGAAGAGCTTTCCGAAATGAAAGCACCTACTGCTGTGCCCGCTCTAATGCAGACCGAAACTATACCACATTCTTCTAAACCAGAACCAGTACAGTTTTCGGGAGGAAATCCTCTCATGGAAGCCTTAAACATGACTAGCCGCTCTATGACTTCGGAAGATTACCGTAACATAGGTACAGCTACAGCTAACATGGCTGAGATGTTTAATAGAAGTGCTTTCATGCCCAAGCAAGCTATTAAGCCGATTTCTGAAGATCCAAGAGCGGTAGCACAAGCAGTAGCAGCAGCTCCTAAAGTAGGAATTGATCTTTCCCAGCTAAGCTTTGTTAATAAAGCAGCAGCTATCGTAAAGCAATCAGATAAGAAGAAAGAACCACATGGCGTTTAATATACAGAGAATTAATCCACTAGACCTTCAGCCGAGAAAAGCTGTAGGAGTTGCTTTACCTTTTCAAGGTAGAGCTGTTTTTAATTCTACGTATACCACTAAAGATGCTACTAAAGCTAATTTGATTAACTTTTTTCTTACCGCTCAATACGAAAGAGTATTTAATGTAAATTTTGGAGCAGGACTTAGAAATTTGCTATTTGAACAGATAACAGAAGATAGCTTACAAGCTATTAAAGATACTATACAGAGAGGGTTAGAACTATATTTTCCTCAAGTTATAACTAATAGTATGCAATTAACTGCCTTACCGGATAGTAATACTGTCTCTTTCGAGTTAAAGTACGCAGTTAGGGAAACTAACATTACAGATGAACTTGTAATCAATTTTGAACAATAATGGCACAGGAGAGAGATATAAAGTATGTAGGTAAGTCTTTTAGCGACTTTCGCCAACAGCTGGTAGATTACGCTAAAAATTACTTCCCAGACACTTACAATGATTTTTCTCCAACATCTCCTGGAATGATGTTTATGGAGATGGCTGCTTACGTAGGAGATGTTTTATCCTTCTACCAAGACGTACAGCTTCAAGAAACATTCTTACAGTACGCTCAAGAACCGGGTAATCTATACAACCTGGCTTATATGATGGGTTACCGCCCTAAGATTAGTACAGCTGCTACAGTTGACCTAGACGTATACCAGAGAATACCAGCTCAACTTGTAGGAGGGCAGTACGTACCTAATTACACCTACGCTTTAACAGTAAGTGAAAACGCAACACTTCAATCCACAACAGGTACTCCAGTTAAGTTCCTAATAGACAATAAGATTAATTTTGCATTCTCTAGCTCGTATGATCCGACAGAAGTCAGTGTATATGCTACATCAGGTAATACTATTACTGAATTTCTACTTAAGAAGAAGGCCAAAGCCATATCTGCCGAAATAAAAACAACCACAGTTACTGTAACATCCCCCGAAAAGTTTAAAACTATAACAATCCAAGATTCTAACATACTGGGAGTACTTGACATAGTGGATGCAAACGGAACAGGTAATAAGTGGTATGAAGTTCCGTACCTAGGACAAGATACAATTTTCCTAGAACAGAGTAACTCTGGTGGATCAGATTCCAATCTAGTACCCTACGTACTACAGCTTCAAAAAGTACCTAGAAGATTTATAACTAGATTCACACCTACAGGAGAACTACAAGTACAGTTTGGCGCTGGCACCACCGGAGGGTCGGATATAGTGATTACTCCCGATCCAACAAACGTCGGACTTGGAGATCAAATTATAGGGGTATCTAAAATAGATACTGCATACGATCCTTCAAACTTTATGTTTACAGGTACTTATGGATTAGCACCAGCAAACACGGTACTACGAATAAGGTACCTAGTAGGTGGAGGAGTTGAGGCAAATGTACCTTCTGATACTATAACAACTATCCTGAGCGCTACACGGACAGCTACAGTGTCTGGTTACGAGAATACTTTAACCTTTAATAACCCCGCTTCTGCAGTTGGAGGAAAAGATGGAGACACTTCTGATGAACTTCGTGAAAATAGCCTAAAAGCTTACGCTGAGCAATTAAGAGCTGTTACAAAAGAAGATTATATAATCCGTACCCTGTCGCTACCTTCTAAATTCGGATCTGTAGCTAAGGCATATATAGCTCAAGATCAATTAAGCTCTACTCAATCTATAACAGATAATATTGTGGATAGTAATCCCCTATCCCTATCTTTATACGTACTGGCCTACGATAATAATAAAAAACTTACTACAGCTTCTAATACTCTGCGCTCTAACCTAAAGGCATATCTCTCACAGTATAGAATGCTTACAGATGCTATTAACATAAAAGATGCATTTGTAGTTAATATTGGAGTGAAGTACGATATACTAGTACTTCCAAACTACACAGGTAGAGATGTACTCCTAGCATGTACGCAAGCACTGAAAGACTACTTTGCAGTTGAAAAGTGGTCAATCAACCAGCCTATAAACCTATCCACCCTTTACACCTTGCTGGATAGAGTGAAGGGAGTTCAAACAGTTCAAAATATTGAAATTGAAAATAAGGTAGGAGGAGTGTATTCACAGTATGCCTACGATGTAAAAGGAGCTACTAAGAACAATATTGTGTATCCCTCCTACGATCCATGCATCTTTGAAGTAAAATTCCCAGACACGGATATCATCGGTCGCGTAACTTCACTATAAGGTATTTATTATAAACTATGGCTATCTACAGAATTTTTCCCGATAAGACTGCAACTATCTACTCTAGGTACCCTCTTTTTAGTACAGGCTTAGATGAAATTATGGAGGTAGATTCTTACTACGTAGGTAGCACAAGTTACGTAGCAAGAGCACTCATAGCATTCAACACCGAAGAGCAAAAAAATCTCATTCAAGGTGAGATCTCTGCCTCTTTAGCAACAAAAGGTTTAAACTTTCTTAATTTTTCTGCATCATTAAGAGCTTATCTGGCAGACGGAACTGAAGCACCAGTAGAGTATAAAGTAGAAGCATTACCACTCTATGACGACTGGTCAAGAGGAACAGGTAAGTTTGGAGATTTGCCGGCATCAACCGACGGAGTCAACTGGATTTACGCAAATCCTTCTGAAGCATGGACAACTCCCCCACCTGTTAATACAACTGCTTCGTATACAGGAAGTGTAGATGTTGCAGGTGGACTTTGGTATACTGGCTCTAGAGGTATTAACTTACAGCATTCACAAACTCATACTGTTAGCTCTACACACGACCTCAACATAGACGTTTCCGATAGTGTTAAACTACATTACTCTCATTCTATTGGACAGACTCTATACGGTTTGAGTAATAACGGATTTTTACTAAAACTAACAGGAAGTCTAGAATTCCAAACTAACAGAAACATCTTCCTGAAGTACTTCTCTGCTAATACTCATACAATATATCCCCCGAGCTTAGAGTTTAAGTGGGACGACTACACTAGAAGTACTTCTTTAACTGAAATTACAAATGATAATGTTGTAATAACACTTAGCAATAATAAAGGAAGCTATACCGACGAAGGCAAACAACGATTCAGATTAAATACCAGGCCTAAATACCCTACTAGAACATTTGCCACTAGCTCTACCTACCTTACTAACTATGTTCTACCTGCTACCTCGTACTGGGGACTTAGAGATGAAAACACAGAAGAGATGGTAATAGACTTTGATACAACCTATACTAAAATCAGTGCAGATAGTACCGGTAACTACTTTGATGTATATATGAACGGAATTCAACCTGAACGCCACTATAGGGTATTAATAAAAACAGAGATTGACGGTACAACTACCGTGCACGACGGATCAAATACCTTCAAAGTTGTACGAAATGGCTGAAGAAGTTAAACTACAGAAAACAGTCTACGATCCTGTTAAATTTAGACAGGTTGTAGATACTTCATTTAAGACATTTGCAAAACTAGTACCTGTAGCAGATACAGATACAGTAGAAGAACTTTTTAGACTATATAATAAGCTTTATCTCAGAATTCCAATCGAAGGAGATACAAACTCTCACCAGTACCTAGTTACTGAGAGTTCTAGACTATATTCACAACAGGTTCAATCAGTCGACGTACAACCCCTTCTTGATGAAATCACACAGCTTAGACAGCAACTACTCTCAGCCAATCAGGAAATATTAGCACTTACAGTACAACAAGGTAAATAATGGCTACAGTTCAATACAACGTAATACCAGCGAACACTACGGACTTGGGAGTTGAGACTTATTCAACTTCTGATTCTAATCTAGTGAATTCTTTTGCAATCAACTCTAATTACAACGTTGATCAACACTTCATTGAACTACACGCATACTCTGTAGCAGGTGAACTTCTTACATCGGTATATAATTATCAGAACGAGAAACAACTACTAAACTCGGCAGGTGCCGGCCAAGAAGGAGCTAGTACTCTTTACATAGATCCGGTTTTAGATGCAAACAGCTTAGGGTATACTCAAGGAGGTATAACTCTTCTATACCACTTCTTGAAACCTGTTATTGAAACCTCTCTCTATATTTCTGATATATCACCGGATAGGTTAGAACTTAGAACAAAGGGAGTAGAGGTTTCTCCTGCTCTTTTGCAAGCTTTATCACAATACAGAGATCAGCTTCAAGCTAATTCATACTTTACAGAATTTAGATTAAACTTTAAAGGGAATGATCTCTTTATAGGAGTAAATCTTGACATTGAGACAGATGGTAGCGTACTAATTAAACTGTATGAACCTCTACCGGATAATATTGCCCTTAAAAGCACCTTCACTCTAGTTGAATTAGCAGCAGATAGTGTATCCTACCAGGTAGAAGCAACCTTCACCCCAGAGCTAGAACAACCGGTTTTCCTCAAAGGACCGAACTTTACTCTTGAGAACAGAGAACAGAACGTACTAAATACCGGGTATCTTAATTATACTGAGCTCTTCTCCTATCCGGTTACAGGCAGCTATCACAAGCTACTACTACAAGCTAGCCAGAGTGGTATACAAGTCAGCGTAGACTATTCAGATTACGCAAACTTTGTGCACTTTTCATCAGCTCAAGAAAGACTGGAGAACTTTAAGTATAAACTTGGACTAGTACAGTACTACGAAAGTAAGTCTCTGTCTATTAAAAGTACACTAGCAGTAAGCGCTTCTGCAGCAGTAAGTGAAAGTAGCATCTACTATGACAACTTAGTAAGCGGTATTATTGAGAAATTTGATGGGTACGAGCAGTACCTATACTTCGAAAGTACAAGCTTTGCTTGGCCTAAATCGAATACCCTGCCTCCCTACATAAACCTTACAGGCTCAAACGCCACAGTAACTACCTGGTACAATACTCAACTTACATCAGCTTCCCTGTACGATGAACTGAATCAAAGTAACCTGGTGTATACCATTCCAGAGTTTATTCGCCAGGATCAAGCTAACGCTCCTTACTCGCTGTTCCTAAATATGATAGGTCAGCACTTTGATAATATCTGGATTTACGCTAAAGCTGTTACCGATAAGTACAATGCTGATAACAGGCTTGATTACGGAATCTCTAAAGACCTGGTTGGGGAAGCTTTAAGAAGTTTTGGAGTAAAACTCTACTCTTCTAATTTCTCAGTTGCATCTCTTTCTTCTCTACTTCTAGGAGAGTGGTACGATAGTGGATCAGAACAGATTACTTCTTTTGTAACTGCTTCTAATTCACCTACCCCGGATAAAGACATTATCCAGGAAACCTATAAAAGACTCTACCACAACCTACCTTACCTTATTAAGACAAAAGGTACCGAGAGAGGATTAAGAGCTCTTATTAACTGTTTCGGTATTCCATCTGGATCACTAGAGATTAGAGAGTTTGGAGGACTTAATAGAGAATCCTTACCGTACTTAAGTGCGACAACAGGTTCTGTTAACAAAATTAGATTAACAAATACCGGCAGTATAGTACCCGGCAGTACTCTATCTCAATACGTATCTATTCAAAACCCGGGTGAAGACTTTACTCAAGATCTCCACACTGTAGAGGTAGGATTTTCCCCGACGTACTACATAGACAAGTACATTGTGGATAATATCACAGGTAGTTTCAATATAGATAACTACATTGGAGATCCTAGAACTGCTCACGATACTACCTACACAGCTCTACAGCCATTCGCTTCTTCAAGCCTTGGAAACTTATCGAGATACGATATGTTTGACTTTATCAGACTTATCAAATTCTTCGATAACCAAGTCTTTAAGATGGTTAAAGATTTTGTACCTGCTAGAGCAAACGCAACAACAGGTATAATCATTAAGCCTCATATTCTAGAGAGAGGAAAGATTAAACAACCTCTAGTATCCTTCACTCAACCAGAGTATACTGGATCTATTGATACTGCGTTTATTGAAGGAGGAGATGGAGATGTAATTGCTAATCTCTCCACTGCATACACAGCCAGCACAAAAGGTCTAGCAGGTACAGTAGTTGAAGTAAAAACAACCGGAGTAGAGAAGTTCAATGGAGAACTTGGCGGATCGGTTATAGATGTAGTAACTGGAGAGCTTAATGATGAGAACCCGTTTAAACAAGAAGAACATCCCAACATTGTATACACCCTAACTGAGTACCTATCAATAAACACACCAGGAGCGGGCTTTGATGAGATAGACGAGACAACATTTCTGAATCAGCTTATTTCTGTAGGTAATATGCAATTTTTCTGGGCTTATAATAGCAAAGGAACCTATAATTACCTAAAGTATATTCGCTTTAGAAACACCCTAGCAGGAGGTATAAATGTATATGAAACAGTACAGGAACTTCAAGCTATAAAAATTGCAGGAGTTGAATATTCATTTATAAATAAGACTGTAAATACTCAGCTAACCCTACTTGAACTACCAGACCCAGGCACCGGCTCAGCATTTAATCCTGCAGCTTATCCAACAACCCCCCCGACATCTGTACAGGTAATTTTTTCCCCATACCTTCCAGAAAGATTCGAAGTATCAGACTATAACCCTCTCTTAAACAACGCCACAGCAGTAGCTAACTCAGCTAAACTCAGAAAAGTAGACTACTCTAACGGAATATTAGTAGCTTCCAATATAGAAAGTTTAAGAAATAATACTGCTGATCTAGCCGATGTTCAAGAGTATCTGTATAGCAGTAACGGAATAGTTAGCGGACATTACATAGGTAAGCAACTAACAGGAGAGCAGTTTAACGTATATAATAAGGCAACCGATAAATCTTACGGAAATACCCCTGTTGTAGAACAAACAGTAACATACTTCGGTACATTTAATCAGATGTCTGCAACACCGGTACTAAGTAATGCAGTAGAGTTAACAGTGCCCTACGTAACTTTTCAAGACGGAGAAGTATACTCATCTAATACTAACCCGGACGTAAAAAAAGACATTCCTTATATCTTCACAGAAGATAAAATAGCTACTGTATCCTTTAAAACTAACACTTCTGGTTCTAGAAAAGTATTAGCTTTAAACGGAGACTACAGAATCAAAAAAGGAGGAAAGAGAGTTGAACCGGTTCTAGCAACTCAGAGTGGATCATTTACTTCCGTAGGAGAGCTAGTCACTACAAGTAGCAGTTTTTACAATACAATCTACTTTGGGGAGGATACGGGTATTGGAGAATATAGATTACAGGGAGTAGCTTCAGGTTCTCAAAACCGAGCAACACAGGTAACCAACAGCTCTACTCTAAATATATACTTTGCAACTCAAAGTGCTGCAAGTACTCTAGCAAAGTGGGATGTAGCCGACAGTGCCTACAGCCTACCATCAGTACAGGCAAACACAAGTATTAAATACGATACTGATCTATACTTTGAATTTGATAGAGATGGAACAGGTTGGACTAACACTATTTCTGTTGATGCCATCTTAGAGTCATATAACGGAACCTCCTGGACAACCTTAGACACCAAAACTATTAAACCTACCTGGAACAGGTACGGGGTAAAACATGAACAACCAGCAGGTATCGACATAGTAGGTCATTACAAAACATCTGTAGGTATTGTAAAAGTATTTGTAAGGGTATCTATGAGCACTGGATTTATTCCATTTGGAGCAAGCGGAACAACACATAAGATTCGCGCAAAAGTTACAAACAACTCCAGCGGTAACGATGATGTATACCTACTTGACTATATTAATGGAAAAAGACTGGGTAATAAGTTTACTGTAGAGTTTAGAAATGAAAGTCGGACTGCTGATACTAATGGAGAGATTAGAGTTATATTTGGTCCTAAATTTCAAACACTTCCTTTCAATTTAAAATCAAATTTTAGAGTAGATCAAGAAGTAAAACCGCAGGGTGCAGTAATATTTCCATCTACTGCTACAATTGCTCCGTTTGCCCAATCGATCTACCATCCCACCTCAAGTGTTGGAACAAGTATAACTAGTGGGCCTCTAAATCCATACATCTGGGTGTCTGCTAGCTTAACAGAAAATTTCGGAGCGTTCCAAACCTCCGATC
>Ga0222714_10007164_pt1 | contig 10272 bp, 7 predicted proteins | sample C33_3DmetaG_FD_165048 | JGI IMG/M metagenome (GOLD analysis project Ga0222714, IMG submission 165048) | Estuarine water microbial communities from San Francisco Bay, California, United States - C33_3D | ecosystem: Environmental > Aquatic > Marine > Unclassified | place: USA: California... | reverse complement strand
CAAATCATACGTCACGCCGAAACACTTTGGATTTCTCTGACACGCGGCGAAACACGCTTGCGGATTCGTGCCATGCATCCATCCGCCGATATCACCACCGCCGCGATCGTGTCGTTGGACGTCGACATAGTGCGAGGGCGATGATTCGACACGTTCGTAAAACTGATAGCTCCCATGATTGTAATGCGCGTTTGCGTTGTTTCCCTTTGCCACGCAACGTCTGTCGCTCGACTGGAACGAAAAACCAATGCAGTCTGCGCGGGCGAAACAGAGATCGGCGCACTCGGCAAGAGGTACGTTTGTAGCGAATAAATCGCCGCCACCTCTATCGCCGTAATGTTTCACATGAAACCCGTTTGGAAGACGGTGAATAAACTGATGACCGTTGTGTGAATCTTGCATAGCGAGGCCGTTCGTGCCTTTCGTGTAACAGGGCATGCCCTTCGATCCCTTTGCCAAATTGTACGAAATACCTATGCATCCCGCGTCCTCGGCGCACTTTGCTTTGCATTCGGCGAGCGTCGTGGTGATGTGACCTCGGTCGCCCCCACCACGGTCTTTTCCATCCAAATCCAACCCTGAATTAGCAAACAGTGCCTTGGGTGAGGGAATGCGCTGATAGTATTGATGGTTGTTTATTTGATAGTGTCCTTCAAGACCGTGCTTTCCTTTGGTGATACATTTGTGCGAATGAGACTCGTACGTGAATCCGACGCAAGTTGACCACACGAGGCAACGCTCGGCGCATTGCTCCACGGAAAATTTGTGGAAAACATCGATATCACCTCCGCCTCGATCACCGTCTGCTTGTACGATGAACCCAGCCGGGATGCGCGGATGGAATTTGTAGCTCGAAGGGCTTGTCTTTCCCAAACCGTTAGTCCCTTTGAGAACGCATCTGCGCTCGGATGGATTGTAAGACGCGCCGACGCAGTTCGATCGTTTGATGCACATGTTGATGCAATCGTTTTCTGCTATATTTGTCGTCGAGTGGAGATCCCCTCCACTTCTATCGCCTCCAAGAACGGTGAATGCGCGCTTGGTCGTGTCGAGTGCTGGCTCCGCTTCGCCGCACTTTCGTCCGTCGACCGTCACGCACACCGGACACTCGCACACTCCTTTCGCCACAGACACGGTCGCGGGCATGATCCCTCCCCCACCCGCGCTCGCAGAAAGCGTGAAACCAGCACCGATGATGTCATCCAACTTGTTCCCTGCGTACACGTAAGAGATTCCGCCTTCACCATCGACAGGAAATGGAGGATTTCCCAGCCCGATGCCGAGTTCGAGGTACGACGCCGTCCCTGGAATGCTGGCGATGCTTTTATAACCAGTCACTTGGAAACCAGCAGCAACTGAACCACTGGGTGTGTCTAACGTGATACCCGCCCATGCGCAGTGCGCGAAAAAGCAAAATTGTTCGCCGTGAAGGTCCATGCCGAGACCCACCTCCAAACCGGCGCCTCGCGCGGCGCCCGCCGCGACTTCGCCTTCAAGAATCACCCCAAACGTGAACGCAGGCGAATCTCCACCCTTGGCGACGGCAGGGCACTTATCCTTCAGCCCACTCGCCGCCGCCTTCATGACAGCGGCGGCCATCTGAGCGTTTGCCTCGCCGCCGTACATGGTATTCCACAACGTCTTGCACGTCTTCGCGTCAACCGACCCCTTCCCCAGGCTCGATCCCACGCCGGCGATGATTTTCGGAAGCTCGTTGATGCCCGGCATCTTCAAGTTCGACGCAATGTCCTTGAAAAATTTACCATCCAATTTGCATTCCAATCCTTTGAAGAAGGCGATGATCATTTCGGCTAGTTTTTCCACATCTTGCGCCAAATCCACCGCCGCGCTCGCCATCGTACTCACTGCATTCTCGGTCCATCCCGTCGCCGCGTCGTACTGCGCTCCCGCACCGACCGAGTACGCCGCGGAGGACGCCGCTGCGGCCACGTCGACGCCGCTTAAGGAATCCACGACGGCGGGACCGAATTTATGTACGCACACGTCCTCAATCGACGCGATCGACGCGTCGTACGCTCGACGCACGCCTCCACTCACGGTCCCGGCCATGTCGTTCGCCGTGGAAACGATGGATTTGAAAGCTCCGCCGCCGCCGCTGCCGCGCGCGACGCTGCAGAGCGAGGAGGCGCACGTCACGGCGATGATGACTGTCAACACCAAACGTGACGGTTCGCGCGAATGACGTCGCTGTCGTCGTATCTCGAGCGGCGCCGCGCGCGCAGAGGCGCACATCGTTCGCGGTGACATTTCGTTCGTGCGACGCGTGCCGCGACGCGCGGCGAGAAGTGCGGACAGAAACGACGCAAAGTCGGAAGTGAAGCGTGCGAGCGCGCTGATTCGTGTCAACACAAAAAGGCGTCCGAATGACTCAAGGTGTGTGGAAGGGACTCGCGAGTCGTGACGCTGTGAGGCGTGGGATTTCACACGGCTGATGCGTAGGGGTGTCAGATTCAAAAGCGAATCACGCGCGTGACTACAACTTATGCGTTACCGCTAACTTTCAACGGGACGTTATTTATTTGATAACGGTCGAAGCTTTTCGCGAATGTCCCTGAGGCGCTCGCTCGGATTCTCCGAACGCTTGATTGATTTGTTCGCGCTGGCGATGGCATCTTCAAGCGTGAGCTCGACGTCGTCTTCGATACCCCGTAAGCACGCGACGATTTCCGATTTGAGCACGCGAGCAGTCTTGGAGTCAACTTTGACGATTTCATCGGGATCCAATTCGTTCGAAGCTTGTTTTTCTTCTTTGTCGTCGCTCTTGGACACACCAGCGGGAGTATCGAACGCGCCGCCCTCTCTCATTTGACGCATGAGTTCCATTAATTCAGTTTTCGAGTACTTGAGTGGTTCGCGCGCGTTTTTGTCGGCGCTCGATCCTTGTACAGGCGCGTCTTCATTCGTCGCAACTGCAGCTGGAGTAATCAAAAGCCCGGTATTAACCAGAATGTTTTTAATATCTCGCATTTCGGATGGCGAAAACTTTACACGCGGCGCCGCTTCTTCAGCGGACGCGGCGCGCTCGAGCTCCTCGGTGCTCGTCGACTGGTTTTTCGCCTCCTTCAACGCGTTCTTTTCCTCGCGCAAGCGTTGAAGCTCTTCTTCATAATCTTTAAGCAATTGTTTCGTTCGTGGGTCCAACGTCGGGTCAACCTCATTTGCGATGGTGCGCATGCGACACGTCGACGCATGACCGTTCGAATTGTACGGTGACACGCCGTCATTCCCGCACGAACCGCACACGTGATGCCCGGTGCATTCTCCCTTCTTTTGCGAGCAAAAGCTCTTGGCGCTACCGCTAAGTAAACCTTTCTCGAATTCGCGGATGCCAATCAGAGACTTCATGTAATACAGAAAGCAAGGTTGTTTATCCGCGGGATGCGCGACGCCGCATAGTGGGTACAGTTTGCACTCTGGTGTGTGCTTGCCGCGGCCTTCAGAACCGCAGTGCCCGCAAATGTGTCGAGAGTGGCATCGATCGCCTTTTGAGCACAAGTTCCACCCACCGGTGTTACCGAGTTTGAATTTTTGCGCACCGTCACCTTCCATTTTGAAGTAATCGCCGAGCGAATGCAAATAGTACTTTCGGCAAATGTCGATTTTGGGTTGCGAAAAGACGGCGGAGAGGCGACACGACGCCAAGTGCGCGTTAGTGCCCTCTTTACCACACGAACCGCACACGTGAGGAAGCGTACATGACTTACCCCGAGGGCACAAATTCCACGTGTGGTTGTCTTGATCCCATCCAGTTCGAAGCGCTCCACCGGTGTCGTCTACGGAATTCAAATAGTAGTCTACGCAGACATTATCCACGGTGGACGCCACGCGCTTGTTGATGTTCGCCGCGAGCTGTGGGCATCTCCCGAATGGGTGCTGCGGTGATTCGCACACCTTACACGCATGAACGCGCCCGCAATGCCCATCACACTCGAAGCTGTTGCCGCGAAGATTGAAATCATCGCAAATCTCATGACTCTTCTCCGTTGCCGCCGCCGCTCGACTAGCAATCGCACCCGCTTCGTAATATTCAGCGGGTTTATCCGTGCCAGCAGCCACGCGGTTGTTGTGACGCTTCTCACGGCGACGCTCTCGAGACGTTCCAATTGCACTGAGTATTGAGGTTTCATCGTAATCTATCAAATCACTTTCGATGGAGTCGATCAACGCCGTGCGATTTAACAAGTCCTTCAACTCTCCGGGAGTGGCTCCAAATCCCAAATCCTCACTCGCAAGGTCCGTCATGTCCACTTCATCCATGCCCGCGCGCAAAAGCGACGTGTCTTCGATCGGTGCGACATCCACACCAGATTCTAACGCGCCTCCGAGCGCATCAGACGCTGCGTCCGACGATGCAAAGAAAGGGCTCAACTCGCGATGGCCACCCACCAACGGCGGTGCTTGTTCTAGTTCTGCTAAAGCCCCGAAAGCGCTGCGCTGCGCGTACGCCGACCCAAGGCGAGATTCCGTCGCCATCGACCCTGCACCTGTAAATCCGGGAGGCAATCCCGAAGTCGAGCCAGGGTTACGATTTTGCAAGCCGTTCTCCGTCAAGAGCCCTGCAAAGTCACTCATCATGCTTTCGATGTAGTCATCTACACCTCCTTGCGATGAAGTCGTGTCTATCCCGCTCGAAAATGTAGACGAATACAATGCGGATGGTGAGCTATATTCACCGCTCGGTGCCGCCGCAATGGACGATTGAGCGCCCCCACTCGTCCTCGAAGCCGCCGCCGCCGCCGTCTGACCGCCTCGTGCGCTACGCGGAGTGAGCATCGTCGTCCGCCCAGCGCTCGTCGCCGGCGATGCTCGCGCGTCGGACGCATCTTCACCGAACGCAGGTCCATCTACGTGCTTAATTCGCGGACTCGCACCCTTCATAATGCCACTCAACATCCCGATGATGGCGGCGTCGTTTTTCGCCGGAGCCGCGCTCGCCGCAGACGCGTTCACGCCTCCAACCACCGCCGCAGCCGCACCGGACCGTTCGCTACCATCATCGATGACGTACACAGCCTCGCCTTGCTCGACGCGCACGACGCGAATCGCGCGCGCTTCGACGAGTTCTCGCTCAATATGTTGATCGCTCACGACGAATTCCTCGCTCGACAACGTCGCGCGAGACGAAGACGCGCTCACCATCACCCGATCGGGGCTCTTGAGCCCCATGAGAAACACACCGAGACGTCCACCGCCCGCCACGCGCGTCTCGATCACGTAGCGCTGCTTGCGAGCGTCATCGGCGTCGAGGCAGAGCTTGAAGACGCGTCGCGCATCGCCGGTGGGCATGGCTGATCGTCCGTATTCCTCGCGCGTATGGGGTTCACGCTCGTCAGGGCGCACCAAAAGCGATGCGTGCGCGCGCGCGTGTGTGCGTGCGTGCGGTGTATGCGATCTTACGCGCGCGACACGCGACGGGGCGTCGAAGTGTGCAGATTGCGAAGAGGAGGGGCAAAAAGACAAGTTTTCATGAGCGAATGGCAAACGCGAATAATCGAATCAAATTACAACGCAGTGCGCCGCGGTACGACGCGCTAATGACATCATTTACGCGCACGGGGTTTTGCTTTGGACTTTTTCGCCGCGGGCTTGCGCTTTGCGGCGGGTTTACGGGGCTTGGCGGCGGTGGAGTCAGCGCCGCGTTTGCGCTTGTTGGACGCTTCGGGCGCGGCGTCTACGTCCCCAGATTCATCGCCAATATCTGCATCGAATAAAGAACCGACGCCAAAGTTTTCCATACCACCCATGGCGTTGGGATCCTCGCGAAGTTGGACGTATTCGCGATGGACGCTCTCGACTTTTGCGACATCCGAGCCGACAGAGACGATGACGACGGTGCCCGCGCACGGCAGCACGCGCGCGTTGTACATCACCCCCTTCATATCCACCTTTAACGACCGCGAACCTTCGGCGAGCCAACGACCGACGGCACCAGTATCTCCATCTAAATCAATCGCCTCTCCCGAGCCTTCGATTTCGAATAAAACTTTGGATTTCCCTTGCGACGTCGCCGGAACCACGAGCTCGATGGACGTCGACGACCCTTCTATCGGCGCTTTCGGCGCCACCACCGCCCCAACACTCGCCGGTTTACGCAAAGGCGATGATGCCGGTTTCGTTTCTTTAATCCCACTCGTCCCAGCATCACCGATTGATGCACGCACGCGACGTTCGTTATTCTCTTTCCCGTCGTCAATGGTCGGCGCCGTGAGCTCCTCATCATTCTCTTCATCAGCATCGCTCGACGACGACGACGACGCGAGCGCCGCACTAATCCCCGCATCAGGCGACTTAAACTTTGCCATCCACGCCGGCTCGGGCGCGTCCTCGCCCGCATCGCGCGGCAGCGTCACCACTTTCACCTGTTTTGGGCTCTCGAGCTGTTGCTACGCATTCAAAAAACACATCCATTCGTCAGCTCGTGCGCGTCGCCTCGCGAGTCTCTCGCGCACCTTTGACGGCGATCTCACGCGATTAAACAACGCCGGCAACTTGTGCTCGTCGTCCTCCGAGCTGTCGTCGTGGATGACGATCATGGCGGCGTGAGCTCGCGCGTCGTGGACTGCCGTGCGCACGGTGCGACGCGCGCGCGTCAATCGCGAGCGCGCGACGCCGAGCGCGATGCCGGCGCTGGAGTTGACCGACGCGAACGTCGAGATACGCGCGCTCGATCTGGCGTTCGGCACGGAGGTCGTGCGCGCGCGCGATGCGAGCGCGAAAGCGCCGACGGTGTTGGTGATTCATGGCTTGAACTCGCACGTGGGCAACCCGAACGTGCGCGCGTTGACCGTGGCGCTGGCGAAACGAGGCGCGCGTGCGGTGACGTTTGATTTACCTGGGCATGGTACGTGCGTGGATGCGTCGGGGGCGGACGCGCGAGGGGTGTATACGGGGAAAGAGGAGGTTGTCGAGCGCGCCCGGGCGACGCTGGACGCTGTCGGCGGCGAGGACACCGCCGCGGCGGTATCTATATGTGGGAGTTCACTCGGCGGTGCGCTCGCGTTGTATGTCGCAGAAGTGCTTCGACGAGAGGGGCGGTGGAAAATCGAGCGCGTGGTGTTGATTAACCCGTTGATGAAGATGAAAATGTCGCTGCCGAGCGTCGCCGTCGGCGCGTTGTCGTTGCTGGCGCGCTTCATTCCGCGCCTCGAGGTGAGCTCGAGGCCGACTGATGTGATCACGGATGATGTAACCGGTCCAGATATTGATCCCGACGCGCAGGCGCAGTGTGATGCGGATGATTTGAGTTGGAAGAAGGGTGTGACGTTGCGAACGGCGTGCGGAATTTATGACGTTGTCGGCGCCAACGACAGGGCAAACGCGCTTGTTAATTTGAGTTTTGAGGTGCCCATTTTAGTGCTCTTGGGCGCCCGCGACACAGTGGTCATTCCCGACGAAGCACGCGATAAAGCTAAGCTCGCCGTGAGCGCCGGAGGTAAGGCCGAGGTTAGAATATTCCCCACCGCCGGACATTCGCTCACTTTGCAAAGCCTCGCCAAGCGGGAAGAAATGTTTGATCTCGTCGCGCATTGGCGATGGAAGTAATCTAGCAACTAATTGTATACCATTATCATCGGCTACGCCAAAGTCTTGTACAAAGTCAACGCGATTCCGAGCACGACGCATATGAGAATAATGTCCACGCAAAATTTGCGCGTCGAGCGCATCTTCATCACCGCGTGCTTCAGTTTCGCATTCGCCGTGCGGATGTCCCTATTCGCCGAGTCTAATTTCTCTTCGATGGCATCTGTTATAGGTTCTTGTCGACGCATCTCCTCCGTCATCTCCCCGCCAATGTCTTTCAATACGCCTAAACCGCGAGAAATTGCGTCGAGGCCCGCGTCTTGTTTCTTCTTGCGTTCTTCGAATTCCATTCTAAACGCCTTACTCGTCTCGCTGTGTTCCATGTTCACGAACGGGTTCGATGACGATCCCGGTTGCACGTTCGGGTCAATGTTCACAGCCACCGAAGGTCCACCGTAGCCACCACTCGGGTTTGGTTTCCTTTGAGGCGGCAACGCGCGCGTGACGCCATCCGACACGCTCTCCACGCGCGCCTCCAACTCATCCACAATCTCAAGCATCGCCCTCACATCGTCATCCGTCACCCCACTCGTCTTTGTCTTGGCAATCTTCCTCAACTTGGGCACTTCACCGCGCAAGTAATTCTTCCCTCGCCGCACTTCGGCGTTGAGCGTCGCCACCGCCGCTCGATTCTTCTCCGCCTTCACCGCGCGCGCCTTCTCCAACAATTCCGCCAATATCGTCTCCGCATTCATCATCATCGCCGAAAACGCCTCCGTTCCTTGAAGATTCGATACTTTTAATTCAGCTTCCACGCGCTGCGTCGTCTTGGGCAAATACGCGTCGTACCTATCGCGAATCGCGAAAGCGCGGCGAGCTGGCGTCAGTCTCCCGTCGTCGCGAACACCACCGACGCGACGACGCCAATGGCCTCGCGCGTCCGCACGCACGCACAGCGATCACAGTTATCTCAATCGAGCGTCGCGTCAGGCGCGCATCGCATCGAGACGCGCGGCACCGACGTACTTTTTAAGCAACGCATCCGCGCGCGCGAGCAACTCGCCCGCGTTCGCCATGGCGCGTGACGACGCGTCGCGCGCGCGCGCTCGCGACGACGGACGACGAGTGCGAGCGCGGCGAGAAGAGGGCGTGCGTTCGCGCGCGGCGAAGGCGTCGATTCGCAGCGCACGGGCGTCGCGCACTCGCGCGCGTCCGTCGAGGCGTCAACGGCACACGCCTCGATAAATTCACACAAAACGGAGCTCTTACGCATTGTGCAACATATAAAACTATATAGGCGTCGAAAAAATTATAGGGTTTGGGCTGGGAATTTGATGCGAATTTCGCGGCGAATTCCCGCATTCACCGCCGCCGACGTCGCGCGCCCCCACTCGCACGCGCGCCGAACGCATGTCGTACACGCTATCTTTCACGCCGTACACCGCGCTCGCGGGCGGTGCGCTCCTGGGCGTGGCTACGGTGGGGAAACTCGCGCTGAGCGGTCGCGTGCTCGGCGTGAGCGGTGCCTTCAAAGGTTTAGTGCGCGGCTCGCTCGAGCCGTGGCGACTTGCGTTCGTGGGCGGGCTCATCGCCGCCGGCGCGGTCGCGCGGGATGTCGGTGTGTACGATGAGACGATGTCACGCGCGATGGTTGGCGCTGGGCGCGCGGCGTGCGCGGGGGCGTTGGTTGGATTCGGCGCGGCGATGGGCCGTGGGTGCACGAGCGGACACGGGATCGTCGGGAATTCACGATTGAGCGTGCGTTCGATGGTGTATACCGTGACGTTTATGATGGCTGGAGCGTGCTCGGCGACGTTTGGGCGCACGAATGAGGCGCTCGGGGTGAATTCTGGGGTCAACGTGTTGGCGCGCGGGGCGTCGACGCCGAGCGACGAGAGCGCGGCGCTTTGGATGAAGATTGCCGTCGCGAGCGTCGCGGCGTTCGCGGCGACGTCGTATTACATCGACCATCATTTGCGTAAAGCCGGTTCAGACGGTAAGGGTTCGGTTGCGCACCCGCCGCAATCGAAAAAGCACACCATCGACGTGCTCGTGGACAGCCTCGCGGGTTTCGTCTTCGGCGTCGGGTTGGTGATTTCCGGAATGATGTCCCCGGCCAAGGTCAGCGGGTTCTTATCCTTCACCGAGAGCTCATTCGACCCGTCTTTAATGTTCGTCATGGGCGGCGCCATGGCGCTCACCGCACCGGGCATTCGTTACGTCAAGGCGCACACCGGCGTGCACCGCCCAAAGTGCGCGTACAACGAATTCGACTTTCCCAAAACCTCCAAAGTCGACCAAAACTTACTCTTGGGCGGCATTCTCTTCGGCACCGGTTGGGGTTTGGCTGGCGTCTGCCCCGGCCCAGCCATCGTGAGCGCCGTGGCGAACCCATCCATTGAAATCGCCGCGTGGCTCGGGGCGTTTCTCTTTGGCATGTACGCGCACGAGAACCTCGTCACGTAAATCCCGTCGTACGCTTCATGCCCTCACACGACCACCGCTATCAATACGTAAATATAATAATAATACTCATCTTATATCGCATCTCCCTATCTCCGTATCACGCCCCATCACGCGCGCGTCGACGAATGAATGAACATCCCGCGAACGTCAGACAGATTGACCAAAAGATCCAGATCGCCGGCTCGAAAATATCGCGGCGTATCCACTCCCGGGTGTCCGTATCACATACTGTGAGCGTTGTAACCCGAATACCAACAATCTACG
>Ga0222714_10007163_pt1 | contig 10273 bp, 6 predicted proteins | sample C33_3DmetaG_FD_165048 | JGI IMG/M metagenome (GOLD analysis project Ga0222714, IMG submission 165048) | Estuarine water microbial communities from San Francisco Bay, California, United States - C33_3D | ecosystem: Environmental > Aquatic > Marine > Unclassified | place: USA: California... | reverse complement strand
ACGTTCTGCCTTTTCCGGAAGAAGTCACGTTTTCATTACCCAACACTTCGAAATCGGCTCCTTTATTGGCTAGGGAAACCTGATCGCGATCAGAAACGGGGTAGTCACTATACGATTTAAAGAATCCTTCCAAGGATAGGCTAGCCGATGGATTCAACACGCGCTCAACGCCCAAAACGTAATGGTCCGCGCGGGTGTATTGAAGATCTTTGTTGACCAGCGCCGCGCCTTCCCGATACCCCAACATGGTGTACGGTGGGAGTTTGTAGTAGCGGCCTACCGTAGTGTTGATTTTCCAGTCTTCATTTACACTGTAAGACGCGGCCAAGCGGGGGGAAAGGGTTTTTAGAAGCGAGTTTTCATTCAAAAACGTGTCATCGTCTGCCCGTATACCCAGGGAAACGTTAAGCTTCTTCGAGAGCAAGTTCGTCGAGGCACTGGCGAACAATCCGTACTTTAAAAACGACAGGTCGGATGCGTAATTAAATCCTAATACCGGGTCCTCAGTGCGGTTGCGGTACCTACTTTGTTGAGCGTTTATTCCGGACACCAATTGCCAGTCATTCCAGAAGTAGGTAACGGACGAACGAAACTTGGTCTCTGCTTCCGCTGAGTTGCTGTAAAAATAACGACCTGTTTCGGTGCGATTGTCCGAGTAGCGAGAGAAGTCGTTTTTGAGCAAATTGTTTGAAATGGAAGTGGTCACAAAGCCCGTCCCGGTAGAAAACCTTTTACGCCACGTGAGGCCGACGGTGTTGGTCTGCTGTTCTATAAACGGGGACTGGTCCCGGGTGGGCGTTTCTTGCACATCTACGTCGCCAGAAGCATCGACGGCGAAATCATCGACCGATCCAACTCCTACGAGCGAAAGCGTGTTTAAGGTGTTGATTCGATGGGTGATTTTGTATTGATAATCCCAATAATCCGGACGAATGGGAAGGCCAATCAGCTCAAACAAAAACTGGAGGTAGCTTCTTCGTACCGAAACAATGTAGCTGGTGGCGCTCTCCGTTTTGCCATTTTTAAACAACGGGCCATTGGCGGTTAGCGCGGTTTCGCTGGCGCTAACCCTAAAGTTAACCGATTGCTGCGAGCGACTCCCTTCGCGCTGGTCAAACTGCAGCACGCCCGACAAAGCGTTGTCGTACTGCGCTCCAAAAGCGGATGTAGACAGGGTCACATTGTCGATAAACGACACATTCAGTAGGCCAACTGGGCCGCCCGAGCTACCCTGGGTGCTGAAATGGTTAATATTGGGGATTTCAATCCCATCTAGATAATAGACCGATTCGTTAGGGGCACCACCGCGAATAATCAGGTCGTTTCGGAATCCGCCAGGAGAAGGTGAAATGCCCGGAAGTGATTGTGCCACACGGACTACGTCGTTGTTGCCACCGGGATAGGTAGCAATTTCGACCGCCGTTAAGGTCTGGGTTGAAAGCGGGGTTTCGACGGGCCTGGTGACCACGTTTTTATCGGGCGCAACGATAACCCCCTCTAAAACGGCTATGTCCTCGACCAAGAAAAAGGAATATTCGGGGTTTCCTACGGATTTTACTTCGATGTTGAACAGTGTTTGGGACTTGAAACCCACATAGCTGACTACCAGATTGTAGGCCCCAGGGGTTACGCTTTCAATCACAAAACGCCCGTCGATATTGGAAATAGCCCCCTTTTGCGTGCCTTGTAAGTACGCAGTGGCACCGACAAGCGGATTCCTTGCTTCATCATAAACCGAACCCACAATAGTTGTGGTCACTTGAGCAAACGCCAAGGAACTGGTCAAGCTCAAACAGAAGATGGAAAAAATGAGAGCCTTTCGGATGGACATCATCGAGGTGAGAGAAGTGAACGATTTAGATAGCGAGGCATGATACGGTGCCACCGGATCATTATGCTCAAACCTTCCGCTGAATCGGACTGAGATGCGACGAGAGGAGGGTGGGTACGACGAATTTCTGAAAAACCCCAAAAGAGTGCAACAGTGCTGAATAGCTTTCAGTTTGAGGTCGCTTGTCCCCAGTCTTGTCCCTGGATCCCTTGGTCTCATCATAGCTCCGTTAGTCGTATTCGAATCTGATTAGATGGTCGCTGTGGGTAATATCCCGGCATACGAACTATCCCCCATCTAAAGAGGACACCATGACGCGTTTAACTCCCAATTTATTTACAGCCGCTTTGTTAGCGTTCGCTATCGCCTTTGCACCAGCAGGAGCCAAGGCGTTCACTCCACAATCTAGCGACAATACGATAGTAGATGTGGCCAGCAACGCAGGGTCCTTCAATACGCTCGTAGCAGCGGTCAAAGCAGCTGGCTTGGCGGAAACGCTGTCCGGTGAAGGCCCTTTTACCGTATTCGCCCCGACCGACGAAGCTTTCGCTAAGCTACCAGCAGGCACCATTGATACCCTGTTGAAGCCAGAAAACAAAGATCAGCTCGTTGCGATTCTTACCTACCACGTTGTAGCTGGTAAAATTATGTCCTCTGACTTGCTGTCAACGTCAAGCGCGACAACGGTTAACGGCAAATCAGCACCAATCGGTCTACGTATTGGCAATGCAAACGTAATTGCAGCTGACATCGAAGCATCAAACGGTGTGATCCACGTGATCGACACGGTATTGCTACCTCCAAGCGACATGTAATCTAGACGCTGCATCAAACATCCGTGCGATGTGGAGTTAGGTGGGGCTGGGGTCGAAAGACCCCAGCCCCACTTTTTTTATCCGTCCTCGTTTGGTATTGTGACGAACACTAGGTCACTCAGTACCATCTTTCGTCCGAGGATACCGCCATGTCGTTTACCAACGCGATAACCCCCCACCGAACGGCCCTCGCCAAAAACTATTGGCTGTTGGGATTCCTAATTGTATTTGTGTTGGTGTGGCTGAATTCGTTTTTGTACACGTCGGATATGGCGAACTGGCGGCTTGAAAATGTACTCACGTTTGCCGCCATCGTATTTCTGATTGCCACCTACCGCAAGTTTCAATTCAGCGACCTGAGTTATTTGCTTATTGCGGTCTTTTTATGCCTGCACGTCTATGGCTCAAAGCACGCGTATTCCGAAAATCCTTTTGGATATTGGTTGATGGAGGTCCTCGACACCCCGCGAAATCACTACGACCGCATCGTCCATTTTAGTTTTGGATTCCTTTTAGCCTATCCCATGCGCGAGGCCTGCCTGAAATGGTTCGGATTCCCCAAATGGGTGGCCTGGCTTCTTCCGATTGAAATAACCCTCTCATTGAGTGGGTTTTACGAAATCGTGGAGTGGCTGGTGGCCGATGTGTTCTTCAACGCGCAAGGCGATGCGTTCCTTGGCACCCAAGGCGACATTTGGGACGCCCAGAAGGACATCACTTTGGCCGTTTCGGGAGCTATAATTGCGACATCCATCGTTTCGTTGCTGAAACGGGCCTTTAAGATTTACGAATCGTCGGATTCTTCGATATAGCGCCACTTTTTAGATTTCGTTTGAATCCTTGAGCAAATCGAGAAGCGTATTCAAGAATATGTATGGAGATGCTTACCTTTACTGGATGTGCCCAAATGGCGGCACAGAAGTAGGTCCTTTGATAAGCCACTTTTTGGGCTTTGATTTTCATTCTGATACCCTCGTAGACTATGCAGCTTCTTTTGACTTTGGCCTTGTTGATGTTTCAGCAAGTATCTCCCAACAGCGGTACCAAAAATCAGCTTGAGGTTGCGATTCCTCGCATTGAAACCAGTGCAGTCATAGATGGGGTTTTGGACGATGCGGTTTGGCAGCAGGCTGCCGTTCTATCGGATTTTTCCCAATATCAGCCCGTAGATGGTCGCCCAGCCAACGAACCTACCCTGGTTTACGTGTGGTATGCAGACGATGCCATTTATTTTGGCGTGAAGGCCACTGAATTGCACGGTCCTGTGGTTCGCGCAACGCAAGCCAATCGGGATAATATTACGAGTGAAGACCAAATTCAGATTCTTCTGGATACCCAGAACGATAACAAGATAGCCTATGTGTTCAGCGCCAACCCGCTTGGGGTTCAGGCCGATGGAACGCGTGCCGACCAATTTGGTGGGGGAGCGGGAGGTCGAGGCGCTAGTGGTGGTGGATCCTCGAACATCAATTTTCTGGACGGAAACGTGGACATCAATCCGGACTACGAATTTGATTCCGCAGGAAGGCTAACGGCGGATGGATATGAAATTGAATTTCGGATTCCGTTCAAAAGCTTGCGCTATCAAGATGCTGAGGTGCAGGATTGGGGCATCCACATTCTGCGCAAAGTGCAACACACCGGTTTTCAGGACTCATGGACCCCCGCCGTTCGGGCTAATTCTAGCTTTTTGTCACAGAGCGGAAAATTACGTGGCTTGACCGGTATGAAACGGGGCCTTGTTTTGGATGTGGTACCCACCGTTACCAGCCGATGGGATGGCACCGACGATTCGAATGGCGATTGGGCGTATTCGAATGTAACTGAATTTGGAGGCGACGTTAAGTGGGGCATGTCACAAAATTTGACACTGAACGGAACGATTAATCCTGACTTTTCCCAGGTCGAAGCGGACATCGGGCAGGTTGTTCTGAACGAACGGTTTGCGCTCTTCTTCCCCGAAAAAAGACCGTTTTTCTTAGAAAATCTCGAGCTTTTTGATACGCCCGGGCAGATGATTTACACCCGACGAATTGTGGCACCTACCGTTGGGGCCAAATTGGCTGGAAAAGTGAAAGGCGTTAACGTGGGGACCATTCTCGCGGCGGACGATCAAAAGTATTCTTCATCCGGAAACGACGCCCCGATTTTTGGTATTGTGCGAGTGCAGAAAAACCTGGAAGGCAACAACACCGTTGGTGGCGTGCTAACCACTCGCGAAGAAGGCAGCAACTTCTCCCGTTTGCTGGGCGTGGATACCAGAATCTATCACGGGTCGAAGTATTACGTTGCGCTGCAAGGGGTTAAGTCGTTTTCTGAGCGTGGCGGAGTCGGTTCAAACGGCCAGTTTTTGAGTGCCAACTGGGACCGAACAGGTCGTGGATGGGGCTTTAACTATTCGTTGAATGGTGTTTCGCAAGATTTCGAAGCAGCTGCAGGGTTTGTGAACCGAACGGGCATAATTACAGCGTCTGGCTTCAACCGCTTGTCCTTTTACGGGGAAGATGGAGCGCTGGTCGAGACGTGGGGTGGTTTTGGTGGATTTAACCGCATTTGGGACTACGACGATACGGGTGCAGGCCCGATTGAAGGGGGCGAATCGATTTTCCCTTCGGCCACACTGCGTGGAGGCTGGAGAATTGCTGGGTCCATCACACGCAATTTTTACACCTACAATCCCGCTGCCTTCTCAGGGTATGATGTGATTTCATCCGTAAATGGCGCCATCACGGCACCTTTTGAATTCCCTGAAACGGAGGACAACCAATTTGGTGGGTCGTTGAGCGTCACAACCCCCACCTTGCAGTTAATGACGGCTTCGTTGTCGGCCTCGCGTGGACAAACGCCGTTGTTTGCGGAAGCCTCTCAAGGTCGCAGTGCTCGGTACAGCGTGGTGGTCGATTTACGACCCACTTCTGCGTTGCGGGCTTCATTTCAGGTCACGCACCTCACTTTGGAGCGCAAGATTGACGACTCCCAGTTTTCGCAGGAGATCATCCCGCGGTTGAAACTTGAATATCAGCTTAGCGAAGCGATTTTCGTGCGCGTTATCGGGCAATACGCCTCGCGTGAACGCTCGGCCTTATTGGACCGAGAAGGTCGCGTGGTGCGCGTCAATGGAACGCCGTCATCGGCGTCCAAAACCAAAGATCTACGGACCGACTTCTTGTTCAGCTTCCGTCCAAACCCGGGCACACTGTTCTACTTAGGATATGGATCTACGATGGACGATGTAGGGCAGAAACGCTTCGAAGACCTGCGCCGCCAAGTCGACGGATTTTTCCTCAAAATGACCTACTTGTTTAGGGTGTAATGTCGGATCCCTCGACAGATATCGAGAAGTTGGACGACGCTCCCCAGGCCGCGCCGAGGTCGAAGTGGGCTGGTCGAATTCGGTGGTTTTCTGCTGAGTTTTCGGTTGTCGTGTTGGGCATTTTGTTTGCCTTTTCGGTCAACACGTGGTGGGGAGAAGTGGCCTCGGACCGGCGTGAAGCGGGCTATTTACAGGATTTACGCCTGGATTTTGAGGAAAATGGATTCCGTTTGCAAGACGCGATCGCCCTTGCCGATACCATCAAAATCCAAACGAAAACCTTGCTGAGCCTCGAAAATGCTGCTCAAGGCCGAGAGTTAGGACTGGATTCCTTGCATTATTTGGTTGAAACGCTCTCATTTTTACCCACATTTGAGCCCGTTACCCGAACCTATGATGATATTCTAGGGGCAGGTGAGCTCCAGACCTTAAAGGACGCCGATTTGAGGGCGCTTCTTTCTGATTTCCACAGCCAACTGCTGTTGGTCCACACGGTTCAAGAGACTCAGGAGCGGCAATTTGTCTCGCTCTTTCTTCCGTACATACTGGAAAACCTCGACTACGCCTCCATTGGGAATTATCCAGTGGGTCAGGATGGGCTAGCCGACGAGCCTTCCGATGTGATTTATTCCGTTCTCGGCACCCGCGCCTTCAACAACTGGCTGATAATGCGCCTCCAATGGGCCGACGACCTCCAAGCCCAGCGAAAGGGTGGCAAGTACCGTGCTTTCGCCGAAATACTGTTTCATCAGCTGAAATTTATGAGCTCCCAGTACTTTTCGAACACCTACTTCGCGAGCTCTTCCAGCCGATTGTCCCACAGACAGTGTCATGAAATTGATACAAGCGATTAGCAGAATCAATAACCCGATGCCTCCCAATATGTACGAGTACACGGGATCGTGAGCCGGTTTCTCATACGGCATGAACACTTCTGTGCTGGTGTGCATGTCCGAAAGCGATTGCAGTTCGAAGCCGTAGGGTTCCGAATCCGTTGCAAGGCGCTCGGCATCACGAAGCGCATCAATGTATTTGCCAAACGAGCGGTCTGTAAACGGTCCAGCAGCCGTTAAAATGGCTTCGGGCGTGGAGTCTGGAATCAATTGAACATACGTTGTGACCCGCCCTCCCCAATTATTTCCTCCTAGCTGAAGCCGTCCGTAGTTCGTAAACGAAAGGGCTGCATCCATTTGCACGGATGAGTTGGATGGAATGTCTTGGAAAACGCCTACTACATTAAAATCGTATTGAACTTGCTCTCGGGTAATGGAGATGGTTCGGCCCAATGCTTCATTCCAGTTTCCGTCCTTAATTCCAAGCTTGGATTCCGCCAGTTGCGCCGAAATCACCATTTCATCCGTTCCCAATAAGACCTGAGAAGCATCTCCGGCTAACAGAGGGAAAGAGAACATGGAGAATAAGTCATTGTGGATTTCAGCGACTAAGTGGCGCGATATTTCGCCTTCGGCCTCAAGATTTTGATTCCCCGTCACATAAGGGGTCGCGCGTTGAACTTGTGGAAATTCGGACCTGAATTCTTCGGTGAATCCGGGTGTCATCATGGCTTGATAGCCCATGGTGCCGTCTAATTCTTGCCACTGGAAATAGGTGCGATACAAGTCGGGACCGTTTTCATGAAAACGGTCATAGCTCCATTCGTGATAGACCAGAATCATGATCAATGCACAACAGGCCATGCCGATAGACAAGCCAACAACGTTTACCACGGTGTACGTTGCGTTTCTTTTTAATGATCGCAGAGCGACGAGCAGATAGTTTTGTATCACTTTTAGGCCTTTGGTCTGGGGTTTTGATCGGCTAACCTACCGGTTGGACGGTTTCTGGGCCGGATTCGTTTGCAAAGGGTGTAAAGTTTCTAAAAATGTTGTTGCAAAGCAGGCTTGGCTTTCCTCTTTAGGTGAATCAATGCTTTGAACAGGAGAGGCGAACATGGGAAAGCGCGAAGAGGCGACAAAAACGAACCGATTTCAGGCCGGTAGGCAACCACTATTCTGGAAAAGAGCCCTATTTATGATGATAGGATTGGCCGCCCTATCTCCCGTTCGTGCACAATTCGTTCCCCAAGTAGGTGATCTTTGCGTGTATCAGGTCGTGCCCATCTCGGTTACCTTTGGTCGATTTGTCGCTAGGAGGTCGGAGACGAGTAAAAGCGCAACTTATAAGAGCCATCCGATACATGGTCTGTTAAACGAAACGAGGCCAGGAGTGCTTTTGGATGCTCATTCAAAAGCCTTGTTAAAGCTTCAGCCGGATGCGCCGCTGTTGGCCACAAAGGGAGATTCAACCTATTTCGTTAAACCCGGCTTCAATGCCGTCCATTTGGCGACTGAAGGGCGGGTTCGAAGAACGAACCTGATCCTCGACTCGCTATTTAGAATACCGATAGACAAATATCGATATGGCTACGAAGTTGTTCTCGACACTTTTTTGGGAAAGTTGCCGGACTACTTGGACGGTACCAGTCGAATACTAGGCGTTTGGAGGTTTTTCATGGAGGGCCAGAGTAAAATTGCGGTCTTGGTTTCGAACGATTACCTGCAAGCTGTTCGACGTAGTGAGCCGGTTTTTGCTGTTGCCATCTTTTCTCCGGGATTGGTATTGGAGGATTTGATTCGGTTTCCTTCACCCATAGCGGATTTTCTAAGTCCGGTACCCCATTTGCAGCACGGAACTACGTTTGTTTGGGAAAACGAGGGAGGGGCTGGGGCTGGTATACAAATAGTGCCCAACAATGAGGAGCACTGTGTGCCTAACGACGCCGCAGTAGTGAACGAACAGGGAACCGAAGAATGGCCAAAGCAACAGGAATAAAAAGAGCGATCAAGGCGGCTTCAGCCCACCAAACCTGAACAAGTGGGGTGAAACACCAGATGGCGAAGATCGAAGCAGCCCAAGCACAAACCATTCCGATCCGGGTCCAATCGTATGGGATGGGGTAATGCCTCCTAATCAACAAATAAAGGGTGATGGCCATTGCGGCATATGCCAGGCTTGTAGCCCAAGCAGCCGCCAACATGCCCCCCGAGGGTACATACAAGACGTTGATGCTGATGGCCACGATGCTTCCTACGGCCGTAGCGTGCAGAAAATATTTGGATTTGTTTTTGACGTAGGCTCCGGAAGAAAAATGATAGTACCAACCCTGAAAAAAGTAGCCGACGAGGGCCACTGGAATAATCATTAGTCCAAGCCAATACGACGAAGAAATAAGTGTCCGGCCACCCGGAAGGGGTATACGAACCAATTCATCGACAAAAAACGTGACCCCTATGAAGGCCAGCAGCAAAACAAACGTTAAAATGCTAAACACGCGGCCATAGAGTTCAGGCGCGTCGTCGTCGTTTTGATGTTGAAGGAAAAACGGTTGCCAGGCGTAACGAAACATCTGAACAAAAAGAGCCATCAACACCGAAAGTTTGATGATTCCTCCGTACATCCCAACCACATGTTCAGCGAAAACAGTCGGGCCCAATTCGGTGGCTTGTTTGAAAAGCCCAGGATTGGAGGCTTCTGTAAAACCATAGAGTTTTATGATGACTTCAGCATCCATTTTCGCCAGAAAGAACCGGTTTATGCTTTCCGTCATGGCGTATCCAATTCCGCCCGGTACAAAAGGGAGTCCGAACCACATCATGGCCTTCCAGAGCCCTGTATCCAGTCGTCCCATTCGTGTCCAACTCGTTGGGGCCAAGAGCATTACAGTTATAGCAGAGGCCACGAGATTGGCAATTAAAACGGACTCTACGCCCATCTCAAACCCAAAAATCAGAATCAAATTCAGGCCAACATTGATCACAATGTTGGCGATTCGAATAGCCGCGAACACCCACGGACGATTGCGTAGTCGGAGATCGGCAAACGGGACAACGGCAATGGCATCAAAAAAGAGAATCGCCGCCGCGTAACTCATGAAATAATAAAACGACGGCTGGAGCCCAATTACGGCTGAAAGTGGCCCCCGCGCGAGAAGCAGCCCAGCTGAAAGCGCAGCCCCTAAAACCAATAGAGAGACGACTGCCGTACCAAAGGCCGAGCTTCTGCCCGATAATTCGCTACGGTCGGTGGCAAACTTCATGTAAGAAGATTCCATTCCATGCTGGAACAGGATATTCAAAAACATGAACGCCGCATACACAACCACAATGGGCGCGTACTCCGACGGGAGAAAGACATTGGAGTACAGTGGAAAAAGGAGAAAATTGATCAATCTTCCGACTATGGAAGAAATCCCATAAATCGCAGTATCCGATGCAAGCCGACCAATTCGGGCTCTAAAACTCATTCAACATCCTG
>Ga0222714_10007161_pt1 | contig 10275 bp, 36 predicted proteins | sample C33_3DmetaG_FD_165048 | JGI IMG/M metagenome (GOLD analysis project Ga0222714, IMG submission 165048) | Estuarine water microbial communities from San Francisco Bay, California, United States - C33_3D | ecosystem: Environmental > Aquatic > Marine > Unclassified | place: USA: California... | reverse complement strand
ACAAACGGGCTTGACAGGGGGTTGACACCCGTGCTATAGTAGCGAAGCACTGAACAGGACACCCATGAAAGGCATCATCGATTACGGCGACGACGGCGTGGTTCCGATGATTGATTCGGAGGACGTTGGCGACGTGGTTGACAGCATCCTTGAATACGTGGAAGCACGTTTTGAGATTCTTGACAAGCAAGATCGTCACGCTGACATCTTTGCACTCTGTCAAGAGTTTCATGAGTGGGGTACTGCAGAAGATGGAGATGAACTCTCCTATTTTGTCTGCCCCTCGTTTGAATAATCCTATATAATGTAAACAGGACAGAACAATGACCACGCCAAACTGGCAACATCATTCCAAAAAAGATGCCAAACGTACTCTGAAACCACAGATGTTGCGTCAGGCAAAAGCTCGCAAACAAGCATTAAAGCGTCAACTGGAGGTTATCAAATGACCCATTACGATAAACTCATCGATTCTATTACAGAAGAAATGTGGTATCTGTGGAGTGAAAATACTTCAGAATGGAATGAAGTTGCTGCCAAAGAAAAGGCACATAAAATCCTTACAATGGTTGAAGAGTTCCAAACTAATCGTACACAACTTGGACAATGGAGGGCATCTGATTAATGGCATTATCACAATCGGTTGAAGAATCACTGAACGAAGCATCTGCAGCACTTCGCAATGCACTTGCATATGCTGCACGACAAGAACGACCAGTAGTTTGTACTGGAATTTCTGAACTTCTGTGCCGTATTGATCAAATGAAATCATTTGATGGTATTCTTGATAAACTTGACGAGATGGCAAAAGATGGCCCTTTTAAAAATCAATAAAGCAGCACTTTATGAAGTGCCAGTCAAAACAACCCCAGAGAATGTCAAAGAGGCAAACGAGGGGTTATTTAATTGCACTATGACTCTGCCTGCAGCAGCAAAACATTGTGGTATGACACACAAGGAGATGAAACTCACTTTCTTTGAATATCTCAAATATCATCCAGCAACCTATGTAAGCGAACCACAACACAATAGTGACTGATTACGGCAACGAACGTCTCAATCAAATATATAGAGACACATGGCCTAATTTAGGGTGGGCAAGACGTATGGAAATCAGAGCAGGCGATACTGTAAAGTATCTTGGTTGTTCCAAAGAGCAAGTAGCATGGGGCAATAATGATGATCCTAACGGTATATTAATTGTAGGTGACAAATATCATGTAGAGCACGTATATGTGCATTCACAACACACCAAAATAGAATTACGTGGTGTATTACGCAAAAAATTCAACTCAGTATGTTTTGAAAAAGTATAAGTATGAAAACACTATCTGATGAAGATTGGCAAAAAATTGAGGTTGCCATTCAAACTATTGAACAACCACTAAATCCAGATTTTTGTACAATTGAAGGTATTCAATCTCAAATTGATAGTAAAGAAATAGGAGAATCTGTCTTTTACTTAGAACAAAATGCTCCATTTGAACTGGATGAGGAAGGTAAACCTAAAGCACAATTTAATGAGAATGGTGAAAATATTCCTTTGTTCTATATAAACGAATGCATTATTATTGAAAAATGACACACGAGGAAATGCTTGAAGAAGCAGCAAAACGAGAAGAAGAAAACACACCATTTTATCGCTTCTTTGCCGTAGAATATTTTGGCACTGGTGAAGGTATCAGTTATTGGTTAAAAATCTGTCGTAACTATGAATTATACGATGGTAAAGATTATGACATGGAAAGATTCAAAGAGTTTATTGGTTGTGACCATTACTTTGCTGGCATTGATGAGTTGACAGAAGAGGAATTTGTGGTAAGATATGCTAACCTTATTCCTTCCCACATCACCAAGATGCTTACAAACCGAGACCAACCTTGCCTTGATTGGGAAACACACTTTCATGTAAACTATTCATAATGACTGACAAAGAACTTTATAACCCTGATGAGTTTCTGCTTGATAACATCAAATCATATCACTATGAGGTGATGGATGAAGGGCATCATGTGTGGATGGCATTCTATATGGAGAATGGTAGCACAGGGCACTTGAATATTTTTCTGAATGATGGTAGAATCCAAACACGCTACGAGGAATGGCATGACGAGCAACCCGCTAAAACTGAATGAAGAGGCACCAGCGTTTTCTTATACGTTGGCAGAGTTATTCAATGTGATTATGTGCATCATTGCACATCCACACAAAACACTCACAGAGCATGACAAAGCTCGTGCTATGGCGGTATTTCTGACCTTTGCTGATTACCTTGATAACTACACTGAGAGTGATAATAATCATGGTCATCTCATCTACGAGTCGGACTCTACCGATTTTGAGGGATATGTGCTACAGTTGCTAGGTAAAAACAAACCGTTTGATTTCTTCAAACCTGACGTTGAAAAGATTCTTAAATCATGGAAAGGCGATGAGAAACATTGATTACTATCGTGCTGTATTACTTGGCGCAGTGATGGGAATGTCATTCCTGTCACTATTCTATATGGTAAATGTAGCGTTAGACACTAAAGAACCAGAGCCTCCCAAGAGTAAGTTTGAGGTTGTGGATAAGTATAAAAATTGTGATTTACTGCGTTGGACTGACCATCAACTTGCTGAATACAAATACTTTTTGCATTGCCCAAAATGAAACTCTTTGATTACGTCTATTACAACGATTACGGGCACGAATGGTATTTCCAAGTGCTCTCAAAGTATCCTAAGTTTGCACTGATTGATATGGTAGTGCAATGGGATGAGTTTCCTGCTACCGAATGGTTGCCATGTATTCTGTTAGGTATTGGCCCACATGATTTATTTGGTTTCTCAATCCGATACAAGTGGTTTGAGATTCGTTTTGCATTATTACATTTCAAACCACGCAACTTAGAATGGTATCGCACAGGAGATAGATATGAATCCATTGATTGAAAAGTTTGAAGAAGTATATGGCAAGAAACCTAAAGAAGGTGGAATGATTGAGCAGCTTGCTGGTGCTGAAGGGCAAGATGTGATTAGTTTCGGTGGTGATACTGTCATTCCAACAGCACAGAAGATGCCTGGTGGTGGTATTAATCTGACTGGTGATTATATTGATAGCAGTGTGCTGAATCTCAATCCAGCGTATATTTCCAATGGTATCACCTGCGTCAATACAAATACACTTACAACATATACGAGAGCAGTTTCAGTTCCTCATCAGACACCAGTAGAGCAACAATTTTTTAAAGTATTAGAAGATGTTGGTAAGGGCAGGGCAACTGTATCTGAAATTAGAGCAGAAATAGATCCAACATTTACTGGATTTGGTGGGCAGATTCGCTACACTGTTGAGATTGTTGGTACATATCCGTGACTTTGCCACCAGTTATAGTTGAAATTGTTATTCTTATTGCACTTGAGGTATGGTTATGGTTGTTTCTAACGACTCCCCGCCAATGATTATCTTTTCACAAACATGTGATAAAGATTATGATCGTCACACATATAAAATTCATATGGAAAGTGGTAAAGTTATTTCCTGCGAATGGTATGAACAAGTGTACGCTCAGTGGTTCTCATCTCCATTTTGTAAGTACGTTGAAGTTATAGATAAAAAGCAACGTAAAGGATTCAAATGAATAAGAGTGATAAGGATAAGTTATACATCACATTATTTTTACTAATCCTTTTCCTGCTTGACATGGGCGTGGTGGCTGGTGTATTATTACATGGTAAAGCAAACTTCCCTGAGCTGCTCAAGCATCTGAAGTCATGAAACGAGTCACAGTCAAACCTAAATCTAGCAAGGCAAAGAATCGCCTCGCCAATTCTATGGATGGTAATCCCATCTGTATTGTAGAGCAAGACAAAGGTGATGGTATGCTGTTTCTCGCCAGTGAGAATCAGAAATACTTCTTCTGGGTGAATGTAAGCAATGATTGTCATTGGGAAACTGAATGGGAGGTGCTATGAAACCTAAAATCCGTGTGCTACTTGAGTTAGCTATTGAAGAAGGTGTGCGTCGTGGTTATTCACGGGCACACAAACATGTAGAGAATCCTACTGAAGGTGCTATCATTGAGCATATTGAAGAGGCAGTGATGTCTCAAATCTACGAATACTTTACTTTTGATGAGGAGGATTTCTGATGCTTGCTGGTCTAATGTGTGGTATTGCCACATTCTATGGAATGGGTGATGGATTTCATGGTAATCGAACTGCAAACGGAGAACGTTTTGATGCTTATCGTTGGACTGCTGCTCATCCTTACCTGCCTATGGGAACTAAAATTCGTGTCACCAACCAAGACAATCTCAAGCAAGTAATTGTACGGGTGAATGATCGTGGTCCATATTCTCATGCTGACATTGATCTTAGCTATGCTGCTTTTGCCCATATTTCTTCTACGTCTAAGGGTAATGCTACTGTATGTTGGAGAGTAGTCGGATGATTTCTCTTACTGTTGGTTGTATTCTTGCTGGATGTTTGCAGGATGTTCCTGTCTACGTTGGCAATCATCCAATACGTTACCATTTGTCAACACTCCACAAACCAAAGGTTGACAAATCCAAATTTTCATGCTACGTTAACGGAGAGTTTTACACATCATGTCCAAACTGATCGCCATTCTTTCTCTTTTTATTGCTGCTCCTGCATTTGCAACGCCCGAGCAACAGTATCGTCCGTTTCGTTATGAAACTCCTTGCATGTTGGAACAAGGCATTCAAACCTACCCTGACACCTGTGTGGTGATTGAAACCCGTGAAAAGGGTGGAGCACTTCGCACTCGCAACATTTTCTCTAACAAACATGGATTGACTATCAAAGGTCGTTTTGATAAGGAGCAAGGGTATATGACTTGGGATAGTTATAACAAGTTTGAGTATAAATGGGATTATAAGGTTGGTGGGAGCAATGATCTGGGTGCTTGGACTTATGTGATGCCTGGCTTCCTTGTTCAAAACGTTTCTTGGGATTGATTATTATGTCTGGTGGTCATTTTGGTGACTGTGGTTACGATTACTACAAGGTATCACAGTTTGCTGATGAGTTGGAATTAGCGATTGTGAATAATAATAAAGTAGATGAATATGGATACAAACATAACTATGACCCCGATGTGATTGATTACCTTGAAGCACAGATACCCAAGATGCGTAAGATGGCAGAGATTATGAGACACATTGATTATCTGTATTCTGGTGATATTGGTGATGATGGTTTTCTGTTGCGTGTGAAAGAAGTGGAGGCAAAGTATGACTGAAGAACAAATTGAACTGCTACGTCATCTTATCAAGCAAGAGATTGATGCTGCCCAAATTGATGGTATGGAACACGGTGCATGGGGATGGGCGGATAAACAACTGGAAGAAGGGTGGAAATGTTTTATAGATAGTTTTAACCATACAACTATTCTGGGTGACAAATAATGGGCATGTTCGATTACCTTCGCTCATCGTATGATTTGGGCGAGCAGTTCACTAATGTAGTGTGCCAGACCAAAGATATCGAAGATGGTATTGGTGGCACAATGACTGACTACTGGTTAGATCCCAGTGGTTATTTGTGGTGTCCAAGTTATACTGGGACACATACCCTTGAAGAAATCACAGAAGAAGATGACCGATATAATGATAAAGCAAAGTTTCTAAATTTTGAATGGATACCAACAGGCATCCACGGAAAGTTTCGACCACATCTTATCACAAGATATATCGAAATCTACCCTGCCGAATGGTCAGGGAAATGGGAGGATTGGCCTCGCTTGCGCTTACACTTCAGATATGGTAAACTACAAGATTACGAAGACGTTACAGGACGATGATTGGTATTATTAAAATGATTGTGAAATCCACCCTCGCCACGATTCGCTGGGGTGCTCTCACTGAAGCAGACGAAAAACTAGTATGGGATGCACCGCTTGACAAACTTCTCAAAGCATCCTATATTAGACGCACACCCAAATCACCACACAACATTGTGACACTAGAATGACTTTACACAAGTTTGTCTATGAATATGAGGGCAACACCTTTCTAGGTGAGCGTTACCCTCAACAAAAGATGGTCATTGAATCTAAATGCGATGACCTTGACGCCCACGAGATTCTATCTCTTTTCAAATCCTACATGTTAGCCTGTGGTTATGCCGAAAAAAGCTTCTACGACGCCTGCGAAACAGCGGCAGACGAAAACAACCCCTATCGTAGCAAAGGTGGAAACCGACACGAAATGGGAGAAATTAAGTGGCGTGAAGAAATCTCCCCAACCTACGAAGAAACGCTCCGCCACAACATCGACAAAGCAAAAGCAAGAGACGAGTTCCGAGACATGCTCTCTTAAATATAGCAGCGATGATTCTAAGTTTCCTCACTATGGTTTTCCAATTCGTTTAGAATACAAGGAAGGAAACGACAAGAAAACTTGCTGGTTTCAATGCTACGACCATTACATCAAACACATCACCAGATACAAAGTAACACAGTATGAAGCAACTACGAATGATATGGCGCTGGTGGGCGAAGTCACTGGGGCAAAAGGCAAGCGATTGCGATAACGAAGCAGATAAAGTTGCTATCATTCGCACCTTTATCTTTGCTACATATCTTGTCACTAACGCTTTTATTGTAGCAGGCGTGGCAAGACACTGGAATGACCAACAAATTATTACCATTGAGATCCATGAAAATTCAAACAATCCCCAAAACTCATACACAGAAAGATGGGACAATCTGGGAATGGGTAGAGACACCCGAGTTGAGAACATATATCACACAGCAACAATCCAAAATCGCACTGGAGAATTTGAATGAACCCCCAAAACGAACACCCCGAGATAGCTGAAGTTGACTGGATTGATGATGCATTTCGTGTCTACAAAACTAAGTATGGTTTGTGGCACAGTGCAGCAAAAGATGGCGAAGAATTAGTTACTGCTCAAACAGAAGAGCACTGTATTAGTGGCACTCGCTTCTATCTGAAAGGCAGACAAGAAGGATGGAGTGAAGAAAATAGTAGAGTTGTGAATGATGGAAAAGTCGGCGGAAAACTCTAATTATCCATACCATGTGCTAGATCCGTCTACGCCATGGTATGAGTTTCTACAATATTGTGAAATCTGTCATCAGCTGGGAGTCCAAGACCAACCCAGCGTTGGCAGATTTAACGCATATCGTAGATATTTGAAATATATTGGAATTTTGTAACAAAACGTTACACAAAGAAAAAGAAAATATTAAAAAATCCCCATTTTTGAGGATTTCAAGATAATATACTATGGTAATCGCAAAGAATTCATGACTTATTCCAATTCTCCAAATGCACAACTTACAGATGAAGAATGGAAAGAACTGGTTGCCCTGAAACAACAAATCAATCAAAATCCTGCTGCTGTACACCCCGAAAAGATGGAATTATTTACTGAATTGCTTGTACGTTCTTGGGACGCAAAGTGTGATCCCCCTGACACAAATGTGTGGCGCAGTGGTCACCCGCTGGAGGAATGATGAATACCGAAGATTACTTGCAATTTCTTGAGAATCGTGTTAAAATCTTAGAACAAGAAAACATCGAGACAACCAATGCATTGTACGAGATTGAAAATCGTTTGCAAGCACAAATCGATGCGTTAATTAATTATACTATGCAACTGAAAGATTGGGAGGAACCTAACGATGTCTACTGATTCTCTTGTAGTAACAGAAAAAGAAGATGGTACATTTGAGATTGGTTGGGATCCAAATGATCCCAAATATTCCTTTCTAAATGATATGTCGCAAGAAGAACTAAATGCTTACTTCACTCGTGCTCTGGAGGAGTATATCAAGGAGATAGAAAATGAATCCAACAATTCAGGATCTTAAATATATGTCACAATATACTGATGATGAACTGATTCAAATGGAATTCAACGCTATTAAGAAAGAACGTGATTCTTGGCGTCGTAACTTTGAAGAACTCAAAATTAAATACGAAGAACTGCAAAATCTATTTGTTGAGACCGATGATGAACTCAACGAGTATCGTGAAAAGTTCGTGAATGAAGCTATTCAACACGAATATCTGAAGAATGATTATGAATATATTCTGCGTGATATTGGCGAACTTAAGGCACGCTTATCGGTCGTAGAAGCAATGATAAGAGACGCTAATCTATAAACCCCTTGACCGCCGCCGCGATCCCTGCTATATTACATAGGTAATCGAGAGACGCCCCGTGCAACTTTCAACCTTCTCCAAGATCGACGGCAATCCTTCGATGGTTGTTGATTACTACCCCGTAAAACTCAGCACTCGTCACATGTTCAAGGTGCTCAAGTTTCGTGGTGTTGATGCTATGTCTTACAAGTGCATCACCAAGCGTGAGTTTGAGCGTGAAATGAATGAGCGCATTGGTATGGGTTGGGAAGTGACTGGTTTCAACACTGAAATCAAAAATGTTAATCCTATGGCAGGTGCTTGCTGATGGATGTAGTTAATCTTTCTCTTCTCGCCACCTTCATTCTTTTAGTTGGTGGCATTGTATTTTTCTTCAAAGCAATCTATCGTTAATCATGACTCCTGACACTTACTCTTTCAACGGTGTTGCTGTTACCTTCCTTGGTATGGTTGGTGTTGCTTCGACGCTGCTTATTGTTGTTACTGCTTTCCGTCGCTACTACAACTCTCCTCTTCGCAAATGACTTATCTCGTTAAACTCTACGTTGGTGGCAAAACTTGGGATGAAGAAGTGATTGCCACCAATCCACAAGATGCTCGTGAAACTGCACTTGCTCGCAATCCCAAAGCAAAAGTTATCGGTGTTAATGTAAAGTTCTGATCCATAAGAAACGCTGATCGTTCAAGGGGTTGACTCCCCACCCATTTCACCCTATACTAACTTCAGTTCAAACAAACACATGGCAACTCGCTCTCGCATTGGCATCCAACTCGCTGACGAATTCATTCTGTCTGTGTATCATCATTGGGATGGTTATCCTGAGTGGTTGGGTCGTATTCTCAAAACTCACTATAACACCCGCGATAAAGTTGCAGAACTGATTGATGGTGGTGACATGAGCACCTGCTGGAATGACAACAACGAACCCGAGTATTATTCTGCTCGTGGTGAGAATTGCAATCCACGCCTTGATGCAAACAAGTATGATTATCTTGCTGAGGGTGAAGAGTATGCTTACATCTACACTCTGAAAGGTGAATGGGTGTGCTACGACCGTCACCAGTGGGGTGAGAAAATGCCCGAGGTGGTAGCTATTCCTGATGGTGCGCTTGCCTGCTGATAAGCAACACTGATGGGTCAGACGCTTGACACCTGACCCAAACCACCCTATACTACTAAGGTAATCAACGGAATGAGCGTGAACTACTTCAACACTGACATTGTTCGCAACCATGACCAACTGATGTATCTGAACAATAGCATGGCAGAGTGCTATGATTTCTGTCTGAGTGTTGCTGAATGCTTCGACAACGCTGCTGATAAAGCGTGGTGGTATGACCAAAAGCAAGGTCATATTTGCTACGACGTTTGATTTTTTCCTGAACACTTCGCTTTCTTAATTATGACTAACGAACTGATGGTTTCCATGCTGCGTAAGGGTAACACTGGCGCAGAAATTCTCAACATCCTTGATGCTATTGCTGGTGTTGATGAAGAGAAAGAAACTGTGATTGCTGCTATCATGCCGAGTGCTGGTATGATTCTCAACCACAAGGGTGAAGAAGTGGTATTCTGATCACTTATCACATCGATAAGAAACACTAATAGCAGGGGTCTTGACGCCCCTGCTTTTTCATGCCATAATACATTCATACAAACGCACCCGACATGAAACTGCGCCCCCACCAACAGACCGCTCTCGACGCGATGCTGACTGCCTCTCACGGCGCCGTGCTGGTGCCTACGGGCGGTGGCAAGACTCTGATTGCCATCATGGATCTGCAGCGCCGTCTGAGCGCCTCTCAGCGTGGTCTGACGGCGGTTGTGGTTTGCCCTCGCCTGCTGCTGGTCAACCAACTGTGTGAAGAATACCTGCAGGTGATTGACACCAAGAACGTTCATATCATGCACGTTCATAGTGGCGACACGCACCACTTCAGCACCACCAAACCAGATAAGATTGCTCTGTTCAATGGTGTTGCTCGTGCCGCTGGTGAATCTTGCATTATCTTCACCACCTATCACTCGCTGCATCAAATCGTTGATGCTGGTGTTGACATCGATGTAGCATACTTTGATGAGGCACATAATGCTACCAGCAAGCAGTTCTTTCCTAAAACTGCTATGGTTTCG
>Ga0222714_10007158_pt1 | contig 10276 bp, 8 predicted proteins | sample C33_3DmetaG_FD_165048 | JGI IMG/M metagenome (GOLD analysis project Ga0222714, IMG submission 165048) | Estuarine water microbial communities from San Francisco Bay, California, United States - C33_3D | ecosystem: Environmental > Aquatic > Marine > Unclassified | place: USA: California... | reverse complement strand
AGGGAGCTTATGTACTTCATGCTACTCTCCCAGATATCGCGCAATGCGGAAACCGACATCGTCGCGCGCGGTGTTGTTGTAGTCGCGGAAGGATAGTCGCAGTTCAGTAATGGTACCGTGTGCCCAGCTGGAACCCTTGATGACATGATAAGTGCCACTTTCAGGACCAAGCGGATCAAATTCGACGTTGTTGCCCGGTAAACCTGCAGCACCGTAATAGTCATGCACCCATTCGGCTACGTTGCCACCCATGTCGTAAAAGCCGTTGCTGTTGGTAGCAAAACTCGCCACAGGGGCAGTACCCATGTAGCCATCGTTGTAATTGACCAGAACGCGCCCGAGGAAGTTGGCTGCAGAAATGTCTGCATAGTTGCCATGATTTTCGGGAGGAGGAAGTTCAAGTCCCCAGGGAAAACGCAACAGGCTGGCAGGGTCGCCTTCAACACGGGCAGCCCATTCCCATTCGGCTTCTGTGGGCAGTCGATAACCAGTGCTTTGGGGGTTGAATCCGGTAATCGTGTCACCTTCAGTCTGATAGAAAGGCGGCAGGCCTTCCTGTTCGCTCAACCAGTTGCAGTAGAGCGCAGCCTGCTCCCACGTGACCTGGACTACCGGTTGGTTGGCATTACTGAGTGTGCGGCCCTCAACCACGCCTGAAGAATGTTCTCCGTCGAAGGCAGCAAACTCCTCATTGGTGACTTCAGTGAGCGACAGATAGAAAGGTTTGGTCAGACTGACATTGCGCAAGACTTCATTGGCCTGGCGTCCTGCTTCGCGGCGCGAGGCGCCCATGGTGAAGTCGCCTGGATAAAGCAACTTCAGCCTCTGGCCGTTGAGTGTGGTTATTTCAGGTTTGATGCTCGCAATGCGCTGTTCCTCGAGAGACATCAGCCGGATGTCCAGCTGTTGTTCAAGCCCGGGCCTGGAAATGAAGGTGGTCGTATAGGGTACGTAGCCTTCCTTGCGTACTTCTATGGTCTGGCTTGCTGCCAGCAGCTCAATACTCTGGCTTGCACGTCCACGAAGGATGTCATTGACGTAAAGCTCGGCATCAGCAGGCGTTGCATTGATTCGGACTGTGCTGGTAATCGGATCAAGATTTATACTGACGGTACTTTCCTCATCAGCGCTGGTACTGACCTGCCGACGTGCTTCCTGGTAGCCATTGACGAAAAACACAAGCTGATGAACCTCGCCCGGAGGCAGGCTCAATTCCAGCGGCGTCTGCCCCTGATAGACACCGTTTACAGTAACACTGGCATTCGCAGGCGTGGTGCGCAGCATGACCAGACCATCAGCTTCTTCAAGGGTTATGGGAGGCACTGCAAAATCCTGGCGGGCGGTCACTTCAAGGCGATCAGCCCAGGCCTTGTGGGCAGTCAGTTTCACAGTGACGTCGTGGTCGCCTTCAAGTACCTCAGTCCTCAGGGGGGTCAGACCCGCATCAATACCATCAATTGTAACGGTTGCACCTGGTGGTGTGCTTTCGAATTCGACATTTGCCCAGGCCGGCAGCAACTCAAGGTTGAGAGACTGTGAGGTGGAGCGACCTGTTATGTTGACAGTTGTATTGAGCGTTTCGTAGCGATCCTTGCTGACAGAAACTGTGTGTTCTCCTGCCGCAAGCTCAATGGCTGAGAGTGGGCTTGTCCCGATCAACTCGCCATCCACGGTTACCCGGGCGTCAGTAACAGCACCTGTCGTGAGATCAAGAAAACCCGGCAGCGGGATAAGATCTATTGCAAAGGTCTGTGCCTGGTTTTCATTTACCTGCAGCTGCCCATCAAATTCATAATACCCCTGTGCTTCTGCATGAATGCTGATCTCGCCTTCACGGATAAGAAAGCGGGGACCAACTCGCAGTGCGAAAGGTGAGGTTACGGTGACCATGCTGCCTATCGGGGAGACATCGAAAAAAACAGATCTCGCCGTGAGCACAAACCATCCGGCACCGGCAAAAACCAACAGTGCTGCACCTACGGCAATTTTTGCAGGGCTGAGACTGAGAGAAAAACGCCTGCTATTGGCATCAACCGGAACAAAGTCTACCGGGACAATGGTTTCATCATCATCGGGCAGTTCTGGTGGCTGATATTGCCTGTTTTCTGACATGAGTGGCTCCGCAGCTGCCTACACAGGATCGCTGCAGGCTACGGAAACCACCGGGGCCTGGCCATCTATGGTTACAACAAATTCCTGGCGCACATCCCGGTATCCCGGACGTACACCTACTGCTACATAATTGCCCGGGGTCAGACTCAGGGTCTGCGAATTGAAGAGGCCCAGCGAACCTACGCGCAACAGGGTAACTTCTGTAATGCCATCAGACTGGAACTGGACATTGGCGGGAACGCGGGCGAGTTCCAGAAAGCGTTGTACCTGCGCCATCTGGTTTTGCAGACGCGGACCGGCATCAGGAATTCGTCTGGCATCAACAAGCACCTGGCTGGTCTGGCTCCAGAGTTCTTCCTCGGCTAGTCGCAAAGGATTTTCAACAGTAGTCTGCAGGAAGACATCCAGATTGTTGCGGCTTTCGCTGCGCAGTTTGCCTTGCAAGGCAGAAACAAGATTGGGGTCGACAGCGAGGGCTTCATTCCAGGCAGCCATTGCTGCAGGCCAGTTTTCTGTTGCTTCACTATTGCGCGCAGCTTCAAGATGGATGCTCAATGCTGCAAAAGTTTTCTGGTCTTCTGCCTGCTGCAAGGCAGAAGCCACTTCAGCAGAGCCGGGCTTGAGTGCGCCAGCCTGCTCGAAAGCCGTGCGTGCAGCATCCGGGTTGCCTGACTGAAGTGAGGCATAGCCTCTGGACATTGCAGCAGCAAAATCACGCTCATTGATTGCTGTTGCCACATTGGTCAGCGCAGTCTGTACTGCAGGGTGCGCCGGGTCGAGCTCGCGGGCCTGTCTGTAGAGGTCGCGGGCTTCTTCAAGACGGTTGGCAGCCTGCATGTTGCGACCTTCTTCGAGTCGTTGCAGTACATCATTCAGAACGCGGGCACGTTCCATGCCTGTTACTGCATCACCGCTTTCAGGATTGATCATCAGCGCCAGACTGTAGGCTGTATCAGCAGCACTGGCGTCTCCTTCTGACATCGCCGTGTCGCCATCGCGCATGAGGTTTTCGTAGGTTTCGGCTTCCCGGTCAATGATGGACTGCAGGGTTTGCAAGCCCTGCAGATAAAGACTGTCTGCCTCAATAAAGCGCTGTTCCCGATAGGCTACATCACCAGTGCGCGCCAATTCGATCCCTGCATTGAAATCTTCTTCAGCCCAGCGGGCAACTTCCTTTTTTTCCAGAGCTTCCTGCAGTTCCAGCAAGCCTGCCAGTGTATTCTGGGCAGCTTCCCGTTGCCGCAGACGCTGTGCTTCTTCAAAAGGAGAGAGGCCTTCTTCCTGCACGGCACTGTTGGCTGTTGTTGGAGGCGCTACGGCAACCCGGATGGTTTCGGGGTCGGGAGCCTGCACGAATTTGGGCAGCAGGAAAAAAACACCCGCAGTAAGCAGAAGCAGCATTACAAAAATGCCCCAAAGCACCATGTTGTTCTTGCTGCTGGTCTTGTGGAAATGCAGCTCGTCTCCCATCCCCATTAGCGGGGACTCGGAACGCGCTGGTTGGGGTGTTTCAGGATTTGTGGTGTCGTTCATTATTCACTTGGCTTGCCCGATTGCAGACAACATGGGTTCCTGCATTCATTCATTGTGGTGCGTTGGCATTTGCGGGTTGTGCAGCTTCTTCACCTACTTCCGCAGCATAGAGATCTGCCAGGATTTCACGCCATTGTTCATACTGGGTTTCAACGCTGCCGGTGAGGGTGATTACCCGCTCGTCAAGCTCAATGGTCTGGGGTGCAATTTCCGCTTCAAGTGAATTGCCAAGTTCGGCGAGTGCCTCAACCTGCATCTGTGCTTCATCACGTTTGTTGAATGCGTCCTTGATCAGATAGCCGCCACCGAAAAGTCCGCCATAAGCAGCATATTCCACAGCAGCATTGTTGCTCTGGGTTGCTGCAAGACCTCCCACAATTGCTGCCAGACCCAGCACCATGTTGCGGCGGGCCTGTGCCTGCAATTTGTCGAACTTCATCACCTCTTCATAGCTGAGGCGACGGAACTGTGTATAGGGGCCTTCCATCTGACGCACAAAATTGCCGTAGTAATCCTGAAGAGCATCTATATAGAGGTAATCACGTTCACGAATAGTGTCTATACGTGCCAGCAGCGGATCATTCTGTGCAGGCAGGCGCTTGACCTCAATGATGCCGCGTCCGTTCGTTTCCAGATACTCATCGAAAACCTGTGGTGCAAATCGTTTGGCGAACTGCAGACGTGCCACAGTGCGAATGTTCACCAGTTCATCGCTGTCGAGATTCCTGACCCTGTATTGCAGGATGTCGTTTGCTATACGGTTGTAAAGACTCTGGAATGCATCTTCAGGACGACGCAGACGCGGGTCATAACTGTATTTGCTGACTACTTCCTCGTATTCCTTGTCTATCCACACCTTGCCAGTGGCGTCCGAAACATGGACGCGGATCACCATGGTTTCTCCGTCACTCTGGATGATGGTGCCTCGCATGGCCACATCAGAAGCGGAAAGATCATTCGGGTTTACCCGAACAACACCCCAGTTGCCGGTGCTCTGTAATGTCTGCGCCATCAGGTACGCGCTGTACTGTGTTTCTGCAAGTCTTACGTCCGAAAAGGTAAGCTCTTCACGATTGGAAGGCATTTCATCCAGACCGGGGTCAAACACGGCTACCGCAATATCCAGCAGCTGGTTTTCTGGAATGTAGCTTTCATCCACCATGACTGGCGTAAGCGTTGTTGTCTTGACCGTTTGTGTGCTGCAGGCAGCCAGACCGGCAAACGCACACAGCAACAGCATTAGTCTGTATACCTTGTTGTGTTGACTGATCATTCTTGCACCTGTATCCATAACGCCTGATTGAAACAATTACCAACTACTGGGCTATGCCCGTGTAATTTCGATATTCATCCCAGAGTCTTTCACGAAGCTCGGGATCCGGCTCACGCATGGCCGCTTCGCGCAACTGTCTGGCAACCACATCGTCATCATCGCCACTCGGGATATCTGCGGGCGGATCGAATGTGGGCTGGGCAGCATTGGAAAAGTCACCTTCTCTTGATGCAGTGCCATCGGGCATGTAGCCACCACCGGTTGAACTTTCCGGCGCGCTGGCAACGATAATGGATCCGCTGCCGGGCAGGTCAAAGCCGCCTTCATCGCCATCAGCGCCTCCACCACCGGCGCCGGTACCCATCACTGCGCTACCGGCTTCATTTGCTTCTGCCTGGGCGCGCTCACGTTCCCCGATGATCATGCCATCGAATTCCGCATAGCTTTCTTCGAGTCTTGCATCCAGCACGGCTTTGCGTTGGGCAGCTGTCATGCCACCGCCACCTGGTCTTCCCAGTGTGGCGAAAGGATCATCACCGGTGCCATAGGCAATTTCGCCACCTGCGGTACCCGATTGTCCCTGAGTGCCTGCGCTGCCCTGTTGGGTGCCACTGGAACCATTACTTGAACCTGTCCCTGCAACATCGGTACCGTTGGCTGTGCTGCCTGATTGCTGTCCGGTAGACCCCGGCATGCTGCCTGCAGGATTTGTACCCGGTGTGCCTGGTTGCCCTGGAGACTGGGTATCCAGCACGTTCGGAATCTGTGTGCCATTGACGGAAACGTTCACATCAATACCGCCTTCTTCGCTGCTGGAACCTTCACTGCTTTGACTGCCTGAACTTGTTGATCCCGGCATGGAAGCACCGGGAGGAGATGTCGATGCAGTGCTGCCGGGTGTACTCGCAGGCATGCCGGGGCTCGAGGGTGATCCGGATGAGGACGACGTTGGCCGACCTGGCATGGATGGAGAGCCGGGGCTTGATGAAGAAGGAGACACACTCGGCATGGAAGGCGAGCTGGGACTGGAGCTCGAAGACGAGGAAGAAGGAGACTGACATCCAGCCAGCAGGGAAACAGCCATGATGGCAGCTGCCAATGGCTTCACAAGAGCTGTTCTTTTTTTTCTGTAAGTCATTCGTTTCTCCCGGGGCATTGCCTGCCAGTCCGGTGCGACCACAAGGTCGTTCAGTATCCAGATACTTAAAATTGCTGCAATTGGATCAGTCTGGCTGATCCCTTACAGACCGGGCGAACTATCGTCTGATTTCAGGGCCTTGAGGTCAACACCTGACCCCTAATATAGCGGAGCCTTTATTTTTCAAGGCCTGTTTCTTTATTTACCTTGGGTGAGCTTAACCGACACTTAAGACTGCGCCGATCAAATATCGGTATTTCGCCCCCCGGCACTGTTGGAACGCGCCAGTGTGCCGGGGGATTACCTTCAGATGCATTTTTCGAGCCTGAGATTGCCGTAGACATCCACTACTGCAAGCCAGCCCTGCGCGATCAGTGTACTTGCATTCGATTCTGTGACAATTGCCGGTCCGGCAATCTGCTGGCAACTGGCCAGATTTTCTCTAATATAAACAGGCACCTGGCTGCCAATGCCATGTACAGTTGCCAGTGTCGGGGGGGCTGTATTTTCAGGTTCCGGCCACAGCGGCAAAGCGGTCTGCTGACTTACAGATTGCACTCTAACGCGCAGATTTACCAGTTCTACTGGCAGCTGTTGCCTGTGGTGGTAACGTTCTTCATGCAGGAGGGCAAAATCTTCCCGGGCCTGATCCACATTTTGCCATTCAATATTCAGCGTTGCCGTCTGGCCCACGTAGCGCAGGTCAGCGCTGTACAGGCTGCTCAGGCTCTCGGGCTGGCATCCTTCCGCAATCAATTCTGAATATCCGGCTTGCGACATTTCCTTGAACATCGCATCCAGCTCTGCTGTTTCAGATGCTGTGAGCAGGGTATGCACTGCACTTGAATACTGTCTGGATGGTGTGGCCATCAGCATCCCGAGTGCTGACAGCACTCCGCCATGCACGGGGACCAGGGCGCGACGCATGCCCAGTTCATCTGCCAGCGCACACACATGCAGACCTCCGGCGCCTCCGAAACAGCACAGGCAGAATTCCCTTGGATCGTAACCCCGTGCTACAGAAATAACCCTCAGCGCCTGAGCCATATGTTCGTTGGCGATACGGATAATTCCTTCTGCTGCCTCAATGTAAGTAAGCCCTGACTTATCTTTGATCTCTCGTAATGACTGGATGGAAAGTGCCGGATTGAGCATAACCTTGCCGCCCAGGCTGGGTTGGGGACCCAGTTTGCCAAGCACCAGATTGGCATCGGTCACGGTGGGCAGATTACCACCCTGCCCATAACAGGCAGGTCCGGGGTGAGCGCCGGCTGATTGGGGGCCCACCTGCAAGACGCCCCCGGCGTCAATCCAGGCCAGAGAACCCCCGCCTGCACCAATAGTGTGCATGTCGACCATGGGCACTGCGACAGGCCACGGTCCTATGCTGCCTTCAGAGGTGAGCCCGGTTTTACCATCAAACAACGCGACATCAGTAGACGTCCCGCCCATGTCGAAAGTCATCAGGCGTTGCTCCCCGGTTATGCCAGCAAGCCAGCCAATTGCGGCCAGACCACCAGCCGGCCCCGAAAGCAGCAGGTTTACGGCATGTCCGGACGCCTGGGAGGCAGCAATAGTGCCTCCCGAAGATTGCATGACAGCCAGTGGGCTGGGTGCAGTGTCTTGCTGCAGCTGTTTGAGGTATCGGTCCATCAGAGGTCCCAGCGAGGCATTCAGCCAGGTTGCTATTCCGCGTTCATATTCCCGGTACTCTTTGAGCACTGTTGAGGAGCGACTGATAAAGGGTCTGCAAACCAGGTTAGCCTCCAGAAAAGTCTGGATCTGCTTTTCACAGGTATCATTTTCAAAGGAAAAAAGCAGGTTGATGGCTACAGCCCGGGGTTTCAGCTCATCAATTTGTTTCGCGAGCAACTGCAGGTCTGACTCTGTCAGGGGGTCCAGCAAAGCTCCCCCGGCACTGATCCGGCCACCTGTTTCCAGACAGTATTCGGCTGGGACAGGTACAGGGACTTCTGGCTGGTGCAGCTGGTAAAGTGCCGGCCTTGTCTGGCGGGCGATGCTCAGGACATCAGCAAATCCGCGATTGGTAACATAGGCGGTGAGTACACCCTTGCCTTCAAGGGCAGCATTAGTGGCCACTGTGCTGCCATGGATGATTCTGAGCTTGCCTGCCTGCATGGCCTCCAGCAAGCCAAGCTCGCGTATGCCGTTGGCAATTGCACGCTCGGCCGCATCCGGCGTGGAGAGTACCTTGAGCGTTCTCATCCGGACAGGTTCATCTTCGCCGCCTTCCAGCAGGACAAAGTCTGTAAAGGTTCCGCCTGTATCAATTCCGAGACGCATAGGGCACCAACTGCAAAAGCCTCGATTATAGGGGAAAGGCAAGCAACAACGCTGAACCTTGTAGGCACCAGGTTCAGCTGTATATCCGACCATTCCGCTATACTGGCATTTGAATCCAGCCAGGAAAGCATTGCATGCCCGAGTTGCCCGAAGTTGAAACCACGCGCAGGGGAATAGCGCCTTTCGTTGAAGGCAGCGTAGTGAAGAGCATCGCAATACGACAGCGCTCTCTCCGGTGGCCCATACCCACAAGTCTCCAGAAAGAACTGCCAGGGACAAGAATCGATCAACTCCAACGGCGCGCCAAATACCTGCTAGCGAGCACGGAAAAAGGCACTTTGCTGCTTCACCTGGGCATGTCGGGCAGTTTGAGGATAGTCACAGCACAGGAAGCGCCGCGCAAACATGACCATGTGGATATTGCTATGGAAAACGGTCATGTGCTGCGTTTCCATGATCCGAGACGTTTCGGATGTGTGCTCTGGCTCAAGGGTAATGTGGATCAGCATCCCCTGCTTGCAGACCTTGGACCCGAACCCCTGTCTGAAGACTTCAATGCCAGGTATCTGCATGCGGCAGCAGGCAAACGCAAAGTGGCAGTAAAGTCATTCATCATGGATGGACATGTAGTGGTGGGAGTCGGGAACATCTACGCCAATGAAGCCCTCTACGCGGCCGGCATCTCGCCGGTAAAGCCGGCTGGCAGCATCTCAAGGGCGCGATATGAAAAACTGGTTGCTGAAATCAAGGCCGTGCTGGCGCGTGCCATTGCAGTGGGCGGCACAACATTGCGGGATTTTGTGGGCGGTGACGGCAAGCCCGGCTATTTCAGCCAGTCGCTCAGTGTTTACGGGAGAGGGGGTGAACCATGCCACAAGTGTGGTAGTGTTTTGACCGAAATCAGAATAGGACAGCGCAGCACTGTGTATTGCAGGGGCTGCCAGAAATAGCCGTCAGACGGCCTTGAAAACAAAAACAACAAATGCAGGTGGCCCATAATGAAGAACATATCCAAGGCAGCATTATTGCTGTTGCTATTTTCCAGCCAGAGCCAGGCCCATCACTCCTTCGCTGTACATTTTGTACCTGAAGGACTGGTTGAGATTACCGGGACGGTGGACAGTTTCCGTTTCAGCAATCCTCATGGCGTACTGACGTTCACACAAACCCTGCCCGATGGCAGCACGGCCCAGTGGCGAGCCGAGACCAATTCACCGAATGTATTGCGTCGTCGTGGCTGGAGTCGTGATTCGATCAAGAGTGGCGAACAGGTTACCGTTACAGGCTATCCCGCACGCGATGGTACTTCCTACATGCGCATAGAAAAGGTCGCGTTTGCTGATGGCAGGGAACTGGTTGGTCAGGCCCGATCTGCACCTGCGTCGGAAAAGGACTGAAACATGAAACTGTTATTGAAGGTTTTTCTGACAGCCCTGTTTCTGACAACAGATGCAGTATCAGCGCAACCAGATCTGGACGGATTCTGGACAGTACAGTTTGCCCCTTCAGATGAAGGTCAGGCGCTGCTCAACAAATTGCCTCCAAACGCCGTGTTTGTGGATGACGCTGGGGGTGGTGAATTCGGTGAAGGAGAATATGGCGGGCTGCAACTTACCGACAGGGCAAAGGCCGAAGTGGAAGCCTATGATTACTCGATGGAATTGAGCAGTGAATATGCCTGCACATCTCCTTCAGTGGCATTCTACATGCAGGCGCCTTTTCCGATGGAAATCCATCAGGACACCAACCTGATCGTTTTCAAAATGGAATATTTCGATATGGTGCGGATTATTTTTACAGACGGCAGGGAGCATCCGCCTGCTGATGCACCGCATTCGAAAAACGGGCATTCAGTGGGTCACTGGGAAGGTGATGAGCTTGTGGTGGATACCACTCATATTGCGGCCGGTACTTTC
>Ga0222714_10007153_pt1 | contig 10280 bp, 8 predicted proteins | sample C33_3DmetaG_FD_165048 | JGI IMG/M metagenome (GOLD analysis project Ga0222714, IMG submission 165048) | Estuarine water microbial communities from San Francisco Bay, California, United States - C33_3D | ecosystem: Environmental > Aquatic > Marine > Unclassified | place: USA: California... | reverse complement strand
AGATGCATTACGATAAACAACACATTAACTAACCCGATGAACCGATCTGTCTCTTAGTTTATGCCGCTCTTTGTCCAAAAGGTTTTGACGACGTACAATTTAAAGATGATTTCGACAACCTTCTCAACCGGCAACAGATTATCAGATGAACAATAGGGCTTTAGGGTATTGCCACCTTCAATATATTCCATAACGATGTAACAGTTATCTTCGTCTACACCCGCATCATAAATGTTAATAACATTCGGGTGAGTAAGTAGACCAGCGGTATGAGCCTCATTAAAGAACATTTTGCGGTAACGGGCACCCGATTCAACATCATTTAAAGCATCAAGAAAAGCAACCTTCAGCGCAACGGGTCTGTTTATATAGGGGTCATGCCCGAGATAAACAACACCCATGCTGCCACGATCGATTTCTTTCTTTACTTCTTATTTACCCAGTTTCTCAGGGACATTATTAGTCATGTGATAATTGTCTATCTCAATATTATAGAAACATCTATTCTATGTGCAGCGCAACAAATTTGTCACCCAATAACTTATCAAAATAATACAAGTTACTTATCTATATTAATGCATATATATTGATTTTAATATAAATGATAGTGTCATACTGTAACGACATTCATACAGCTGTTACACGCACAATTCAGTGCTTATTGACCATAGTAACCAGACTACTATACTGAATCATATAGTAACGATAGCGCTGTGATACATAGACTGCGTCTAAAATTGAGGGGGGCGTTATGACAACAACAGTTAAACAACTACTAAATGCTAAACATAGTGAAATATTCTCTGTAACACCGGATTCACTGGTAATTGATGCCATACGAATGATGAATGAAAAAAAAGTTGGTGCGTTACTTGTAATGGAAGGTGATGAATTGTCAGGTATTTTGTCTGAAAGAGATTACACCAGAAAAGTCATCCTGAATAATCGTAGTTCATCTGCTACTTTAGTTCGCGAAATAATGACCTCAGAATTAAAAACCGTTAATACATCCCAGACTCTCGACGAATGTCTGGTTGTTATGTCGAAAAATCATATACGGCATTTGCCTGTCGTTGATGAAGACAATACTGTCGGTGTTTTATCGATCATGGATGTGGTTAAAAGCATTATTTCTGATAAGGAATTTATTATTGAACAGTTGGAGCATTATATTACTGATACCGCCTGACATTTGCTCTTTAACAGGTTGATAGATAGTAATATAAAGCAATACCTTTAAGCTTAAGGAATCTCATAATATTAAGATTCCTTAAGCTTGCCTCTATCTATAATTGAATAACATTAACTATTTCCTGATATCTTTTCTATAAATTGTTGGATAGACAATAAATCCATCCTAAAATCTATCCTTCCATACTTCATAATCTAATTATATTCACAACGATAACTCATATGTCTTTAAAAAGTGATAGAGAAAAAGTCCAGGGACAATTAACTGCACACTATAACGAGATGCGTAATATTCATATGCGTGATCTATTTATGCATGACCAGAACCGAGGTAAAAAATATACAATACATTTTCCTGGTCTTCATATAGATTATTCAAAGAATATTATTTCAGATGAGACCTTGCCATTATTATTCAAGTTTGCTCAGGCATCTGATATTGATGCTTCCATCAAGGCGATGTTTGCCGGGGAAAAAATAAATATTACTGAAGATCGTGCTGTACTACATACAGCATTACGAACCACATCGAACCAAAATATTAAAATAAATAATGTAAATATAGTTGAAAAAGTTCATGCGGAACTCGAAAAAATTGAAGCCTTTGTTTGCAATGTACATAACAAGACACACCGGGGCTGGACAAATAAACCAATTGATACCTTTGTTAACATTGGTATTGGTGGTTCAGATCTTGGCCCTAAAATGGTGGTTGATGCATTAGATAAGTTTCGTCAGTGTGAAACACGATCTTTTTTCATATCAAATATTGATTATCAGGCAATTGATTCTTTACTCAAAACCATAAATCCTGAAACAACATTATTTATAATTTCGTCAAAATCATTCAACACTATTGAAACTCTGACTAATGCAACTACGCTAAAAACATGGATGCAAAATAAAGGTTGCAATGATATCAGCAAACATTTTGTTGCTGTTTCTAACAACCTTGATGCAACAGTTGAATTCGGAATAAAACCGGAGAATGTTTTTGAGTTATGGGATTGGGTTGGCGGCAGATTTTCATTATGGTCAACGATAGGCTTGCCTATCGCATTAGCGACAGGATTTGAAAACTTCAAGAAACTACTTGCTGGTGCACATGAAGTGGACGAACATTTTTCACAAACACCGCTTGAAGATAATATTCCGGTTGTTCTTGCACTAATTGATTATTGGTATTCAAATTACTTTGAAGCAGAAACACATGCCTTTATTCCTTACGACGAGTCGTTGAAATTATTCCCCGATTATCTATCTCAACTGCTAATGGAAAGCAATGGTAAGTCAGTGAATTTAGATGGACACATTATTGATTACAAAACTATGCCTATCTGCTGGGGTTCAGTAGGTACAAACTCACAACATTCTTTTTTTCAGTTATTACATCAGGGAACACACATGGTACCTGTAGATTTTCTTGTGCCTTTAACAAAGCAAGGTAATAAGGAACACCATGCGTTACTCCTCGCTAATTGTCTGGCTCAAAGCCAGGCTTTAATGCAAGGTGAAAACAATACTGATGCAAATCGATACATTTCCGGTAATAAACCAAGTACTACAATAATATATTCTGAGTTAACGCCTGAAACCCTGGGTTCATTGATCGCGATATATGAGCACAGAACTTTCGTGCTAGGATTATTGTGGCAGATCAATTCTTTTGACCAATGGGGTGTTGAATTAGGAAAAAAACTGGCGATGGCTATATACGAAAACATGAATGGAGAAAAAACAACAAAAGACCTGGATTCATCTACACAAAATCTGATTGAACTCTATAAAAAATCCCGCTTACAATGATCTTGCTAATCTTGTTTAGAGACATACATGGCTGTTGTCTCAGATAATCGCTTAACCAGTGTTTTCATAAATACACGGCTAAAATGTAACTGACACTCTATTGATGCTTGCTCAATTAATGTGGCATTAATTTTCATTAAATCAACATCGCTTTTTGCGATAATTGTTGCCGTTCTTTTTGCCTTGCTTAAATAACTCATTTCACCAAAGCAATCACCTGATTTTAAGTGTCCGATTAATGATCGGTCTTTAAAAACATCCACTTCCCCCGATGTAATAATATAAAATGAGTCATCTATATCGCCCTCAACAATTATTTCAGAACCGGTATTAAATTTCTGCCAGATACCGGCACGAATTATTTCCCAAAGTTCTGAAACAGGAAATTCACTGAAAAAATCCAACGATTGTATTAAATTAAATTTTTCCTGAACTTCAATATCTTCCTTGGGTTGTTCAAGACAATCAAATGCCAGACTTAAATCAGCTGCAAAATTCAAACCCATCTTGTAACGTTTTTCCGGATTTTTCTGCAACGCGTGATGAACAATCTTCTCCAGAATTTCAGGAACATCTGAACGGTGTGTACTCAACGGTAAGTGCTCTTCATTTATAATTATATGGATCAATCGTGAAAAACTTTCCGCAGGGTAAGGATGTTTTCCAGTCAGTAGCTCATACATAACGATACCTAATGAAAAAAGATCCGTTTGATTTGTTATTACATCTTCCTGAACTTGTTCCGGAGACATATAGCGTGGGGAACCCACAAATCCCATTGGCATGGTATTGGTCGTATCTGAAGTCATAATATGCGCGATACTGAAATCGGCAATCTTCACATCTCGATTTTCATCAATAAGTATATTTGTCGGTTTAATATCGCGATGAATAACACCGTTACGATGTGCATAATCCAGTGCTTTTGCACACTTGAATATAATTTCAATTACTAGCTCGAAGGGTAATAAATTATTAGAATTACAATAAGTTTTTAAGGTATCACCGCCCTCGATAAGTTCCATGACAATATAGCAATGATCCTGATCGGCACCAGCATCCAGAATCTCGACTATATTAGGGTGCTTAAGAGTGCCAGCGGTGTGCGCTTCATTGAAGAACATTTTTCGATATCGTTCTCCAGACTCTTTATCATTCAGGTTTTCAGATAACGCTACCTTAACGGCAACATCACGATCTGCATAAGGATCATATCCTTTATAGACAATACCCATGCTACCGCGACCAACCTGTTCTTTTATTTCGTACTTACCTAATTGTTCTGGAATTTTCATTTGTAGATTAAAATACACTACTTATAATGGTTTATGAGATTTTATTAAAACACATTATTGATAATACATTGAATTTTTATCTGCATTTATTAGCAAAGAACTGTTACTAAGGGTGATACAATCCGGCTCGGCCTATAGTTGCCAATAAACGACAAAATCTGATCTACTTCTCAAATAATTTACACGAAGGTATTACTAAAAACATTATGAAGGCTATTATTCTTGCCGCTGGCATTGGTAACCGGCTCGGTGATCACGCTGCAAACCAACCAAAATCATTACTGGAGTTTGAAGGAAAGAGCTTACTAAAACGCCATATTGAAATTCTTTCGGCAAACCATATTGAAGAAATAACCATTGTCACCGGTTATGAATCAGAGTTGATTATGGAACATCTTGAAGGCCAGACCATGACTATCAATTATATTTATAATGATCGTTACACTGACGGTAGCATTATCAGTCTTGGTTGTGCACGCCCAATTATACTTAATGAAGCTGAGTTCATATTAATGGATGCCGATGTTCTTTATGATCAGGAAATGATTCGGCGTTTGGTCACTACCAGTATTGATAATTGCCTGTTACTGGATCGAGACTTTATTCCCGGCGATGAGCCCGTCAAGATTTGTGTTGATAAAAATGGGCGTATAAATGAATTTAGAAAGCACATCGCTGACAATCTTGATTATACTATGCAGGGAGAATCAGTAGGCTTTTTCAAATTTAATAATCAAATTGGACAATCTCTGCTTGAACGAATAGATGACTACCTTGCCAAAGGCGAAAACAAGACCCCTTATGAAGAAGCCATTCGCGACTTGTTGTTAAAAGATGCATCACAATTTGGATATGAAGACGTCACCGGTGTCCCCTGGATTGAAATAGATTTTCCTGAGGATATTGAACGCGCGCAAAAAGAAATAATACCTGCATTATCACCCATCAATCATTAATCAGTAATTAATATAAAATGTCTAAAAATAACAATAAAAAAACAAGCAAGTGTAAACAACTACGTTCACTGCTCGAATCAAACGAACTTGAATTTATTCTGGAAGCACATAATGGTATCTCGGCAAGTATAGTTGAAAGTGCTGGCTTTAAAGGTATTTGGGGCAGTGGCCTTGCGATGTCAGCACAATTTGGTGTGCGTGATAGCAATGAAGCCAGTTGGACTCAGGTCGTCGATATGCTTGAATTTATGTCAGATGCAACCACCATACCTATCTTGCTGGATGGTGATACCGGTTATGGTAATTTTAATAATATGCGTCGCCTGGTAGTTAAACTTGAACAACGTGATATCGCGGGAGTTTGCATAGAAGATAAACAGTTTCCTAAAACGAACAGCTTTATCGATGGTAACAAACAACCCTTGGCAGAAATCGGTGAATTCTGTGGCAAGATTAAAGCGGGTAAAGACAGCCAGACCGATGATGATTTTTGTATCGTCGCCAGAGTTGAAGCATTGATCGCAGGATGGGGATTAAATGAAGCATTGAAAAGAGCAGAGGCCTACCATCAAGCTGGTGCTGATGGAATATTGATCCATAGCAAACTATCCAGACCTGATGAAATCCTTGCCTTTGCCAAAGAATGGGCGGGACGTTCACCATTAGTTATTGTCCCGACTAAATATTACAGCACACCAACCGATGCTTTTCGTAAAGCGGGTATCGATTTGGTTATCTGGGCAAACCATATGATACGCACCTCCGTTGCAGCCATGGAAAAAACCAGCAACACCATTTTTGAATCAGAGTCATTAGCTGATATCGAGGATAAAATTGCCAGTGTAGACCATATCTTCAAATTACAAGGCGCCGAAGAACTAAGTAAAGCACAAGATAAATATCTGGTACAAAAATCTGATATCCACGCCATCATTCTTGCTGCCAGTAGAGGCAGTGAATTACACGAATTAACCCATGATAAGCCGAAAGCAATGATCAGTATTGGTGGCAAAACCTTACTGGGCAGATTAATGGAAGGGCTTAAAAAAGCCGGGATCAATAAGTCGACAGTAATCGCGGGTTATAAAGCAGACGCCATAGACCTTCTGGGTATCGAAAAATGTATCAATGAAGATTATGACAGTGGTGATGAACTACAAACATTGATCTGTGCACAAGAGAACTTCAATGACGATATGTTAATCCTCTATAGTGATCTTTTGTTCAGGGAATATATTCTCAGGGACTTGATTGAGACTGATGGAGAGGTAGTTATTATTGTCGACTCTGCTTTAGATAATCCAAATATTACCGGTTCACCGGATTATGCCTATTGTAGTAAAGATGATGACCGATCGCCCTTTATGCAAAATGTAACTCTAACGCAATTGTCCTCATCTGCAGATGCAGCCGACAAACAAACTTCCGGTTACTGGATCGGTATGATGCGTGTCAGAAAACAAGGTCGACAATGGATAGAAGCCGCACTTAATGAATTAAAGACAGCGACCAACTTTAATGAACTCACACTACCCGATTTGTTAAACCATTTGATCGAGCAAGGCAAACCAGTTCATGTTCATTATATTGACGGGCATTGGTTAGATGTTAATTCGCTTGATGATATTGATCGCGCTGGTGACTTCACTCAATAAACGCAAGATAAAATTAAAACCTAAAGAGAAGTACATTGATAGAAGCAAAAGAATTTGTTGAAGCTGCAAGAAAACTTGGCTTCAGTCGCTACACGGGTGTCCCTTGTTCATTTTTAACACCATTTATTAATTACGTTATCAATGACGATGCGTTGGAATATGTTTCATCAGCTAATGAAGGCGATGCTCTGGCAACGGCAGCGGGAGCAGCCATCGGCGGCCAACGCTCCGTCGTGATGATGCAAAACTCAGGCTTGGGTAACGCTGTTAGTCCAATCACGTCGCTCTCTTATGTGTTTCGCATACCCTGTTTAATCATCAGCACACATCGTGGACAACCCGGCGTAAAAGATGAACCGCAACATGAATTAATGGGGCAAATAACGAAAGAACTGTTTGATACCATGCGCGTGCCATGGGAAATATTTCCAAGCAAAGCTGAGGATATTGTCCCCGCCTTGCAACGCGCAGATGAATACATGCAAAAAGAACAACGACCATATGCCTTCATTATGGAAAAAGGAACGGTAGCGCCACAGGCCTTACATAAAAATCCTGTTACTGATATTTCAGAACGTAAAATCGTTGTACGATCATCGCATAATGCGGATGCTATAACGATCAATCGGAATGCTGCATTACGACGTATTATCGATCATACGCCGGAAGAAAATACGGTGTTAATTGCGACTACCGGTTTTACCGGGCGTGAACTATTCGCAATCAATGACCGACCGAATCAAATCTACATGGTGGGTTCTATGGGCTGTGCCTCATCACTCGGTCTGGGGATTGCTTTGGCGAGACCCGATTTAAAAGTAATCGTGATCGATGGTGACGGTGCTGGCTTGATGCGCATGGGAAATTTCGCCACCATAGGCAGTTATGCTGGTAATAACCTGATTCATATTCTATTAAATAATGAAGTACATGATTCCACCGGCGCTCAGGCGACCGTTGGGAGGAATATAGATTTCTCAAAGGTAGCAGAGGCGAGTGGCTATGGTGTATGTTTGTCGGGTAACGAAATCGACACTATTGATGAGGTGTTCGCTTTAGAACCACAGGAAGGCCCCGTCTTTGCTCATTTAAAAATAGCTGCCGGTACAATTGATGATTTACCCAGACCGGATATTACCCCAAACGAGGTATTGGTAAGATTTATGCAACACATAAACAGCAGCTTCTAACTATGACAACTCTTCTTCTCAATCCGGGTCCAGTTGTTCTAAGCGAACGTGTACGCAAGGCACTCTTAAAACCCGATCTCTGCCATCGTGAACAGGAATTCATTGACCTGCAAAACAAGATTAGAACCGAACTATTAAACGTCTATAACCTTTCAGTTAAAGATTGGGCAAGTATTGTCTTTACCGGTTCCGGCACATCGGCAATGGAAGCTATGATGACCAGTCTTATACCGGCACACGGCAAGGTTCTGATTATCGAAAATGGTGTCTATGGCGAACGCTTAACAAAGATTGCACAGATCCATGATATTGCCCACGTGGTAGCACATCATGAATGGGGAGATGAGATTGATCTTGTCAAAATTGAAGGCGAATTACAGTATCACAAAGAAATTTCACATGTTGCCGTAGTCCATCATGAAACAACGACCGGCCGTTTAAATGATATCGATGCCATTGCAGAACTCTGCAACAAACACGGCAATATCCCCTTACTACTTGATGCCGTCAGTAGCTTTGGTGCGGAAGAAATAAAATTCGAAGGCTGGAATATTGCTGCCTGCGCCGCAACCGCGAATAAATGTTTGCATGCTGTGCCAGGTACATCTTTCGTCATTGCCAATAGAACGGCGATGAAACAAATGTCGGCAACACCATCGCGCACACTCTACCTTGATCTGGTAACGTATTTAAAAAATCAGGATGCCAATGGCACGCCCTTCACACAATCGGTGCATACCTTCTATGCTTTAGCAGAAGCATTAGATGAATTAAACGATGCTGGTGGTTGGAAAAAAAGACAACAGCTCTATTGGCAACGCATGGATATCGTGCGTGATGGTTTACAACAACTAAACATCAACGCTTGCCTTGAACGAGAACAATGCTCCTGTGTATTAAACTCATTCCCGCTACCGGAAGGCATCAGTTACGAAACACTACACGACAAACTCAAAACCGCCGGCTTCGTCATCTACGCCGGACAAGGCGACTTTGCCAAATCACGCTTTCGTATCTCCTGTATGGGAGAGATGAGTAATAGTGATATGGAAAGGTTGATTAAAGAAATCGGAAAAATTTTTAACCCCTAGCAATCAAGCGTCTTCATCATGAAAGTGGCTATAAATCTAGTTAGGTTGTAATGAAGAAATCAAATCTAATTAAACTAAGTATTTGGTTAATTATCTGCGGCGCAGTTTTGTGCGTACCGTTGTTTAATTTCGATAATAAAGAAGCTCATATTTTTTATGGCCTACTCATTTTAGGGCTAACATTTCCACTGGGTTATATATTTGCAATGGCTATCGCATTTATTGGGTTTTCAATTGATAAATGTTGTGGAATCTCATTGCCAAGTAATGAACCGATGCTAATCCTCACCTGGATCGGTTTTGTATTGGTGGGCTATTTTCAGTGGTTTATATTGATTCCATGGGCATCCAAAAAATTAAAAGCAAACTAGAGAAAAAACTACGACGCACTACTAATCTTTCGTTCCTTTTCAAACTGGTCTGACTGGGAAATAATAAAATTACGTATGCCTTCATAATCAAGACCAGCATCGCGTAACATATCTTCTCTGGAGCCATGCTGAAGTAATCTGTCCGGTAAACCATAGTTAGCAATCTTTTGTGTAACCCCATGTGCTGCTATAACTTCATTCACAGCTGCACCTGCCCCACCCGGTATAACATTTTCTTCAACAGTAACTATCAGATCATGATCAGCACACATTTCGACAATCAACATTTCATCAATTGGTTTAACAAAGCGCATATTTACAACTGTGGCATCAAGTTCTTCTGCTATACGTTCACAGGGTTCAACCATCGTACCAAATGCCAGGATAGCCAGACTCTTACCTTTGCGTCTGATTTCCGCTTTACCAAGCGGTAATGCAGTCATCTCTTGTTGTATTTCCACACCGGGACCGGTGCCACGTGGATAACGCACTGCAGCAGGTTTATCGAGTTGATAACCTGTATAGAGCATCTGACGACATTCGTTTTCATCTGCCGGGGCCATGATCACCATTTTCGGTAAACAGCGCATAAAACTCAGATCATAAGAACCATTGTGAGTAGGTCCATCTGCGCCAACACAACCTGCTCTGTCTATCGCAAACAATACCGGTAATTCCTGAACCACAACATCATGGACCAATTGATCATAGGCGCGTTGTAAGAA
>Ga0222714_10007152_pt1 | contig 10280 bp, 6 predicted proteins | sample C33_3DmetaG_FD_165048 | JGI IMG/M metagenome (GOLD analysis project Ga0222714, IMG submission 165048) | Estuarine water microbial communities from San Francisco Bay, California, United States - C33_3D | ecosystem: Environmental > Aquatic > Marine > Unclassified | place: USA: California... | reverse complement strand
CTATTGCCATGGATGCGTTGCGCACTCCAGAACCCGATACGCCCATTAACATGCTCAGCGGTGGAGAGCGGCGACGCGTGGCCCTTTGTCGCTTGTTGTTGAAGGAGCCTGATGTTCTGCTGTTAGATGAACCGACAAACCATCTTGATGCCGAATCGGTGCTGTGGCTTGAAGAACACCTTGCGCGTTATAAAGGGACGGTAATTGCGGTTACCCACGACCGTTATTTCTTAGACAATGTAGCCGGATGGATCCTTGAATTAGATAGAGGTGAGGGTATACCGTGGAAAGGGAATTACTCTTCATGGCTAGATCAGAAATCTAAACGATTGGCTCAAGAGAGTAAGCAGGCAAGCAAGCGTCAAAAAACCCTTGAACGCGAATTAGAGTGGGTCAGACAAGGCGCCAAAGGAAGACAGACTAAACAAAAGGCGCGTTTAAATAGCTACGACAAACTGCTGAATCAAGATCAGAAACAACTCGAGGAGCGATTGGAGATATACATTCCCAATGGCCCGCGACTAGGAACCAATGTCTTAGAAGCCATTGATATCTCTAAGGCATTTGGCGACAAGTTGCTTTATGAGGGGTTGAGCTTCAAACTTCCTCAGGCAGGAATAGTTGGTGTCATTGGTCCAAACGGAGCAGGTAAAACTACCTTGTTTCGGATGATTATGTCAGAATTAGAACCCGATAGCGGTGATTTTAGCGTGGGTGAAACCGCTAAAATCGCTTACGTTGACCAAACACACTCCTCTATTGATCCTGAAAAATCTATTTGGGAAAACTTTTCTGATGGTCAAGAGCTCATAATGATGGGGCAGCGCGAAGTGAATTCAAGAGCCTACTTGAGCCGTTTCAATTTCTCGGGTAGTGAGCAGAATAAGAAAGTCAAACTGTTATCGGGAGGTGAGCGAAATAGACTTCATTTGGCCATGACATTGAAAGAGGAGGGTAATGTATTACTTTTAGATGAGCCAACTAATGATCTGGATGTTAATACATTAAGAGCATTAGAAGAGGGGTTAGAAAATTTTGCTGGCTGTGCAGTAGTTATTTCGCATGACCGTTGGTTTTTGGACCGAATATGCACCCATATTTTAGCCTTTGAAGGCAATTCATCGGTCTATTTCTTTGAAGGTTCTTTTTCAGAATACGAAGAAAATAGGCGAAAACGTTTAGGTAAAGACCTTAATCCGACCCGTATCAAATACAAAAAACTCACACGTTAGGCTCAGCATTCTTGCGGTTTTACTCGAAATCACCCTATATTTGCTGCTGTTAACAAAACCTATCTTAAGATTTTAAATTATGGAAAAAAACCAGTCTAAAGCGTTGCCAGCGATTCTTGGAGTCCTTTTTGTTGCGGCAGCAGCTTTCGCAATCAGCCTTTATATCAGCGGTAAAAATACTGAGGAGGCCTTAAATGCTGAAAAAGCAGCGGTAATCGAGGAACTAGAAGGGCTTAAGTCAGATTACGACAAGTCTATTTTAGAAAACAACGCGCTTAGCGAAGAATTATTAGCCGCAAGAAGCGAAATCGCGAACTATATAGACTCTGTTTCTTCTTTAAAAGCAGATGTAGCCACTTTGATGCGTTTTAGAGGCCAGGTTTATCAATTGCGCAAAGAGCGCGAAACGCTTATGGCTCGGCTTGACTCATTGACTGCTAGCAATTTAGCGTTAAAATCGTTGAACGACCAAACCCAAAAAGAATTAGAGCGTGTTGCTGCATTAAATGATTCGATTGTTCAGCAAAATATCATTTTAGAGCAAGAAAATAGAATTGCAGCTCAGCTTAAACTCGATGCCCTTGATGTTCAAGCGGTACGTGTTAAAAGCAATGGAGACTTCAAATCGGTTAACCGTGCGAAGAGAGCAGATAACTTCAAAATTTGTTTCACCGTAAGAGATAACGCCGTTGCTAAGGCTGGTGACAAGAACTTCTTTGTTGAGGTTATGGGTCCAGATGGCGCACTTGTCGGTAATTCAGAATCGGTTACGGTAAATAGCCGTTCGCTTAACGTGAGCAAAGTGACCGCCTTTTATTACGAAAATCAAACCTTAGACGTTTGTGATTATGTTGAGAATGCTGGAGGTGATTTCCCTAAAGGAAATTACATGGTGAACATCTACGACAACGATTTAGAATTGATTGGGACCTCTAAGTTCTTTTTGAAATAAAAAGTCTAAGTCTTACCAACTAAAAAAGGCCTCGCTTTTTGCGAGGCCTTTTTTTGTACACCTATTTCTGCTTCTTTAAAGCGATCCAGTCATCTGTTCAGGCTTAACCCAAGCATCGTATTCTTCGGCGCTTAGGTATCCCAGCCTCAGCGCTTCTTCCTTAAGAGTTGTACCGTTTTGATGGGCTGCATTGGCAATTTCTGCTGCCTTGTAGTAACCGATCTTGGGATTCAATGCTGTTACAAGCATTAGTGAATTATTAACTAACTCTTCTATGCGCTTGGTATTAGGTTCTATGCCTCTAGCGCAGTGTTCATCAAAGCTTAAAGCAGCGTCCCCTAATAGTTGAGCTGACTGTAAAAAGTTAGTGGCCATGAGCGGTTTAAACACATTTAATTCATAATGCCCTTGGGTTCCACCAATGGTGATGGCCATGTCATTGCCCATTACTTGAGCACAAACCATGGTAAGGGCCTCCGATTGTGTAGGATTAACCTTTCCGGGCATAATTGAACTACCTGGTTCGTTTGCTGGTATTAGTAATTCTCCAATTCCTGATCGTGGACCAGAGGCCATTAGGCGTATGTCGTTTGCGATTTTATTGAGCGAAACAGCCAGTTGCTTCAAACTTGAATGCGATTCTACAATAGCGTCGTGTGCAGCTAAGGCTTCGAATTTATTGGTGGCCGTCACAAAAGGAAGCTTGGTGAACTTCGCGATATATTCAGCTACTAATTGGGCATACCCATTTGGGGTGTTTAATCCGGTTCCTACAGCCGTTCCACCTAGCGCAAGCTGGGCCAAATGGTCTAGGCTGTTTTCGGCCGCCTTAATTCCAAAATTAAGCTGAGCTACGTAACCCGAGAATTCTTGTCCTAGGGTCAAAGGAGTAGCATCCATAAGGTGCGTCCGCCCAATTTTAACCACAGATTGAAACGCAGTGCTCTTTTGCTGCAACGTATTTTTTAGTGCAGTAACTGCGGGTAGGGTATGATTAACGAGCTTGTCGTAGCAGGCAATATGCATTGCCGTTGGAAAGGTGTCATTTGAAGACTGCGATTTATTCACATCGTCATTTGGGCTCAAGCTGCGCTCTCCTTCACCCAAATGATTACCCTCGAGCACATGGCCCCTGTTGGCTATAACTTCATTTACATTCATGTTGCTCTGCGTTCCAGATCCGGTCTGCCACGTAACGAGCGGAAACTGATCGTCAAGTCGACCCTCGAGAATTTCATCGCAAACCCGGGCAATTAAATCGCGTTTTTGAGTGCTTAAACCGCCTATTTCGGCGTTTGTAAATGCCGCCGCCTTTTTTAGCACGGCGAAACCTCTAATTATTTCTATTGGCATAGAGGCTGAAGGGCCAATTTTGAAGTTATTGATAGACCGTTGGGTTTGAGCCCCCCAATAGGCCTCTGCGGGCACCTTTACTTCGCCCATAGTGTCTTTTTCAACTCTGTAGTTCATAACCAAAATTTGTCTACAAATGTACGTATCAATGCCTAGTGAGTCTTCAAAAAAATAGCTAATGACTTGTAGTGAAGGCTCAATTCATCTTATATTCGCCATGTAATTGAAACGCTATGATTGAATTTGATCAATATCTTGGTTTTATTGCCTTTCTAACCATCTTGACCATCGGTTTCTGGTTGATGATTTTCTTATTGACCTTTGTTATTCCGTATTGGATTACCGGCAGCTTAATCGAGTTTTTAAAAGAAAAGAAAAAAGCTAAAGAGTCTTTAGACCAGTAGTCTTTCTTAAATATATCAGACTAAAAAGTCACGCTTTAGGCGTGACTTTTTAGTTTATTATTGTTTGGTTTTATGGAGTGCCAAATTCGAAGTCTTCCTCATCACCCATCTCTTGGCGTTGCCTTCTACGTTGGTTATTGTCTTGTTCATTAAACTGATACCTAAAGGTCAGGGTAGCTTGACGCTGTCTCCATTGAAACTCACTGGCGCTAAAAACCGTAGCGGTTCGTGTTTCTGATATGCGTTTACGGCTGTTGAGCAAGTCGCTTACATTAAAGGATATTGCCCCTTTATCTTTTAGAATCTGTTTACTCATCGCTAGGTTGAGCGATAGAATTCCTTTGTTGATTCCTTGAGGATTCACCGATTGACCGTTGTAAAAGGCATTGGTCTGAAAATCTATTTTTCCGGGTAGTGGAAATTGAGCACTAACTCTGGAGAACCAGGTGAAGTTGTCGGTGTCAAATACCTGAGCAATAGTTTCTCCATTGGTATTGGTGTAGGTGAAATCACCTTCAAGGCCCTGCTGAAATAGGTTTAGGTTCCACGAAAAGCGCATGCCGCGTTTTGGTGCAAACGAGGTGGTGACCTCGCCTCCAGTTCGATATTCAGAAGCTAGGTTTATGGGGGAGCGCAGCTGTACGGGTACCTCTACAAAACCACCATCAGGATTTTCTATACGTACCGTTTCGCCCGTTTCACGTTGAATAAATTGGAAAACTCCGCTAGTTTGGTTGTAGTAAACCGAGGTGTTTAGAGTGAATTTTCCGAAGCGCTTTAGGTAACCTAAGTCAAAGGCGTCGGTATATGCCGGATCGAGGTCGGGATTTCCACTGAATAGATTCGTATTGCTGTTACGGCGTATAAACGGATTGATAAACCAAGATCTCGGACGTCTTAAGCGCTTGCTATAGCTTAAGGTAAATTGTTCCATTTCAGAAATTTCGTAGCCCAAGAAGACCGACGGAAACCAATTGTCGTACAATTTCTCGTTTCTACTCTCTTGCACTTCGCTGGTAGAATTCACTTGTATGTCGGAGGCCTCATAACGCAAGCCGCCTAAGACCGAGAATTTGTTGAATTTGCTTCCTAACTGCACATAAGCGGCGTTGACGTATTCTTTGTACTCCAATTCATTGCTCAATTCTTGGTTGCGCACGAGTGGTCCACCCGCTAGTTGTTGAATCTCAAATTCAAAGTCGGTGTAAAAGTCGTTAAAGGTTCCTCGGTAACCGGCCTCAAATTGTCCCTGACCTTTTTCTCCTAGTGGTAAGACATAGTCGAATTGAAACAAGCGATTGATCTGAGATTCACCGGTAAAGGTGTATTCAGAGGGCACAAAAATGGAGTTGTCTTCGTTGACCGATTCATCAATATTATTGTCTCCCAATTCTTCACCAGTAGAATATTGAAAGTCAGCGGTGAATTTGTGTCCGCTCTTCTCAAAGTCTTTAACAAAGTTTAGTGCATACTGATAATTGGTATCTGTTTCTTCTCCGATATTGAGTCTTAGTCGAGAAATAGTCGGAATAAAGTCAGCATCGAAATTGAAAAATTCGGTACGGCTAATATTTTGTCCTTCTTGAGTGCGATAGAAAAAGGTCTGCGTGAGCGACGTCTTGGAATCAAAAATAAGCTCGAGACCTAGATTGGTGTTAAATCCATCACGCAAGCGGTCGTTGCGACTCGTCTCATTCTGGTAGCTCAAAATGTTTCCGGCCAAATCGTAATTGATCTGATCGTTTAGCCCATTTCCGGGAGAGTTGGTCCTGCGGTATGAGGTGTTTGAGAATAAATTGAACGATTTGCGTCTTAGGTTTAGGTTTAGATTTCCGCCCGTATTTTCAGGAGAACCTACATAAGCGGTGGCCGAACCGTTGATGCCCTTCGTCTTCTCTTGTCTTAAGATAATATTGATAATCCCTGCCGATCCTTCTGCGTCGTATCGCGCTGAGGGGTTAGTAATGATCTCAACGCGCTCAATGGCATCTGATGGTAATTGTTGAAGCGCATCAGTATTCAAACCAGAAAGAGCAGAAGGTTTGCCATTAATCAAGATCTGTACACTTCCGTTTCCTCTTAGCGCAATGTTTCCTTCAACGTCAACACTGACCGAGGGCACGTTGTCTAATACATCGGTAACTGTTCCTCCCTTAACCGTAAGGTCTTGACCTACATTATAGACTTTTTTGTCCAATCTCAATTCGACAGTGGTTCGCTCGGCCACAAGTTCGACATTGTCGAGTTGTTCTACATTGGCCTCTAGAGTGATGGTTCCTAAGTCGGTGTTTTCCAAGATGCGCACATTGTCTTGAGTGTACGATTTGAACGAAATGAATTCTACTCGAATGTTGTAGAGCCCTGGCATCGTCTCGACGCTGAAATTGCCGTCTAAATCTGTGATTCCGCCAGTGACACGCTCTGGAAATCGCACGCTCTGAAGTACCAATGTAGCGTACTCTAAAGGGGTTCCGGTCTCTTTATCAACAACTTTACCGCTAATGGTGATGGGTGGTATACTGGCTCTCTGTGGATACTGCTGTGCACTTAATTTGAGAAGGCTCATCACTGAGAAGAGCAGTAAAGTCATTTTTTTCATGAATCGTTTTTAGATTTTTTCTTTTTTTTCTTTTTAGGGCTGTTCGATTTCCCTCTTTCTTTTAGCACCTGAAGCTGTGTGTATATCAGCTCAGGCAATTCGTTTTTTAAACGATCGTCTTCTTGTTTTTCAATCTCCTCTAAAGCGGTTTTAACCTCATTAGGATCGAGATTCAAGATTTGAAGTTCAATGCGCTTTCGAGTGGCCTCGAGCATAATGGCTCTTAATACGGCATCTTCAAATGCATTGAGTTCAACGGTCTCTTTAATGTTGTTCATTGAAAGTTCGACAATGTCCTCGGCGGTAAGAGGTTCTTGCTCTTCTGTGCGCGTTGGCATTTGATTCATTTGCCTTAAGGGATTCCCGTAAGGATTTCCCATCATACCGCCTCTGCCCATGGGCATTCCGAATTGCCCGTAACTTTCAGAACACAGGCTTATAAACAACAATGATGCCAAAGCCGAAATCCATGTTGATTTGCTGATAGTTTTAACATTTTTCATAAGGTGAGTAATTAGATATCATACTGATTGTTGACCGGTGCTCATAAGATAAGCCTTCAAAAATGAATCGATATTTCCGTTCATTACATCTTCGACATTGGCTGTTTCTTCGCCACTGCGAACGTCTTTAATTAGTTTATACGGATGCATCACATAGTTGCGAATTTGAGAACCCCATTCGATTTTCATCTTCGCGTCTTCGATCTCTTTACGGGCTTCAAATTTCTTACGAAGCTCAATTTCGTAGAGTTGAGACTTTAACATCTGTAAGGCACGGGCGCGATTGTCGTGCTGCGAACGCGTCTCAGAGCAGCTAATCTGTATACCTGTGGGTTTATGCACCAATTGCACTTTGGTTTCTACCTTATTTACATTCTGCCCGCCCGCTCCACTAGACCTGGCCGTGGTAATTTCGATATCGGCCGGATTAATGGCCACCTCAATACTCTCATCTACAAGCGGATATACATAGACCGAGGCAAACGACGTATGGCGTTTCGCATTGCTGTCAAAAGGAGAAATGCGCACTAATCGATGCACACCGTTTTCGCCTTTCAACCATCCGAATGCGTAGTCGCCTTGAACTTCTAAGGTGACCGTTTTTATTCCGGCCACATCGCCCTCTTGGTAATTGAGTTCGCGAACGGTAAACGATTTCGATTCAGCCCACATCAGATACATGCGCATAAGCATAGATGCCCAGTCGCAACTTTCTGTTCCGCCGGCCCCAGCTGTGATTTGAATGACCGCTGAAAGCTCGTCTCCCTCGTTAGATAGCATGTTCTTAAATTCTAGGGCTTCGATCTGAAGTTGGAGTTTGGCTAACTGAGCGTCAAACTCTTCGGCGGCTATTTCTTTTAGGTTTAGAAATTCGAGCAAAACCTCTGCCTCTTCTTGCAATTCAACCGCTAGGTCGTAATCCTTGACCCAAGATTGCAACGCCTTTAAGACCTTCATGTGTTCTTGAGCGGTTTTCGGACTATCCCAAAAACCCGGTGCAGCAGACTTTTCTTCTTGATGCTCTAGTTCAATGCGTTTGGCATCAATGTCAAAGATACCTCCTTAACGCACCAAGGCGATCAATAAGATCTTTAAAGTGTTCACTCTTTGTCATAAATCAGATGTTTTATTGGTGCAAAAATAGACACTCTCAGGTGAGCTGCTGAAAAAATCGATAATTTAAGGGCTTCAAAAATTGAACCATGAATAAAATTCTGATTTCAGCGTTAGCACTAGTGGTTAATAGCCTCTCTTTTGCTCAAGATTTTGCATTCACTAAAGACATGCAAAAGAGAGAAGGCTTTCAAACCCTTTATTTTGATGCTAAAAATGATAAGGTATATCTAGAGGTCGATCGATTAGATGAAGATTTCTTACACGTAGCCTCGCTGAGTTCTGGGGTAGGCAGTAACGATATCGGACTAGATCGCGGTCAACTTGGGCCTCAGCGCGTGGTGCGCTTTTCAAAAATGGGAACCAAGCTGTTCTTAGTTCAACCTAATTTAGATTACCGTGGATCGTCTACCAATCAAAGTGAAATTAAATCAATCACCCAGGCCTTCGCCTCTTCGGTATTACATGGATTCGATATTATAGAGGAGGTTGATGGCCGATATTTAGTAGAATTAACGCCCTTTCTTTTTCAAGACGCCCACGGTGTTTCTGATCGCTTGGCCGCTATGGGGCAGGGGTCGTATAGTTTAGACCGAAGCAAGAGCGCACTGAATGAACAGCGCACCAAGTCTTTCGAACAAAACGTTGAGATAGACGTCATGCTAACCTTTGCAGGAAAGCCAAAGGGTTATGAGATTCGATCTGTTACTCCAGAGCCTTCTTTAGTTACTGTTTATCAACACCATTCGTTTATCGAGTTGCCAGAGTTGGGTTCTTTTGAAATGCGACCCTTTGATGCGCGCTCAGGCTGTTATCCGTTTTCTTATTACGATTATTCGGCAGCGGTTACTGAACCTATGCAAAAACTCTTTATCCGCAGACATCGTTTAGAGAAAAAGGATCCAAATGCACCGCTTAGTGAAGCGGTAGAACCATTGGTATACTACCTAGACAATGGAACCCCAGAGCCTATTCGTACAGCATTATTAGAGGGTGCGCGTTGGTGGAACCAGGCTTTTGAGGCTGCCGGATACAAAGACGCCTTTCGTGTAGAAATACTGCCTGAAGATGCAGATCCATTAGATGTTAGGTATAACGTCATTCAATGGGTTCATCGCTCAACGCGAGGTTGGAGTTACGGCTCGTCTATAGTCGACCCAAGAACGGGTGAAATTCTTAAAGGTCATGTTAGTCTAGGTAGCCTGCGCATCCGCCAAGATTATCTAATCGCCCAAGGTCTTTACCAGAAGCCCTTTGATCAGCAAACCGAAGCAGAGAAGCAGCTGCTTGACATGGCGCTTTCGCGCATTAGACAACTCTCTGCTCATGAAGTAGGGCACACGTTGGGTTTTGCGCACAATTTTGCGGCGAGTACGGTGAATAGAAATTCGGTTATGGATTATCCCCACATGTACATACTTGATGCTGAAGGAGATCAACTAAACTTTGATCAGGCCTACGAGACCGGAATAGGGGCTTGGGATAAGGTTTCGGTGGCTTACGCCTACAGTGATTTTAGTGAAAACACCAATGAGCGGGCGGCCTTGAATGATATACTCGAACAAGCTTATGCGTTGGGCTATCGCTACCTCACAGACAGCGACGCACGACCAGTATCTTCTGCCAGTGCCACTGCCCATTTATGGGATAACGGAAGAGATATCACTTACGAGTTGCAGCGCCTTCTTTCACTCAGAGAAAAGGCCATCAATCAGTTTTCTATAGACAATATTTCATCCCAGTCTAGTATGGCTGAGTTAGAGGACGTTTTTGCTCCGGTTTACTTCATGCATCGCTATCAAACAGAAGCTGTGAGTAAACTGCTTGGTGGGATTCACTATCAGCACGCTTACAAAGAAACCTATGAGCCTTGGTCATTTGTCTCAAAAGAAGAGCAGTTAGCAGCCTTAGATGCTGTTTTACAGACCCTATCTGTTTACACATTAGCCATTCCTGAAGCGAAATTGGTACTTTTTGGTCCGCGCACTTACGGATTTGATCGCAGCAGAGAATCATTCAAGTCGAAATTAGGGGTAGCATTCGATCCTATCGCTGCAGCCGAAACTGCGACCGACCTGAGTTTGACTTATTTGTTTAATGCAGAACGTGCTAATCGCATTGTCT
>Ga0222714_10007151_pt1 | contig 10285 bp, 3 predicted proteins | sample C33_3DmetaG_FD_165048 | JGI IMG/M metagenome (GOLD analysis project Ga0222714, IMG submission 165048) | Estuarine water microbial communities from San Francisco Bay, California, United States - C33_3D | ecosystem: Environmental > Aquatic > Marine > Unclassified | place: USA: California... | reverse complement strand
CAACTATGTCCCAGTCTCATTTACCGATACAAGGTCTGTAACGGGCTGTGCGGACGTTTATTGGGGCAATTGTGACAAGGTTTTCCGAAACCATCCGGTTGCTGTAGCAGAAACCAGGGCTGAAGGAAGAGCTCTTCGTAGGGCGTTACGTTTGAGAAAAGTGGTTGCTGCTGAAGAAATTGCTACCGAAATAGAGGATCATCCAGATGGGAATAACATCAATAAAATAACAAGTAATCAAATTAATTTTATTGACGTAATGGCTCAGAGACTTAATATAAACGTAGTAAGGCTGTTGGAGGTTAATAATTTGGCCAAAGAAAACGTATATGACATGCTTCATGAGGAAGCGGTTGCGGTAATTAGGCATTTGTCTAAGCACCAACAGAATTTTGCTGATATCCCAGAAGAAATATTAGGTTACTCTAGCGACTGGAAATAATTATGAAAGTAGTATACAAAGCAAGCGATAAGTTATCATTTGAATTAGAAGGCTCTGGACAAAAAGAAGTTTTTAAGGAGCTTGCTCTGATTGAAGAAATTTTTGCAGAAGGAACGTGTGGCCAATGCAATAAGAGCAACATCAGACATTTAGTGAGAAATGTTGACGACAATAATTATTACGAACTAAGATGCACTGATTGTGGTTCTGTCTTGGCTTTTGGTCAACACAAGAAAGGCGGAACTTTGTTTCCTAAGAGAAAAGACGACAACGGAAACTATCTTCCGAATCGTGGATGGTATAAGTGGTCGCCAGATAAGAAGTAGTCTATATTTCTTTAGGCCATTTTCCTTCGGGACATTCCTGATCAGCCCAGGCTAGTTTACTAACATAAACTTTATTTCTGGTGATAGGACACCCACATTTTGTACAAGTATTATCCTTCATAAAGGGGCATGACATGCAAATGTTGTGCCTCTTTATTATTTGTTCTTCGGTGCAAGTAGGAAATCCTCTAGCTGCGTGATTAACAACTGCTTTGCCAAAATTCTTTACTTTTGTAGCAAAATCAATCTCGCTTGCATCGTCTCTTTGAAGGCTATTACTGCATGGAAACATTGGAGGGGACTCGTATTTATCATGCACAGTTATTCTATTTCCGCAATTAGAGCATTCATAATTTACGCCATCAGAACTCTCAAAATTACAAAATAAATTATTGTGAATTCTCATATTCATAAGGTATCCATTCCCAGGGATATAAACTTTCTAGTGTACTACTCTTGTGTTCTATATAATCAGAACTTCCAAAAAAACCTCTAAACATCATCTCATTAAATAGCTTAAACGTATCTGGAAGATCTGTGTATTTCCATTCTCCTACAGTATTTCTTTGTAAGCATTGCCAGTAATAAAATAAATTATTGAGGCTTGAGTCTGTTGATACTTCCACTGGAGCAACTTCTCCGACAAGAGGTCTAAACGCAGATCCAGCAACACCATACCTATAAACTGTATTTCTATAATCAACGCCTTTTATCATTCTCGGAATTTTTCTAAACTGCACTTGCAGTTCATCTGTCATATCTAAATTAAATACATTGTACACTCTTGTAGCAGTTCTGTCCCGACCTCCAGTATAATCCATCAATCCTAATCTGGGAGTAGTGACGTCAGGATCGGTTGACTTGTCCACTCCATCAGCTGATCCGTCATCTGACATACTATAGTAACCCTTTTGTTTAGGTAGTGCCACTTCATATGTTTCAACCGCTTCAACTATAATGTCTTGAGAAGGAATAAAAACTCCTCCTTTAGCAGCTTTTATATCTGAGTCATTATTGACAGTAAAAACTCTTTCTATTTGTATTGTGGTCCATCCCTCTATCTTTCCTGGATTTTCTTCTTCTATTTTTTTCTTTTGTTCGTTTACAATCCATATCGGAACACTATATGTAAAATCCACTCCACCAGCATCAAGATGTTCATCGCTACCATCAATAGTTCCTGGCGTACCAAATCCAGTACTTCCATTAGCGAATCTTGGACAGACATTATTATTTGCTGGAAACGTAAAACTATCAGAATAAGCATATCTGCAATTATATTCTGTTTTAGTAAGAACTCTAGGATTCATTTCAGAAGCTAGTGTACAAGACTGTTTTGGGTCTATATTTATCCAATAAAAATTAGACTTATCATTATCTGTATATTTAATCTTAATAGCATCATTATTTCTAACAACAAGATTGCCGTCATCATATTCGGACAATTCCACGACCCTATCTGTAAATACTCTGTCTGTGTTCTTTTTCGCTGTATAAATAATTTTTCCATCCACAATACTTTTTTGTGCTTGTATGTCAAGAAGATCTATAATCTCTGTTCTTTCCTGATACGCATTATACAACGCCTGCTTGGTTCTTTTCTTGTAGCAGGTATTGTTGTTTTTAGGGCTGTTGTATCTATCTAGACACTCAAAAGGATCTTCGTCAAGTGAGTTATAATGATTCGTTAAGTCGTTAATATTTCCATATTGTATGATTGTATTAGTTCTGTTCTTATTTCCTATATAAGCTTCAAGACCTTCTGTTGCGACGTTTTCTAAACTATTAAGTCTATTTACTAATTTATCTATATCATTTTGACCTAGATAATTGATAGTGTCGTTTTTAATAAAATCCTGCTCTATTTGTATGTGTCCATAATTCATATTAACCAAATTCATATCGCCATTTTGAGTTCCGTCACCTTCTTGATTGGTGGTTGCCGTTTCATCAATCGGAATAGTTGCTAAATGGTCTGATTTTAATATCATCATTTGTATTTCGTTATTATGCCTAGAAGAAGAAACGCTATACTCTAAAGTGTCTATCGCTTCGTCTATTTGCTGTTGTGATGTCTTAGCATTTGCCTGGACTGAATATCCTCCTTTTAAGAAAATATTTTTTGCTTCTTCTGTGTTGATAGCAAATCCACGAATACTTTTTCCATTATTAAGATCGTAAGACACACCCGTAGGAAATACTCCTGTGGTTTCAGTGATTTCTCCATCAGGATTCACACTTTGAATAACTCCTGTTGCCATAACAATACCGCTAACAAAAATACTATTGTACTTAATCTTGTCGTTCACGCTATTGTTAAGTATATCATATAGATTATCTAGATTGTTGATATTTGGCTTATAGTTCAATATTTCTTTATCAACCTCGTATGATCCATCTCCAACAGAACCAACACTATTAAGAGAATAATTTGTTTCTGGTGTTTTGGGTACTATTTTTTCTTTTTCAAATCCCCAGATGTTTATTGGATAATCAAGAACTTGTGTTTGTTGAGGTTTAAAAACTATCACACAATCTTTATCAACTAACGACATTGTTCCTTTTCCGCTTATGTCTGAATCAACATGTAAAACAGTATGATATTCATTGTCTACAAAAACCAATCCTTTTGCAAGTATTTTCGCAGTTACGGGCTCTTTATCTGTATTTGACGAATAGGCTTCAACAGTATTCCCTGTATCAAAAATGTAAAAAGGCAATTTGCTATCTAAAATAACAATTTTACCGCTATCCATTTCATTTTTAAAAGATCTACCAAATAGATTACCAAATAAAGGATTGGACCCCCGAATACAGTTATTGAATTGTACAAACTTATTTGATCTTAGTATATTCTCTGGAGCAACACTACTGTCTTTATTTTCTGTGTCCTCATCATCTTGAGATAATCTATACAGCTTTTCCTCATCCATAATATAAAGACCATCAAATTTTGAACATTTAAGATCTCCGCTCTGTTCAAATGTAACATAAAGAATTGTATTTTTGGGAGTTTGTATGTCTGTAAGCTTTTCTATGATTAAATCAGATGCATCTTCCGCTGTGCTTTTTTTACTTATATCTTCAGAACATTTAATTGTTACTTTTCGTATAAAATTATCATCAATTACACTTCTAATATTCTTGACCGCACTAAAAGACCAATCGCTAAATTTTGGCATTACATTTTTATTAAGTCTGATGAAATTGTATTCATTAGGTACTAAAGCAGGAGTATTGTCGTATCTAAATATAGATGCTTCAAGCTTATACCAGAAAACGCCGTCCTTGCTTACATTGAGCAAAGTCTTTTCCGGCGAACCGAATGGATATGATTCATATTTGGGAACATAAAAATTCCTTATCTTGTCTAAAGCTTCTTGATATGATTTATTACTTCTTAAATAGGCAAATATAGGAGCATATCCTATTTCCATAAAAGTATTGAAAGTAGTAAGACCCATTAATAAGCCAACAAGTCCTCCTCCAGCATTAACTGTAGTTAGGGCTATTTGTCCGAGTATATACAATATGGCCCAGTCTGGGAAAGTGGCTCTACTTATTTGCGTTTCTTTCGGTCTATCAAGAGGATCAGCAAAATCACAAGCTATATTTGGAGCAAAAATAAATGGATAAGGAGCATTTACATTAACAAAAGGCAAGAAATCTTTGTCAGATCCACCAATATTTGCAATAAAATTATATCCAGGATAAGAAGGATCTTTTCCATATTCTATCAGAGCCAAACTATCAGAAGCTCCATAGTTATTTATTCCATTTTGTGATGTTGGCACCGGCTTTTTAGCGTCTCCAACATGCAATATCAATTCCCATGAACATAAAGAAGATTCTATGTCACTAGATTGTATCCTAGAGTCTCCTGTTTCATAATTAGACAAAACAGCATTATGGTTAGTCAAATCAAGAATGTTCATTTCATCAGACTCGTTCAAAACAGCAAAGTTTAAAACAAATCTGGTAGAAGAATCATATGTAGGATCATATTGACAAGTTGCACCAGTTTGTTCTTCCGGAGGAGGAATCTGAAATAGTATTCGGTCTTTAAACTTAGCAAATTTATTCGCTAAGATATTTAATTGATTATTTCTAATTACATTAGAATATACGCTGCACTCTCTATCGGTGTAGCCACTAGAGGAAATTGTTGGCTGTATTTCATACTCGTTACGAATTATATTCTGCTTAAGATTTAAGCCTAAGTTATTTTCACTATTTTCATCATGGAGTACATTATTATTTGGTGCATGGTCGGAGAACTTAAGCGTGAAATTATACCCATTATTTTGTATATGATCTTGATTCAGTAAATATATTCTCTGGGGACTTTCTGTTGTTGAATTCATGTTAACTAAATCGTTCAGATATTCTGTAACTTTTGTATTTCTGATGTTGCCCGAAGTTGTTGCGTCACTAATGTGTGGAGTTCCTACATAAAAATCATCCAAACCATATGTATCTCCAGGAAAACTTTGATTTACAAATTCAGAACCAGCTCTAATTGGCGAAGGCGGTGGGTTTCCTGCTCTTTGCCTTAGAGCTCTTAATTCATGCTCGGAAAAGTGAACATCTAACCAAACCACCAAATTTTTAGTATTCACGTAATTTAGAAAGTTTAGTTTAACTTCTATGTCTTTTATGGCAAAGTCATTTACTCTTGGATTTCTTAAATTGACCTTATCTATATTTTCTGAATTTATTGGATATGCCGGTCCTGTAACAGGAAAAGAGTATGTGAATTTGTGTAAATCTGGCCCATCGCCACAAGATTGATTGCTAGACAAAGAAAAACCAAATTCATCACAACTCTGACTTTCAAAATTTGATCTAGTAATTTCTGCTAATTTCTGAAAGCCTCCATTCAAATACCGATACCCATGCTTCATGGACTGAGCGTTTTCTTCTAGTTGATCAGAATATTCTTTTGTTAATTGGTTCTTTCTTCTGTGTGCTTCTCTTTCTTCTTCTGTTGGTCCTTTATCGCATGGACCAAATAAAGGATCCCATTGTATATGCTTGGATATGTTTAGCTCTATTTCGCTTTGATAAATCTTAGGCTTGTTATTACTCTCAGAATCAAAAGAAGATTTCATGCCATACAAACCAGGACCAGTGAAACTGAAAGTGTCTCTTGCCCCTGGATTGAATTTAAGAACACTGGTAAGATTATTGTTAGGATATTCTGGATAGTATGGAGAATCGTGATATATCCATCCGCTGGCAGGATGAAACAAACCTTTCTTAAAAGTGAAACTTTTTGTGCTTGGTTTTGCTGCCTTCTGATAACATGCTTTCATTTCCGTTTCCGGATAAGAAAAGCCCGCAATCGGGCTAGGAGCATAATCAAGTCTATATCCTGTTGCCGCAATATCTTGTTCAGAAGTAACGAATCTAGGATCCAGTCCTATTTTCTGTACAGTTTCTTGATTATATCCACCATAGGGCTTAATTTGAGGAGCATGTCTTGTGCTAACTTGGGGATATTCAAAGGTATATATGTCTTTTTGTCTTTCAACAATATAACTATCTCCCAATGGAGTTCTGACCTTGAATGCAATAATATCTATTGTTCCGTCAGGCCCTTTATGGTTTCTTATATTTCTGATCTGTTTATTTGCTGGCTCTACAGTAATCGTCCCATTTGGATTGGTGATGTACGTTGGAGGAGGTTTTACTGCTTGGGTTGTCATTAATGGTCTATAAAAACTGACACACTGCGAGCATTCTGGAGTAGAATTCCTGATATTATATAGTCCTATTTTAGAGACAGTAATTTTAGTATTATTTGGCTGATAGGACAGTTTCAGCTGAGGGTTTCCAGTAAAATTAGCTCCAGATTTCTCATTATCTCCAGACCCAAAAAAGAACTTATCATCACCTTCTAGAGAATATTCATCTAGAAATTCTGCATATGTTTCATTAGCATACGAAAGATTAGTTTTGGCAGGCCAGAACATACCTATAGTATTTAAGGCAATGTCTGTCATTGTTGGACAAACTACCTTTAATTTATCCTCACCAATAGTAACAGGAACAGCGTCCCCCTTGACAACTATTCCTGGATTATCCTCTGGTGGAGGTTTTAGGGTTAGTAGTACCTCTCCCTCCAATTCTCTTTCATTTCCTGTAAATTCGGGATCTGTCTCGTTTAAATCTGCATAATAACCAAAATATTTAATATCTTCTTGGCCAATAACTTCAGTACCGACGACCACATAAAAAGTTTTTGTTTTAACAAATGTCCCGTTTGGAGTTGTTACCGTGCATTTGATTCTATATTCCCCGGTCTTGTACACATATACATTAGGGTTTATCTGTGTTGAATTATTGTATCTAGTATAATTATACTGAGGGTTGTCTCTACCTCCAGCCAATCTTTCTGGCGTTTTATTTGTGTCACTAAATTTTAAACAGCTACCATAAACCTGCTCCCACCTAACTGTAGCAAATTTCAATGGCCTATTACTATGATTAAATACAGTTCCTGTTGGGAGATAGTTCCAATCTTCATCGCTGAGCAATAGTTCGTCAAAAATCCTAAAACGAAGTTCAGTTTCATTAGTTCTTGCTTGTGCAAACGGCAAGTTCTGTGTGTAGTAAATATAGTTTGCTGGATCCCATTCTCTATCCGGTTCCTCTGGAACTCTATTATCTGCAACGCCAGCAACAGGATTCTTCCGAAACCTATTCTCTACATTGCTCCTTGTTCTCATTTCAATATTTAGAGTAACAGGCCGCTCTCTATTTCTAATCAGATCAGATAATGGAATGATCTTTGTTTCCATCCCTGTTTTGTTTAACAAGATATTAGTTTTATCCGAAGACTCTTGCTTCAAAGAGATGGCTGTTTCTGCAGAAAGAGAGCCTATCTGAACAGACTGATTATTATAAACCTCTGTTTCTGTCAATTTTTTTTCACAATAATTGGAAATTACCTGTTGTACGTTGATATTGTCTCCATACTTCAGCTCTCCAGTATATGTTAAATCGCAATCTTTTGTGATATTCAGATAAGATCCGTACTTATTTAACATCTTCCTAAATAGCTGCTTTCTGCTATTGACTATATTTTCATTCCTAGTATTCTGCGAAAGCTTAGCATCTAATTTTGTTATTCTTTCTTCTCTATCCTCATTAAGAAATCCATGTATATTCAAAAGTATTTTCTTAAGTATCTGTATTTCTGAATTTATATGAGCTGAAGGAGGCTCAAGCTCTTTACTTAATTTTGACTCTCCTTCTATTTGTCCTATCAAATATTGTCTTAATAAAGGATAATCAAGGAAATTAACACCAAGCTCAGTCATTATGGGGGATGTGCTAAGATAGGAAGCTATCTTTCTTATCATTCTAGACTTTTGTAAATTAAATCCCGAGTCTATTTCCTTTTTGTAATCCAAAGTCAACATATTATAGACTTGTCTGTACGTTCCGTATAAAGACGGAGATATGTACGTTTTAGAAAACATTTGCCTATCACGAGATACTTCTTTATCCCCGTAATTTTCAAAATAAGAAAAACATTCTCCGTCAGGAATGGATAAGGTCGTTCTGCTTCCACTACCAATGATTTCGTTTGAATTTTTTGCAGATTGCGCGTACAGGAAAAATTTGGGTCGCCTTGTTTCGTTTTCCTTGTCTGATAGTTTTATATCACTAACTCTAACTATAGCATTTTGATTCCAGTTTACACTGGAAAATCTTATAGATTGAGTTTGACTAAATCCGAATTGACTGTCATCTTTATCTATTCTATAGAGTGTTGTGTTGTCCAGCTTAATAAACTGAACATTGTTTAATGATTGGTTTACTAAACTGTCTGTTGTTGTAATTCTAGAATAATTAGGAAAATCTTCTATGTACCCTGGATCATATAGAAACTTCCTGTCAGATCTTACGCTATCTTCGTCTGGTAGTTTTTTATACCAAAATAATAAGCCATACTCCAGATAATATGGTAAGTTAGCTCTATTTATAATCCAGTCTGTTGTTAGGGTAGCGTCGTCTGAACCAACAGACCAATGCTGAAATCGTGGCTTAAAAGACATGAAATTTTCTATTCCAAGTCTAGCGCTTTTAAAGTTTGGATTTGCGTTCCTAATTGCTCCTTCTTTAGTGAGCATTTTGTTTGTTATAAAACTATCGTCCCAAACAAATACGGGTTGCCACATATTTACAATAGTAGTTGTTTGGCCAAATAGATTGTCTTGATATATTTTTTGTAAAGCTTCTAGATTAAAGGTTACAGGATACCTATCTCCAGGAAACTCTATATACAAACTATCCGACTCGTCATAAAGAGTATAGTCCCTAAGATCATCGTGCAAAAATCTATCAAATATTGCACAGTTTTTTAGATTGTTTATTTCTCGCATCTTTTAATTAGCTGCTGTTAGAATCCATTTTCCATTAATATAAGAGAAAATTCCCTTTTGATTAGCAGAGACAGAAAAATTTAAAGGATTGTCAAAATCACTGATTAAAACAGGAACAATCCCTGACCTTCCTCCCTGCACATAAGTCATATTGATCTTAGCTCTTGTCCCGCTGCTAATGACACCAGTAGTTGTAATTGTAGGCTTGCTAACCGGCTCATAATATCCAATATCCGAATCGTATCTACAGAGCAGCTTAACTCCCTTTGGAGCAGTAAATCCAGTTTTATCCTTAACATATACTATTCTTCTAAATCCATTTGGCAATGGTTCTTTACTATATTCAATATCGTCTAAATATCCTCTTGCTGGATATGTTTCATCAAAATCATCTTCTTTTACTAGATCTTCTTCTAGTGTTATGTAAACCATTTTATATGGGGCAGATGGGGCCTTCATGGTCCAAACCGACCTATCTCCGTCCCACCTTAAATCTAGAGGCCCAACAGGCCACAGGTCAGATCTCTCGGCCCAATTTTTATAGAACTTGTCTGATCTTGGACCTTTGACCCACTTAGACCCAGAATAAGTATATTGTTTAGTAATTATATCTCCTTCATTCAAATAATTGTCCTTTATGTCTGCAGCATTTACTATTTTGGGCGTGGCTTCTAGGTCGTTAGAAACCTTTATTTTTATAACAGGCAAATTATCTGCAGGAGTTGACCAATCTACTCTGTTAATGTCTTTTCTGTAATAGGATACTTGTATGTTATTTTTTTTCGTGTAATAAACCAGTTTCTTTATATTCTCTTTTACCACCTGTTGATGTTCTTTCAAATAGAATACATCTCCGTCTTTCAGGTCTTTGTAAAGAAAATTACCTATCTCTTCTACTTTTAGTTTAAATCTAGGAGGCCTGCCTACAGCATCTAGAAACAAAGGTTCATCGCTCTGATTAGGAACAGGATATCCCTCCATATCATATCCCCATCCGTGCATAACCATTGGTCCTCGCAAACCAAAGAATCTCTGATTCATTAAATAGTTAAAGCCCGTAACATTTCTTCTGTGATTGGTAGCCAATAAATCCATACCATAAAAATCTGGATTGTGGCCAGCTT
>Ga0222714_10007148_pt1 | contig 10286 bp, 7 predicted proteins | sample C33_3DmetaG_FD_165048 | JGI IMG/M metagenome (GOLD analysis project Ga0222714, IMG submission 165048) | Estuarine water microbial communities from San Francisco Bay, California, United States - C33_3D | ecosystem: Environmental > Aquatic > Marine > Unclassified | place: USA: California... | reverse complement strand
AAAAAGATTGCCTGAGAAAAGGGCCATAATAAGGCTCATTAAAGCCACAAACATCGGCTCTTGGAACTGCATCCCCCACCCAACGGCGACACCAAAATTCTTAAGGGTGATAGCTCCAACTGCCAATACCCAAAAAGTCAGCAAAATGCCTAAAGAAGTTGCCAAGAAGCCCAACCGGACCGAACGACGATCCCTATCAGAATGGTTTAGCGCGCTGGTGAGTTTGATAGCCAAGACCGGAAGGACACAGGGCATAAAATTAAGAACGAACCCACCCAAAAGGGCGATTGCAATAATAAGAAGAAATTGCGAGCCCACCCTCGTGTTAGGAGGAGCTGAAAGAGGTACCTGTTGCTGAAATGTTTGGCCATTTAACGTTAAGGTATAGATCGCTTCATGGCCTGGCAAAATTGCCGCTGATGGTCTTGCTGCTGCTACTGATGTGAGGCGAAAGCGATCGCCTGTTAATTTTTCAACCCTAGGAGCGCCAAAAAAGTATCCCGGCAGTTCATCAATAAAGAGATCCGCTTGAATTACATTTACAGGAGCTTCTCCCTCCACTGTAATTTCAGTCTTATCTGGGTTTGTTGAAAGCCAGACTTTTTTTACGCTAAAACCCGCTCCTGCAGGAGCAGGAGCAAGCCCTCTTGCCTTATCTATCTTAAAAGCATGCGTGGTTGGTTTTGGGGTCCCTGCTGAAATAACAATGCTGTGCTTGGCTAGTTGAGGAACGCATATTTCGTTGCATGTGAGATAGTCCACCTCAAGTTCCAATGTAGCGGGTTTGCTCGAATTTTCGAAAACAACGCTTAATGGCAATACCACACTACCTGCGTAGCCAATCGAATCATATCCGAGTACAGAGAAGCGCTTTGGGGACGGCCAAGTGACTTCCAGCGATTTCACATTATTGGAATTGCCCCAGCTAAAACGTGGGGGATAACCCTGAGGACCAGGAGCTCGCCAATAGGTTTTCCAGCCATCTTTAAGTTCGATCTCAAAACCCATAGGAGCTGCGGCAGATAAACCAGTCGCTGAAACCCCTGAAATCAATCGTGATCTCGATTCTGACGTTGAAACCCACTCAGACTCTGCTGCATGCGCCGCGGTAACGCTAAACAAAACCGTTGCTAGGGCTGCAATAAAATAGAGAAATCTCATCATCAACCCAGGGATATAAACCAAGTTAAAAAGGATACTAGTCCTGCTGGCTCTTTAAAAAAGCAAAAGCTTGCTTCCCCCGTGCCTGTTACCTAATTTTACGGAATGTCATTCGAAAACACCCTTAGCCTTCAGGGGCGCCTTCTCATTGCTTCGCCGGCAATCGGAGATCCGCGCTTCGAACGAACTGTCATTTATATGTGCGCCCATTCCCATGAAGGCGGCGCAATGGGAATTGTGGTTAATAAAACGGTTGATGGAATGGATTTCCGAGAATTATTTGAGCAACTGGAAATCAGCGAAATCTCTATAGATCGCCTACCAATACAATACGGAGGCCCGGTTGAAGAAACACGTGGTTTCGTACTGCACTCTGCGGAATACAAGCCAAATGAAGCATCAACAGTTTCTGGAGATATTTCGTTAAGTGCATCGGTCGATATTCTTAAAGCGATAGCCGCTGGCAATGGCCCCAAAAATCACATCTTTGCCCTCGGTTATTCCGGCTGGGCGCCAGGACAACTCGAAGATGAGATCAAACAAAACGGCTGGTTAGTTGTTGATGCAGACCCAGAGTTAGTTTTTGGCCCCGAACTGGAAGAGAAATGGGATCAGGCGCTTGCCAAAATTGGCATCGACCTTGGCAAACTATCAAGTCAATCTGGCTCGGCCTGAAACGTTTCAAACATTCAATGCTTGGATCAGAATAAGTTTAATTCAACTGAGCTCGCAGACGTTGACGCAATGTATCAATCGGCTGCGGTCCATCCCCACCGTCAGGACGATAGTGCCAAAAAGTCCACCCGTTGCATGCGACAGCTCCCTGAACAGCAGCGCCAACTTGATGAATTGAGCCTCGACAGTCCTTTGCTACAAGCGATCCATCGGCATGCACTCGTGCAGCGTGTCGCCCACTGGGATCGGTTAGGATATCTCCTACCCTGAGCAGCCCTCGCTCAATAACCCAACCAAAAGGTATGCGCGGCTGTGCCCTCTTTGAGGGGGCCTCGGACACTTCATCGTCATTGGCGGGTTGGACCGCGTCGATGCGCCTCGAAGCAATCTTTGCATAGTCCGGATCTCGCTCAATTCCAATCCAATGGCGCTGCAATCGTTTTGCGACCGCTCCAGTCGTACCACTACCAAAGAAAGGATCGAGCACCACGTCGCCAGGTTTGGTGGATGCGAGCAGAACGCGATGTAAAAGAGCCTCAGGCTTTTGGGTTGGGTGTGCTTTTTTACCATCTGGCCCCTTGATACGCTCGCGACCAGTACAGATTGGCAGCGTCCAATCACTGCGCATTTGCAAACCATCATTCAAGGACTTCATACCATCATAATTAAAATAATGACGGCTGGTTTCATCTTTGGCACACCAAATGAGCGTCTCATGAGCATTAGTAAAACGACGACCCTTAAAATTTGGCATTGGGTTCGTTTTATTCCACACGATGTCGTTCAGTACCCAAAATCCCAAGTCCTGTAAGGCAGCACCAACGCGAAAAATGTTGTGGTAGGCACCTATGGTCCAAAGGGTGCCATCAGGAGTCAGTAGCCGCCGCGCCTCAGCCAACCAAGCCCGGGTAAAGGCATCGTAGTCAGCAAAGCTAGCAAACTTATCCCAATCATCGTCCACTGCATCAACAACACTGTCGTTAGGCCGTCGCAGCTCGCCAGAGAGTTGGAGGTTGTATGGGGGATCGGCAAAAATTACATCGACAGACCCTGCCGGCAGTTTCGCCATTTCCTCAATACTGTCACCAACGATGATTTTATCCAGCACCAGACATGCCCCCATTTAGAAGAGCACAAAGTTATCCACAATCTGACTCACGTCAAGAATCTATTGGAGTCAAAAGCTTGGCGACTGGTCTGAAAGTTTTACGGTGATGAATCGTTGGCCCTAATTGCCTCAGGGCTTGGCTGTGCTCCACCACCCCATATCCTGCGTTTCGCTCCCAGCCGTATCCAGGATGTTGAGTTGCGAGCATTGCCATGTACCTATCTCGGGCAACCTTTGCATAAATTGACGCAGCTGCAATAGATGCCGAAATTCCGTCACCTTTCACTACATTTTGGACAGAACATGAAAGATCTAAGGGCTGGTTACCATCGACGAGAGCCAATTCCACAGGTTGTTTGGCTGCAATTTCCAAATTAGCAATTGCACGAACCATCGCGAGTTTGGTTGCCTCTAGAATATTAAACTTATCAATCTCCTCAACACTCGCTTCAGCAAGCGCCACGATTGAGTAAAATTTTATCTCAAGAAAAAGTCTTTCTCTTTTGTTTTTGTTTAATTTTTTAGAATCATCTAGCCGATTCAAAAAATCCTGCGGCGCATTGCGGTCAAAAAGACAAACCGCACAAGCAAAGACGGGGCCCGCCCATGGGCCCCGTCCCACTTCGTCCACACCGACGATCATTCCAGAGACGCCATTCCTACGTGCCGCTTCCTCTAAAGAGAAATCTGGCATGAGCTACCAGGCGCTACTGGGCAGCTTTTGCAGCTCGGGGAGGCCAATCCACCTGACGACGAAGTTCAAGACGCGCAATTTGCTGACGATGCACCTCGTCAGGACCATCCGCAAAGCGAAGTGCACGCATCCGGCTCCACATATAAGAAAGCTTGAATGCCTGACTCATAGCGCCACCACCATGAGCTTGCATTGCATCGTCAATCACCTGCAGAGCCATATTTGGTGCTGCAACCTTAATCATAGCGATCTCTTGCCTTGCGGCCTTATTGCCGACTGTGTCCATCATGTGAGCCGCTTTAAGCGTTAAGAGCCTGCACATCTCAATGTTAATACGCGCGTTGGCAACGCGTTCCATAAAATTGTCTCGCTCGGCCAAAGGCTTACCCCAAGTGACACGCTCGGTACCTCTATGGCACATCATTTCAAGCGCCCGCTCAGCAACGCCGATGATACGCATACAATGATGAATTCGACCTGGACCTAAACGACCTTGGGCAATTTCAAAGCCTCTTCCCTCGCCCAAAAGCATGTTTTCCGCCGGCACGCGCACATTATCAAACAAAACCTGACCATGGCCGTGTGGGGCATCATCAAACCCCATTACAAGGAGCATTTTCTCTACTGTTATGCCAGGTGTATCGCGAGGAACTAATATCATCGACTGTTGGCGATAAGTCGGGGCAGATGGGTCCGTTTTTCCCATTAAAATCAATATCTTACAGCGCGGATCACCAATACCGCTGGTCCACCACTTCCTGCCATTGATAACGTATTCGTCACCATCACGCTCAATTCTACAGGCTATATTGGTTGCATCTGAGGACGCCACGGCTGGCTCTGTCATTGCGAAGGCTGATCTCATTTCGCCATTCAACAGAGGCTCAAGCCACTCCTTTTTTTGAGAAGCCGTACCGTAACGTTCAAGCACCTCCATATTGCCAGTATCAGGAGCCGAACAATTGAAGGCTTCGGGAGCCCAATGAACCTTTCCCATGATTTCGCAGACTGGTGCATATTCCAAATTAGTCAGCCCGGCACCATTTAAGCTCTCTGGTAAAAAATAATTCCAAAGACCCTCATCTTTTGCCTTTTGCTTCACCTCTTCCAGAATTGGGACGACTTTCCACCGATCCCCACCCTCATCCAGTTGGTCATAATATTTCTGCTCGTTTGGATAGACATACCGATCCATAAAATCTTCCACACGAGCACAGACTTCCTTTGTCTGGTCCGAATACTCAAACTCCATTTCAATCCCTCCAGGGCATGACGCATGCTCATAAGCACTTGAACTCTAGCCGGATGCACTACGATGAGCCAAGGGGCGCTAGTCCAAAATAAAAAATGATACAGTGTTTTCGGGGATTAGCTCACCAAAAATGTCGAGTGTACGGCTGACTTCCGTTAACTTTTCACGCTGTCCCTTTTTATCTAAAAAAATTGGGATAAGCTGGCTCAGAACAGTTCTTAACTAAGGTGAATTCGAGCAATGGTTCAGACTTTCGATTACATAATCGTGGGCGCTGGCTCAGCCGGCTGCGTTTTAGCGAACCGACTTTCGGCAGATCCAAAAACATCTGTATTGCTGCTCGAAGCAGGTGGCGCTGATAAAAACTTCTGGATCCACGCTCCTAGCGGGTTCGCCAAACTAATGAATGACCCAAAGTTTAATTGGCTGTTTGAAACAGAGGCGCACCCGGCAACAGGCAATCGAAAAATTCCTATTCCACGCGGAAAAGTTTTAGGTGGGTCATCATCGATAAATGGCCTTCTATATGTGCGTGGCCAGGCTCGTGACTATGATGGATGGTCTCAGCTCGGTAATAGAGGGTGGTCATTTCAGGATATTTTACCTTACTTCAAACGTTCCGAAAATTATTTCGGCGGAGAAGATGATTTCCATGGGGCAGAAGGACCTTTAACAGTTTCCGAACCGGCTGAGGACCACCCACTGGACCGGATATTTTTGGAGGCATGCGACCAGGCCGGGCATACAATAGGCCACGACTATAACGGAGCATCGCAAGAAGGTTTCACTAAAAGTCAGTCAACCACTTACGGAAACAAACGCCGCAGCACAGCCGTTGCCTTTCTAGATCCCGTACGCAATCGGCCAAACCTAAAAATCCAAACGAATGCATTAACCGAAAAAGTGATTTCTGAGGGTAGTCGCGCTGTTGGTGTTAAGTACCAGGTAAACGCAGAACCAATGGAAGCAAGAGCCAGAGTGGAAGTCATCCTCTCTGCAGGAGCTGTCCAGTCGCCTCAACTTCTTGAGCTTTCCGGCATAGGGGATCCAGCAATTCTAAAAGACGCAGGAATAGAAGTCCTGCATGCGCTTCCTGGTGTTGGCGCGAACTACCAAGATCACTTCGCATGCCGTGTTAATTGGCGCGTAAAGAATATTCGCACTTTCAATGAGCGAGCACATGGAGCCCGGAAACTCTGGGAGGGCTTCCGCTACCTCACCGCGAGACAAGGCCTCCTAGCCAATACTGCAGCAAACGTCATGGGGTTTGCCAAAACACGACCAGAGCTCGAGACGCCAGATGTTCAATTCTTCATGACTCCGGCCAGTTTTAAAAATGCAGGAGATCGGGTGCTTGACGCTGAGCCAGGTATGACCGTGGGACCATGCCAACTGCGACCAGAAAGTAGAGGAACTATCCACATTAAATCAGCAGACCCACATAGTTCGCCTTCTATACGACCAAATTTCCTGACCGTAAAAAACGATGGCGATACTTTTGTTGCAGCAATTGGAATGATCAGAAAAATTGCCGAACAACCCGCCCTTCAGCCTTATCTTTCTTTTGAAATGAATCCTGGACCAGACTGTCGATCCGATGATGAAGTTCTGGACTACGTACGCATAACTGGCCAGACCGTCTATCACCCGGTTGGTACCGCAAAAATGGGGCCAGATGGTGATCAAATGGCCGTAGTTGACGACAGGCTACGCGTTAAAGGTATTACGGGACTTCGAGTTGTTGATGCTTCAATAATGCCCCAACTTGTCTCAGGAAATACCAATGCACCGGTCATTATGATTGCGGAAAAAGCGGCGGATATGATTGCCGAGGATTCGAAAGCAAGTGCCTAGCGGGTGCCTAAAAACCCTAAAGATTATAACATTTTTTACCAACACGATTATGTTTTTAAGAAAGCCTCTATGTCTGAGGGAGTTTCCACATTTAACGCTGCCATATCGCGGTTGATCCGTTTGACCATGCCAGAAAGAACTTTACCGCAGCCTACCTCTACTAATTCCTCTATACCCATATCGCCCATTGATATCACACATTCACGCCACCTCACTGTTGCCGTCACCTGCTGAACCAGAAGATTCTTAATCTCATGCGGGTCCGCAACAGGGGCAGCTGTAACATTAGAAACTAGAGGAACTACAGGAGGCGACATTGGAATATTATCAAGTGCTTCAGCCATAACATCTGCTACTTTGGTCAGCAGCGAACAGTGGAATGGCGCAGAGACCGGGAGCATTATTGCCCGCTTGGCCCCCTTAGCCTTAGCAGCTTCTACAGCACGCTCCACGGCTGCTTTGGCGCCAGACACAACTACTTGGCCCGGGGCATTATCGTTGGCTACGTCGCACACTTCACCCTGCCCCCCCTCCTCAGCTGCCTCCTTTGCAGCATCAAGATCGAGACCAAGAAGTGCGGCCATTGCCCCTTCTCCGGGTGGCACAGCTGTTTGCATCGCCTGTCCACGCAATTTCAATAGCCTAGCTGCATCGGCAAGCCCTAAAGCACCAGCTGCTGCTAATGCTGAGTATTCGCCAAGGGAATGACCAGCAATGAGTTTTGCTGACAAACCAAGATCAAAGCCCGCCTCGGCTTCGAGGACACGAATTATAGCAACACTATTGGCCATCAGTGCGGGCTGAGTATTTTCTGTAAGAGTTAGATCCTCCATCGGCCCGTCAAACATTAGAGCGGACAGCTTTTGTGACAATGCATCATCAACTTCTTGAAAAACTTCTCTAGCGGCTGGGAAAGCCTCGGCTAGTTCCTTACCCATTCCGACAGTCTGCGATCCCTGCCCAGGAAAAACAAAAGCTCGAACCATTTTTTATCTCTTCGAAAGAATCTTGGTTAGATAGACAACGCCGTCTCTTTTATCAGCTGTCAAGCGAAGAAACGGTCCTAAAATTCCAAAGCCTCAACAGAGAAAGCTGAGCCGATAGCAAATCCTGCAGCTAAGCAGTCACATAGGTTGACGTCCAAAAGTCAAAGACCTCGCACCATGAGTTCCGCTATTCTGCGTCCATAGACGGATGGATCTTCCAACGGCTCACCGGCGGCAATACGAGCTTGGTCCAAGAGAACTCTCGCATAAATCTCTACCTCCTCACTAAAAGACTTCTGTGCCAGCTTCCCTGACAGTCCTTGAATGAGTGGGTGCCTTGCATTGAGTTCTAGAATGCGAGCCGACCTCGGCACCGTCTCACCATGCTGCTGAAGCATTCTAGAGAGATGCAAATCAAGATCGCCATCGTCAGCAACAATGCAAACAGGACTATCCGTTAACCTCTTGCTAACTCTGACATCCTTGACCGCTTCGCCAAGCACCTCTCTAAATCGTGACAATAATGGGTCTATGTCGCTGGCCGCTGTTTCTTCTTCTGCCTCAGTCTTCTGAATTTTATCGAGATCTTCTCCGCCCTGAGTTACAGAGCGTATTGGCTTATCGCTAAATATACCGACCGCTGCCGGCCAGAAGTCATCAACTGGATCTGTTAACAGCAGAACTTCGATACCCCTTGCCTTGAAGCCTTCTAACTGCGAACTGCCTGCCAAGTTCCGACCCGCTTCACCAGTTATAAAATATATCGCCTCCTGACCATCCTTCATGCGCGATATATAATCCTCCAGGCTGACTAATCCGTCGCTTTCTGTTGATTGAAAACGACACAATTTCAAAAGCGCCTCTCTGTTATTTATATCCTCGTAAACTCCTTCCTTAAGGACTGGACCGAAGTTATTCCAAAAACCCTGATAACCTTCAGGGTCTGCTTTAGCACCTTCTTCTATTTCTCGAAGGACACGTCGAACCACGCCTGTCCGTATTTGTCGAAGAACAGCATTCCGCTGTAACATTTCACGGCTGACATTAAGAGGCAGATCTTCGGAATCAATCACTCCGACCAGAAAGCGGAGGTATCCTGGTAGAAGTTCTTCAGCCTCATCCGTTATGAAAACGCGTCGTACGTACAGTTTTACCCGACTCTTCCTCTCTGGATTGAAAAGATTAAAGGGCTTCGAAGAGGGCAAATAAAGTAATCCTGAATATTCCAGCGATCCCTCAGCTCTCCAATGTATAGTTCGCCATGGCCCTTCACCCATGCCACCCACGTGAGAGTAGAATTCTCTGTGCGCTTCATCTGTCGCTTCAGTTTTTGAAAGTGTCCAAATTGCGCGGCCAGCGTTCGCTTGTTCGCCATCTCCGTTCAGATCTTCCGAGAGCAGAACTGGGATCGGAATATGGTCAGAATAGGATCTGATAATGTGCCGCAGCCGAAAAGCCTCAAGAAACTCGCCCTCTTCTTCTTTCAGAGTAAGGATGATGTCGGTTCCACGTGAGGCCTTTTCTGATTGCTCAACCGTATAAGCCCCTTCGCCATCAGATTTCCAAAGCCATGCCTGGCTATCTCCAGCCTTCCGTGTAAGCGCTTCCACGGTATCAGCCACCATGAAGGTTGAGTAAAATCCAATCCCAAACTGACCAATAATGTGAGCACTTGCTTTATCCGACGCACTTGTAGCTTCAAGTGTCGCTAAAAAATCAGAGGCGCCAGACTTGGCAATCGATCCGAGATATTTAACAAGATCATCTCGATCCATTCCAATGCCATTGTCAGAAATGATTAGGCGACGATTTTCCTTATCAATGCTAATGCGGATTTCAAAATTCGAATTACCATCAACCAATGCGGGGTTAGCAATCGCAGCATAACGTAGTCGGTCGCATGCATCAGACGCATTGGAAATTAGTTCTCTAAGAAAAATTTCTTTCTCTGAATATACGGAGTGAGCCATCAATCTTAGGAGACGACCAACCTCAGCTTGAAATTCCATGGTTTCCGCTGCACCGCTCATCCTAGGTGTCCTTTAAATGTAAATTTAGTCAATCTTTTAGGAATATTGGTACACAGATCGCTGCTCGCAACCCTCGCCAAACTATGAACCACAAGCTAGTTTTATCAATGAATTGTGTTTGTCGCTGTAATCGAGAGACACAATAAAAATAAATTGATGTTAAGTCCCGAATGAAAGAGGCGAGCGGAAACTCTTGTTTTTCGAGGAACAGAAAGCCACCAGCCCCCCTCTAGGGCGCGCCGCACCACCCGGCGGAAAGATAGTGGCGCTTTTGGGACCGACTAATACTGGAAAAACTCATTTTGCCATGGAAAGGCTGCTTGCCCATCCGTCGGGGATGATTGGCTTTCCTCTGCGCTTACTTGCGCGAGAAAATTATGATCGAGCAGTCTCTATTAAGGGCAAAGGCGCTATCGCCTTAATTACAGGCGAAGAAAAGATCACACCCCCTTTTGCCAAGTATTACATCTGCACCGTAGAAGCGATGCCTCTAGAATTAGAGGTGGACTTCCTGGCTGTAGACGAA
>Ga0222714_10007147_pt1 | contig 10287 bp, 10 predicted proteins | sample C33_3DmetaG_FD_165048 | JGI IMG/M metagenome (GOLD analysis project Ga0222714, IMG submission 165048) | Estuarine water microbial communities from San Francisco Bay, California, United States - C33_3D | ecosystem: Environmental > Aquatic > Marine > Unclassified | place: USA: California... | reverse complement strand
TATAGTCATGACGCTAAAAGTTATGTACTTTTCTGCCGTCAAATGTCGGTAGAGGAGCAGCGAAACCGCCAAACCTACAGTCGCTATGATAACCTGGTTTAAAAGATTCTTCGCCGCCTCTCCGGTAATGTTTTTAAAATCCATAAATTAACGACCAGACAACGTCTCGGCCCTCGGAAAAGATCCTTCATGCCGCCTAATCGGTCTTCTTTTAACGCCACAATAAGCAGCTATTAACAAGGCAAAATATTCAAAAAGCGGAGGAAAATATGAAAGTCCTAATACCAATATCATCACCAGAGGGGCCAAACTGTTTACCCTTACTGAGTAAATAGCGACCAAAAGCGCAAGGTATGAAAAAAAACCTATTAGTCCAAACATGCCTATTCCAAGCCCATACAGGCTGTGAGCGAATACCGCATCCCCCGCCAAATGAGATGCACCTGAAAAGTAGCCCCTTCCAAATAAGAGCTGTAAAGGCTCATCTACTAACGACTCCAAAATAATACGAAAAAATACAAACTTAGTATCCAACGAATCATCTAAGCCAACGAAGTTATGGAGTGCCATATAGGTAAGGATCACGGCAGCAATTCCGAAAGCAACTAAAAATATACGCCGATCAAACGGCTTAATTGATTCAATCACCCGGACCGCGAGCCCACAAACGGCCGCCACCCAAGCCGCCTTGCTAGCCGAAAGAAAAAGAAGCACTAACAAAGCAGCGCCGCACAGCACACGATATTTCAACGCATGGAGGCGCCCGCGTTGATTAAATAAAAGCAAAGATCCAAGCAATACCGCAGCAATTCCCGCTCCATTGGAATCGGAAAAGAGTCTTGTGCACTCGGTTTTGTAGGCCAAACTTCCGACGATAATATCTTGTACCGTCGGTGTGTAACATGAGACGCGGTAGAATGCATCTAGGATTAGCGCTGTCCAAACACCACCAATCAAATATAGCCTTGCGTCTGGGTAGTCACGAACGATCGTATAGAAGACAAGAAATACGCTCCCAAAAGAAATCATTTTTACCAACAGCATTACAACGTCTTCAAAAGTTGGCGAAAACAAAAAGCTTGTACTTACAAGAGTGAGAACTAGCCAACCATAAGGACTAAATTTTAGACCTAACATACGCTTCCAAACTAAAAGCCCGAGGGGTGCCACAAGCACCAGATGAACGGAGTTAGGCACCCCGAAATATACCCCAAGCTGCGCGGCGTAAAAAAATGAAAAGGCTTTGATTATTATCCCTTTCAAGAAGGATTACCCATCAACTTTGAACGCAAGACCTCAAATCCATTATTCGCTACGTGAGCACTCCAAGCGCTTTCAAATGAACCAATCTCGCCAAGCATTGCTTTAATACTCGAACCCGCCTTGAAATCAGAAACCGCCTTCCCGACTTGATATTGTTCAACAAAATCAGCGACGTTTGTCTCATGAGATAACAAAATCGGCACCTCGTGAAGGATCGCCTCAAGTACAACCATAGGCCAGCCTTCAGAACGTGAAAATAAAAGTAATATGTCGATCTCATCCCAAAACTTTTCTTTTTCCGAATCGTAAAGAGGGCCACACACACTGCAGCTACCCAAACTTTTGGTGCGTTTAAAATGTTCCTCTACTCCAGGCGACATTTCAAAGCCTGCCATTATTAGTTTTACATTCGGATTCGAGGATAACGCTGCACCCAGAAAAGATGCCATACGATCAAAACCTTTCCTCTCAATATAGTCAGCCCCGAGATAGCCCAATCGAATTTGATCAGTCATTCTGCGAACCCGTTGCTTTACTTGCCCATTGACATAGGGCGGGCAAAGAAAGAACGCTCGAGTGATTTTTCTAGATCTAGCAGCTTCTTGCGAATTTAAGAACTGAGTCTCAGAATCCGTAAAAAACAGTATCGACTTTAGCAATGCCAAGAAAACTGTTTTTTTATAGCTGCCCTTTTTTCGCACTATCAAATTGCCATGTGACACGAATATTATTTTTTTTTTCATAAGGAGACAAAGGAACGAAAGAACTATTGTCTTAGGCGAATATAAAACATGATTATAAATCACCCCACATCGGTACACCTCTTTGAACAACGCCATATTCAAAGATAATGACACTGTTTTCTTTTCAAAAGGCGACAGTAATGGGTGAAAGAAAAGATTTCTGGAGAAAGTTTCGATTCCGGAGACTCTATGTATCTGCGAAAAAATCTCTAAAATATAACTACCACTATCGCTCATTCCCAATAAATACTTCATGCAATAACATCTCTATTCAGGATCATGAAGACGATGCGTAATACCACCAGAAAATTCAAAAATACTTCCCGTTGCAAATATTTTTACGCCTTCTGCAATTAATCTTATAAATCCAGCCAACTCTGCCGGTGTGCCGATACTATTCGTTGGATGATACTTCTCCAAGTTATTCAACGCTCCGATGGTATGACTCAAACCCTCAACAAGCATATCCGTTTTTATTGCTGCAGGAGATACACCGTTAACCCGAATTCCATCAGAAGCCAATTCTATTGCCATGGCGCGAGTGATCGCGTCTAAGCATGCCTTGGAGGATGAATACGCTAAAAAATTTTTCTTTGTCAGCTTCGCATGAATGCTGCCCACATTTATTACGACTCCTCGATATTGCTTCAAAATTTCAATTAAACTTTGCACCAAAAAAAAGGGGGCCACGGCATTAACACCTAGACTCTGATTTATATGGTCCTGTGATAACAATTGCATAGGCGCCAAAATCTGTGTCGCAGCATTGTTAATTATCGTTAGTGACGTCATCTCCTTGGGTAGTACAGCCAATATTTGCTTATTAATACCTAGCCTGTAGTTTCCGCAGTTTGAATACTGAAAAAGGTCGACCCGAACCTCTGCAAGCATTGGAGCGTCTGAGGTACCCGGGAGAGACTTATCCAAGCCCACAATTTGGTAGCCAGCACCGAAGAATTCTTCAACGAGCGCAGCACCAATACCCCCCGAGCTGCCTGTTATGATGACAACATTAGTCGCCATGCAAGTGGCTCTTCATAATGTCTAGTGCCAGGAAACTGGTTCGCTCCACTGCATCTGCCGTATTGGAAGCGTTGTGCGACCCAAAGATGCATTGCTGGAAGTTTCTCAATTCGTGGCATTTATGCAACGGTTCACTCTCAAAGACGTCAAGTGCTGCTCCTAGGACCAAGCCTGATTTGAGCGCCTTCACAAGCACTGCCTCATTTAGTAACCCCCCTCTGGAGACATTAATAAGGCGCACACCAAACTTGAGCTTATTCAAGAGGCCGTCATCAAACATATGCTCTGTGGCGGGGGTCAAAGCACAGGCGAAAATTATAAAATCGCATTCCCCAATACCCTCTGGCCAAAGCCGGTGTGTCACGTGCTCAGGGACGGATTTAACTACGGGATCCCAACCAATAACCTTCAGTCCAAGCGCCAAACATCGCCTTACAATATTACCTCCAATATCACCCAGCCCCACCACTCCAACAGTTCGTCCCAACAAAGAGATACCAGACGGCTTAGGCCATCGTCCTTCTCTGATTTCCCTATCAATAAAAAAGGCGTCACGTGCGAGACCAATCAAATAACATATCGCAAGATCAGCAACTTCCGCTCCAAACATCCCTGGTGTGTTTTTGATAGGAATTTCAAGCCGCTCACATGCCTTAAAGTCGACATTATCTACACCAACCCCCCACTTCACAGCAGCTCTTAATCTTCCAGCTCTACCGGCCGTGAATACGGCGGCCGTTGCAGGATCATCCCCAATAATCCATCCGTCATAACTTGGCACCATTTCAATTAATTTGTCTTCTGACAGAGTCTGCACCACTTCCGGCGCAGTAACTTCAAAACCATATTCATCGAAGCGCTCGCGGAAACGCGCTAACTGGCCGATCATCGGAGGACAAGTCAAAAGGATTTTTTTCATCGATTGATTGTTCCCTTTTCTAGATAAAAATTCACGACGGATTCAGCGAAAGCCCAATCCTCGGGCGTATCGATATCTGTTGATTCAAACGGCTCCGTAACAAACATTCTTGGAAACCGCCCAATTCTTGCTCCTGTCGCAGCGAAACTGTGCTTGGTAAACAGGTACAGGTTCGAATTTTCCTGATACCAAGGTTCTAGGTCCTGAGTCCGGGTCAAATTATTTGGATCATGATTTATTGGTTTTGCATCGGGAGTGTAAAAGCGCTCTTGTATTTGATTCACTGAAAAAAGAGAATCATGTTTTTTTTCATTGAGCGATTCTTTAAAAATATCGAGTGCGCTCATGATCGACTTTTTATTTAGCAGTGGGTTTGTAGTGTGCGTCATTAAAAAGATATCTGCGTCTATATTCGCAAGATCATCTTTGATCACCTCATTCATGGACACCAGATCACCACAAATTTCTACCCGTCTATCCCTGATTTTGACTCTGTCACCGTCTTCTAGCCCATGATCCTTCAGTATTTCGCGAGCGTCAGTATTAATAACCACACAAGAAATCTCAGGCACGCTCAGTAAGGTATCAAGAACCCATCGAAATAATGGCTTACCACAAAAATCTTTAAAGTTTTTTCCTTTCACACGCTCGCTATTTGCCTTCATGGGTAAAAGCGCAGCAACTCGATAGTTCATTTTCTAAAAGCATCCTTGGGATAAAAATAAGATTCCTTCCGCTGATCAGAATCAAACTTCAACATTTTATTGCCTGTATAAGACCCAGAATATTGGGCGGTCCGAAACAGAACAATGTGCACAACAGCACTGCAGAATACGCCATTCTTCACCGATACACAGACATCATTTGCGATTGCGATGGCAATATACCTACACATATCTACAAACGTAATTCTTACCTCGGGCATTATCACTCTTAGCGCTATAGCCTCTCGCTCATACCGTCGCCGTGTTTGCCTCCATGTTTCGTCATGAATATGAAAAACTGGAGCCTCAGCGACGTACGCAACAGAACCGCCAGATTCTACATAGCGCTTGGCAAGTTCCATGTCTTCGAGACCTGTGATGTCCTCATCAAACTTGAATTCTTCCCATACATCTCTCGCGATAGCAGAGTTAGCGTTATTGCAGAAAAAACCTTGCTGAGGAATCTCACTAAACTCGGGAAAGTATTTATCGAACAGCTGTCTCTCACTAAACTTGGTCGTATCACGACCCAGCTGACGCCCATAGCTGTATCCCGCAAGCCCCTTTAACAAGGGGTCGATCAAGGCTTGAAGCCAGGAATCAGAGGCAGGTATGCAGTGACCAGACACATAAACGAGATAATCGCCACGAGCAAACTTACTCCCCCAGTTCAATGACCTCCCAAACGTGAAATCCTGTTTGTCGATATGTGTGATCCGACAAGAATATTTATTGGCAATATCGATGGTGCGATCGGTCGAGCCAGAGTCAATGACTACTACCTCTAGAGTTGCGTCTATCAACACCTGTGACTTTATAGCGAAGAGTAATTCTTCTAGGTAGCGCTCTTCATTGAGCGTTCTTATAACAACAGAGACTAGTAGCGCCATCAAAGCACGCCCTCGAAGCACAGTGTCTTTCCCGACAAGGGGAACTTTCGTAGGGATTCTGAATTCAATCCCTCTCTTGCTGAGGTGACCCACAATCTACCACTGGCCTCGTCTACTGCACAATTGGTAGGCCTCGGAACCGGCGTGCGATAGTCAGTGCGCTCTTTACTGTCTAAATCTATCCGAGAAACACAGCTACCATCCCATAGCGCAATCCAAACATGGCCCCTATAAATACAACCGCCGTCAGGCGCACCATCCTCAAACTGCATCCAAAGATTTTTACCTATAAGCCGACCCTGCAAGCTTATCTGGTACTTCCATACCACACCCAGTAATGAGTCACTAATCAAAAACTCAGTCTCTGAAAGTTCTAAAAATGTGTTCGGTATAGCTATATCGTCATCGACTAAATGCCACGACTCTCCGCAATAATAAAAGAGCTGCCCCGGAAAATTACTGGGCTCAGCGGGATGCATGAAGCCCATAAGATAACGACCATCACGCATGTAACAACCGTCGTTACTTCTAAGAGTTTGCCTCACCTGCACCGGAGAACCAATCAACAGCTCCTGTGCCCCCGTGCTCAGGTCTAGGGTAGTGATACCCACCTCAGAGCCAAATTCCAGAGAATGATCACCTACACGAAAGATAACAGTGGCCTGAGACTCCAATTGAAAACAGTCCTCAACTCCATCACGTAAGGTAAAAATCTTTTTCCCGTTTATATCCAACCAAGCGACCGTACCTTCGGGGCTCACTGTCATTCCCTCACCAAGGTCAGATAGTGAACTACTTTTAAAAACCGGCCGAGCCATCTCTTTAGGACTCGCTCTAACTGCCAACCGATTATCTTCCATACCTATCCTCAAGGCGCACTATGTCGTCTTCACCCAAATAAGGCCCATACTGAACCTCAATAATTTCAAGCGGCCCATCTCCGGGATTTTCTAGCGCGTGCACGACACCAACAGGTATAAACGTTGACTCATTCTCTGACAGCAGGAATGTCTCATTACCATTAGTTACTTTGGCAGTCCCCGACACAACCACCCAGTGTTCGGCTCTGTGATGATGCATTTGAACACTTAACTTAGCACCTGGATTGACTGTTATTCGCTTTACTTTGTACCCCACACCTTCATCGACCGAATCGTACTTACCCCAGGGACGGAAAACCTCGCGATGCAGCTCCCATTCTGATCGCCCATTACATTGCAATTGCGATACGAAGGCCTTTACCTCCTGAACTCTGTCTTTGCGCGCGACAAGTGTTGCGTCCTTGGTAGACACAACAACCACATCATTGAGACCGAGGAGAGTGACCAGTTTATCGTCCGCCCTTACATACGAGTTCGCTACATCGAGCAGCATGACATCGCCCCGCACATGGTTACCTGCCTCATCCTTATCGCATACATCCCATAGAGATGACCAAGACCCTATGTCGCTCCATCCCGCTTCCATTGGGACCACGACCGCACTTGAGGTATGTTCCATGACTGCGCAGTCAATAGAATCAGCAGGGCATGCTGCGAACTGATCAGCGTCGATCCTAATAAAATCAAGATCCGAATGAATACTGCGCACAGCCAGTTCACAAGCACCAGCGATATCGGATCTGTGATTATCTAGCTCTTCTAGGTAGCGACTCGCTCTAAAAAGAAACATACCACTATTCCAATAGTAGCCTCCATGGCTCAGGTACTCAGCGGCCGTCCCTACGTCGGGCTTTTCTTTGAATGAATCAACGACATAAGCCCCGCCTAAGGACTCTCCAACTTCAATGTATCCATACCCCGCATGTGGCTCCAAGGGAACAATTCCAAAGGTCACCAACTTCCCAGCCTCCGCCAGCGGCACGGCCGTCAATACTGCATCGGTGAATGAAGCTTGGTCAGCAACAACGTGGTCTGCTGCCAACACTAAAAGAAGAGGGTCACTTTCCTTTTCAACCAATGCCGCAAGTGCAATGGCGGGTGCAGTATTTCGACCCACTGGTTCCAGCAGAATTTTACTAGCGGCATCGATCTCCCGGAGCTGCTCTGCAACGAAAAATCGATGCTCCTCATTGCAGATAATTATTGATTCGGACGTGGGCAACCCGGATAGCCTCTCAACAGTCTGCTGGAGCATGGTCTTTTCGCCCATGAGTGGTAAGAACTGCTTAGGGTGGCTCGCGCGAGAAAGGGGCCATAACCGAGTTCCCGACCCTCCCGCCATAATCACAGGTTTAATCACTTAAATACCTTCAAACAGTTGGCTCGCGTCGTTATCACTGGTCGCTATCCGTTTTGTGCCACAACCAAGCACTGGTTATGATATCAACCAGTGACCCCAACTTTGGCTCCCAGCCAAGTCTATTAATTGCAGCACGGCTATCAGCAACCAGAGATGGGGGGTCACCCACACGCCGAGGAGCCACTTCATATTCAACTTCACACCCGGCAACGTCTGAACACATATTAACGATATCTAGAACTGAATATCCCGAGCCATTCCCCAAATTAAAAGCCTTAAAGCCAGGCTCTTTCTCCAATAAATCTAGCCCTAACAGATGCGCCTGAGCTAAGTCATTGACGTGCACATAATCCCTTACACAGGTTCCGTCGTGAGTATCGTAATCGTCGCCATAAACCTTAAGCTTGCTGCCTCCGCGCAGAAGGGAGCGTAAAACGTTCGGTATCAAGTGAGTCTCTGGATCGTGAGACTCGCCAATGCCTCCCAATGGATCAGCACCAGCCGCGTTAAAGTACCGTAGGCAGCACGCGTTAAAGTCGTATGCATTGCAGATACTCTCAAGCATCTGCTCTACCATAAGCTTACTGCTGCCGTATGGATTTATAGGTTTTTTGGGGTGCTCCTCATTGATTTTCGCAGCCCTAGGATTCCCAAAAATCGCGGCCGTCGAGGAAAACACAAGATTTCGACAACCATTTTGCAACATAGCCTCAACTAGATTCATGGTACCGACAACGTTATTCCGGAAATACATGTCTGGCTTGGTCATTGACTCACCAACCAGCGATTTGGCTGCAAAATGAATCACTCCATCGAACTTGCGGCCAGCCAGTAATTGATTGAGTCTTTCTTGATCCAGTAGGTTTACCTCTAATACTTCGCAGTCGGCCGTAGCCCATGGATGACCTGTCGAGAAGTCATCCAGTATAGTCACGTCATGGCCCGCTCTTAGGGCATATCTCACCATGTGGGAGCCGATGTAACCCGCCCCGCCCGGTATAAGAAGTCTCACCTAAATATCCCTCTATGCACGCCTGCCATCAAGAAGCCCAAATTTCCGTAACGAGTTTCTGTAAATATAGCCTGGAATTTGGATCTCGGAACGCCACGGCGATATTGGCGCCTAAAAACCCATTTTTGTTACCGCAGTCAAATATTTGTGCGTCGGTGAGCAGTGCGTTTAACGTGCACTTTTTCAGTAAGTGATCTAGGGCGTCTGTAAGCTGGATTTCTCCTCCGACGCCTTCCTCTATGCCTTCCAATACATCCCATATTTCGCTCGGTAAGACATAACGCCCGAGGACTGCTAAGTCAGAGGGAGCCTCCTCTGGGATAGGTTTCTCAACAAAGCTAGCTACCTTTTGCGGAACGAATGCGTGAGCTCGATCCCCAGCAAGGTCTACAACTCCATAGCTTCCCACAGAATCGCTACCGACCTGCTTGACCATTATCTGCCCTTGACCCGTCTCTTCCCACGCCCTCATCATTTCAGCAAAGCTGAAGTAATCACCTCTCTCTACTTGATCCAGCACAAGAACATCCGGTAAAAGCACTGCAAATGGTTTACCGTCCAATAAATGCCTGGCGCACAAGATTGCGTGACCTAAGCCGAGCGCATCATGCTGCCTGATCGACGTGACTTTTATACGACTCGGCAATATATCCTTTACCTCGCCGAGTATTTTTGATTTGCCTTTCAGCTCGAGACGGTGCTCCAACTCATAGTGCGCATCAAAATGATTCTCTATTGCTTCTTTGCCACTTCGCGTGACAAAAACTATCTCATCAATGCCACCTGCAATAGCCTCACGCACCACGTGTTCAATAATGGGCCGATCAAAAACGGGAAGCAGCTCTTTTGGTATCGCCTTAGTTGCCGGCAACATCCTAGTCCCTAAACCAGCAACAGGAATCACTGCAGCCGTCAACTTACTCATGGCAACTCCTTAACAACACAATCCACCCTTGTTAGCGAATTCACACATTTGATAAGCGCCCTTATAGTAAGTTAGCTTATATATATTTAGTAATTTAGATCTAGAAACTTAGGTAACCTTTTGTTTCATTGCATAATGCCTTATAAGCACAAATACAATACTTAGCATTCCACCCAATAGAGAAAATAAGATACAAATTAAGGCCCTTTTAGGTTCTGATTTTTTTTCCATTACCGCAGGAGGATCAATGTAATCAAAAATGTAATACTGATTGGCTTCAATTAAGGTTAATTTTTTAGTTTCTTCTTGCAAAAGCTGCGCTAAGGCTTCTTTAATTTCGGATAAACTAGTCAATGAAACTTGCTGGTTAAGATAACTAACAGCCTTTTCTGATTCTATTTTATCTTTTTGTCTATAAAAACTATTAACTTCATTAACAATCAACTCAACCCATTGCTTCGCTATAAATGGTGATTGATGTTTGATAGATAGGGTGATAAAGCCAGATTGTTTATCTTCACTCAAACTTAGGTGTTCCTCTTTAAATACTTCAAAGCTTTCTTGAGC
>Ga0222714_10007145_pt1 | contig 10288 bp, 5 predicted proteins | sample C33_3DmetaG_FD_165048 | JGI IMG/M metagenome (GOLD analysis project Ga0222714, IMG submission 165048) | Estuarine water microbial communities from San Francisco Bay, California, United States - C33_3D | ecosystem: Environmental > Aquatic > Marine > Unclassified | place: USA: California... | reverse complement strand
CTATATTTTTGAAAAAGTAATCCGCGAACAAATCCTTTTCCATAGATAAATCTCCTGCTGACGGTGGGTTAAAAAAGTTGGGATCATTCTGATACGCCACTTCTATGGCTGTCAATTCCCTTTCATAAATTTTTAAATCATCGAAACCTCCGCCGTCAAAAGCCTTAAGTTTATGACTGGAGCCGATCTTAAATCCTTCAAATCCATAGGTATGAATATCCGGCTCAAACAATATGGATTTGTACAATTCATCCCCTTTTCTTTTAACCGCAGTCTTTTTTCCATTGATATAGATCTGAATTCCATCGACAGTTCCTTTTCCATCGTAGGTTATGGTGACTTGACTCCACTTTTTTGAGGATATAGGTTGGAGGGTTTCAATCTCAATCGCATTTTGTGGCCATGATCTGGCCATAATGAACTTTAGCTTATTGTCGTTGATGAAGAAAGAATACCCCTTGAGCCCCAATCTGATTTGCTCACAATGACCAAAAACAATTGACTCTCGGTTCTGGTGATCGGCATAGAGGGAAAAGGAAATCGAAAAGGGATCGGTCTGGTCAAACCATCCCACTTTCTCAGGAAGTTTCATCTGCGTGAACTCATCTATTAAAAAACCCGTATTGTTGAACCCTTTATCGATAATAGGCTCCGACAGGGTTGCAGCTTTTTGCCCTGGAAGTTGACTGGGACTCCAAAATGATTTTGATTTGGCTATGGAATAAAATTCGTCAAAGGGATAGTGGGCTACCAATCCTCGGTTACTATTTTTTACGATTTGTTGGATGGCTTCTGTTTTTTTTGCAAACCAATGTTCAAATGATTGCTTTTTTTGAGATCGGTTTTGAGAGATTTTTTCTTTTTGAGAATTGAGATCATTTTTGATGTAATCCATCAGAGTCTCTTGCTCATCATTGGTCAAAAGTAGGGAGGGTCCGGCAAGCTGTCCTGGGCCGTATCCTGCATGTCCAATCTCATTGGTACTGTTGAAAAAACTGGAAACTTCATAGAAATTTTTTTGACTAATGGGGTCATATTTGTGATCATGACAACGGGCACACTCCATGGTCATTCCCAAAAATGCTTTGCCAAAAGTAATGGTCCGATCTGCGACATATTCGGTTCTGAATTCTTCAAAAATGATCCCTGCCTCAGAATTTTTTTTGTGGAGACGATTGAATGCTGTAGCGATTTTAGAAGATTGGTCCGCATTGGGAATCAGATCTCCGGCCAATTGATGGGTCACAAACTTCTCATAACTTAAATTCTGATTAAACGCATCAATCACCCAATCCCTCCAGGGGCTAAAGTTTCTGTGTTTGTCATCCAAGTACCCATCTGAATCTGCATATCGAGCCACATCCATCCATTCAGAAGCCATGCGCTCCCCATAGTGAGTGGAAAGAAGCAGTCGATCGATCAATTTTTCACAAGCATCAGTCGATTGATCGGCCAAAAAAGCATCCATTTCTTCCAAACTGGGAGGGAGTCCCGTAAGGGTAAAACTCAATCGTCGAATGAGTACTTCTTTGGCCGCCTTTTGGGAGGGTAAGAGCTTGTGTTCTTTCATTTTTTTAGTGGTGAAAAAATCAACTTCATTGCTTATCCAAGGGTCTTGCAAATCATTGGGCACTTGAATTTTGGTAGGTGGAATCAAGGACCAATGGGTTTTGTATTCTGCCCCTTGGTTCATCCATTTCAAAATCGTCGCAATTTCCTGTACAGAAAGATTCAGGTGGGACTCGGGCGGTGGCATTTTTATTTTGGGGTCCTGAGATAACAATCGATTGGGGATTTCGGATTTTACATCTCCAAAAGTGAGAACTTCTTGGTCTGCATCACGGGGCAGTTTTTGGTCAAAATCTAATCTTAAATTGGCCTTTCTCTTTTGGGCATCAGGACCGTGACAGGCAAAACATTTATCGGACAAAATGGGTTTTACATGAAAATTGTAATCCATCGTATCGGGCAACTTTGAAATTTCATGCACCATTTCCTCGGGTATGCGGGTCGTACATCTGGATACAAATAGGAATATCAATACAAAACATACTGTTTCCCTAAATAATAAAAAGCGCATTTGTAACTTCATTTTCCTCTCTAATTTAAATAAAAAACCATTATGCTTGATATTCCGTTTCGGTGGTTGGCGTAGCCTGGATTCCAAAAGTCCGTAAACCCATACCTTGAGCTGTATTCAATGAGCTGTATTCAATGATGAAAAAAACGAGATTTCTATTGCCTTATTCGGCGGCCCAATCAGATTTTAATAGATTTATTATATTCAATAGGTTTCAAGTTTTGATGAACCCATGTAAAAAAGACGTTTTTTAGTCAATGGAGAAGGGCAGTAGAAAGGGAGGCCTATGACCAAGCTTGAAGACTATTCATATAACCGAGCCGTTCATGTTGGCTCGATAAGTGTTTACGGATCCTCAGGACGGTTTAAATACCCTCTTTCGTCGATAGTATAAACCCTTCCCGTGTTCTCATCCTCAACCGCTATATCAAAACCTGTGTAGGCATTCAATAGGTTAATTTTTAATTTTCGGTGCTTCAATCCCGTCAATTGAATGGAGGTGATTTTTCCGGGCAAATTTTTTCTGAGGTACTTGTATTCTCCGTAGGCTATTTTTCTAAAAAGCGCATAGGTAATTTGTTCTATTTCAGAATCGGTTTTGTGGATCCACGGTTGATCAATTTTCGGGGATTCTGCAAATTCAATGTACCCCCAGTGTTCTGGCAAATGCATATTGATGACTCCTTGTGGAGACCACACCCAATTGTTTTCTGGGAGGTATTTGTCCTTCCTCTTTTTTCTGTAATAGCGGTTATCGATCAAATCATGTTCCCATTGTACTCTTGAAAAATTGATGCGCCAATGTTCTCCAATTTTAGGAATACCCTTTGGCGGGCGTTTGAGTTCGGTGAGGGCCTGCATGGGAAGGGCCATTTCTACCGACCAGTATTGATCTGTGTCATTAGGATTGTTTAGCGTTCCTTGCAAGTGTACGGCTGTTTTTAGATCGGTGAGATTCCAATTATAAATTGGATTTCCTTTGGTGTTGTAGGGCCGATCCAGCAACAAATCCCAGACAGTATTCAGGGCGTTGATTTCAATCTCACCATAGTTATGATTGCTGTTGGAGGGGCTTATGAAAACCTCAAAATCGTTGTTGTAAAATATTACGGTATCTCTCTCCTTTAGTGTTGCCCATAGGTGTTGCTCTTCTATGTGAGCAAAAACATAGAGGAAATTCTCGTCCCAAAGCATTTTGATTCGAGTTCTCTGCTTGGGTTTATTTTGTCCTTTGATATCGATAAAATCTTCGGAAAACGGTGCTTTTTTCCAGCTTGAATCGTCCTCTATCCCGTCAATTTTAAGGGGTTGATCTGCTCGGGGAACGATATAAGTTCGCGGTTGGATCAGTTCTCCAGAAAGGTCAATAGTGACCATTTGTTCTTTACAAGAAAAATGGAGAAGCACCACAGTCATCCCAAAAAAAACGGATAAAATGGGGAAGTTGAAGCGCATAGAATTGGACTTTAATCCTTTAATGAAGCCGTCAGATACTCCCTATTCATTCTGGCAATATTCTCTAAAGAAATTCCTTTTGGACATTCCACCTCGCACGCACCGGTATTAGTACAGTTTCCAAAGCCTTCCTCATCCATTTGATTGACCATGTTGAGCACCCTGTCGGTCGCCTCAATTTTTCCTTGAGGTAAAAGGGCGTATTGTGAAACTTTGGCGGAAACAAACAACATGGCCGAAGCATTTTTACAGCTCGCCACACAGGCGCCACACCCTATACAGGTTGCGGCATCAAAAGCCTTGTCGGCATCGTGTTTATCGATGGGAATGGCATTTGCATCTTGGGTATTTCCTGAGGTATTTACGCTCACAAACCCTCCTGCTTGTTGGATGCGATCAAATGCAGATCGATCCACCGCTAAGTCTTTAATAACAGGGAAAGCATTAGCTCTAAAAGGTTCGATGGTAAGGGTATCTCCATCTTTGAATTTTCGCATATGCAATTGACAAGTAGTCACCAATCGGTCGGGTCCATGGGCCTCACCATTGATGAACATAGAACACATTCCGCATATGCCCTCTCTACAGTCGTGATCAAAAGCCACAGGATCTTCTCCTCTATCGATCAATAGTTCGTTGTGCATGTCCATCATCTCCAAGAAAGACATGTCTGGTGAAACATCCGAAATGGAATAGGTAACCATTTCTCCTTTTGCCTTTGCATTGGCTTGTCGCCATATTTTGAGTGTCAAATTCATACTTTTCTTATTTATAGGAACGTGTTTTTACTTCAATCTCCTCATAATTCAATACTTCCTTGTGAAGCTTTGCCTTTGAAGGCTCTCCTTTGTGTTCCCAAGCCGAAACAAAAGTGAAGTTTTTATCATCTCGCAATGCTTCTCCCTCAGGGGTTTGAGATTCTTCCCTAAAGTGACCTCCGCAAGATTCTGTTCTTTCCAAGGCGTCTTTGGCAAACAATTCTCCCAATTCTAAAAAATCGGCTACTCTACCCGCTTTGGCCAGTTGCTCGTTGAACTCGTTGGTTACCCCCGGAACATTAACGTTTTTGTAAAAATCTTCTCTCAAAGCTTTGATGTCGCGTAGGGCTTCTTTTAAATCTTTTTCATTTCTTGACATACCACATTTGTCCCACATGATTTTACCCAATTTTCTGTGGTAATAATCTACTGAGTGTTTTCCTTTGTTGTTAATAAAAGCCTCCAGTTGTTGTTTGACTTCTTTTTCGGCAGCTTCAAACTCGGGAGAATCCGTAGAGATGGTTCCCGTTCTGATGTCATCCGCAAGATAATCTCCAATGGTATAGGGCAATACAAAGTAACCGTCTGCCAAACCTTGCATCAAGGCAGAGGCTCCCAATCGATTGGCTCCATGATCGGAGAAATTGGCTTCACCAATGGCGTAACATCCCGGTATAGAAGTCATCAAATTGTAGTCCACCCATACCCCTCCCATAGTATAATGAACCGCAGGGTAAATCATCATCGGAGTTTCGTAGGGATCTTGATCAACAATTTTTTCGTACATCTGGAAGAGGTTACCATATTTGGCACGAACGACTTCTTGACCCAATTTTTTAACCAAAACGGTATCACTTTCATCCCATCCTTTGACGTGGGCCTGTTCTTTACCGTATCGGAGGATCGCATCGGCAAAGTCCAAATAAACGGCCTCCCCAGTTTTGTTGACCCCAAATCCCGCATCACATCGTTCTTTTGCTGCTCTGGAGGCCACATCACGGGGCACTAAATTTCCAAAGGCCGGATAACGGCGTTCGAGATAATAATCACGGTCTTCTTCTGCAATTTCGGTAGGTTGGAGTTTTCCCTCTCGAATTGCCTTAACGTCTTCTATACGTTTGGGCACCCAAATTCTTCCATCGTTTCTCAGAGATTCAGACATCAAGGTCAATTTCGACTGATGTTCTCCCGACACAGGAATACACGTAGGATGTATTTGAGTAAAACACGGATTGGCAAAATAGGCCCCTCGTTTGTGTATTTTCCATGTAGCCGAAACATTACTGCCCATGGCATTGGTGGACAAAAAGAACACATTCCCATATCCTCCAGAAGCGATAACGACTGCATGAGCACTGTGTCTTTCAATTTCACCACTCACCAAATTTCGGGTAATAATTCCCCTTGCTTTTCCGTCGATCAAAACCAGGTCCATCATTTCATGACGGTTGTACATTTTGATTTTTCCACGTCCTATTTGGCGGTTCATCGCCGAATACGCGCCCAACAATAACTGTTGGCCCGTTTGCCCTTTGGCATAGAAAGTTCTGGAGACCAGTACTCCTCCAAAAGAACGGTTGTCCAAAAGACCTCCATAGTCTCGGGCAAAGGGTACCCCTTGGGCAACACATTGATCGATGATATTGGTGGATACCTCGGCCAATCGGTACACGTTGGATTCTCTGGAGCGGTAATCCCCTCCCTTGATCGTATCGTAAAAAAGGCGGTAGGTGGAATCCCCATCCCCTTGATAGTTTTTTGCAGCATTGATCCCTCCTTGAGCAGCAATCGAATGCGCTCTTCTGGGAGAATCTTGAAAACAAAATGTTTTAACATTGTAGCCCAACTCCGCCAGTGTCGCAGAAGCAGAAGCTCCTGCCAATCCCGTTCCAACAACAATCACATCGATCATCCGTTTGTTGGCAGGACTGACCAAGTTGATGTTGCTCTTATGATTGGTCCATTTTTCGGACAAACTCCCTTGAGGTATTTTTGAATCTAACTTGGCCATGTGATTATCCGTTTAGATGATGAAAAATTGCAATGAAAATAAAGCCTGCGGGTATGACCCATGAAAAAGCTACCGTAAACCATTTGAGGCCTCGGGAGTATTTGTTGTTGAATCCCAACGATTGAAAAGAAGAAGCAAATCCGTGGTAAAGGTGTAATGCCAAAAAGACAAAAGATAGAGCGTATAGGCTCACCCTCACGGGGCTGTGAAATTTATGCACCAACTCTTCGAAATAGCGGTCGGGATCTTCGGGAAGAAATTCTACATACTTATAATTGATTTCCGGAACCCAGAAATCATAAAAATGTAAGCCTAAAAAAGAAAGAATAACAACTCCTGAAATGATCATGTTTCGGGATACCCAACTGGCGTTGGCAGAACCTTTGTAAGAAACGTACTTGATGCGTCTGGATCGAGAGTTTTGATACTCCAATACCAGACCCATGATAAAGTGAAAAAGAACCCCAAAAATCAGAATGGGTTGCAGCACAAACTGAACCAAAGGGTTATTGCCCATAAAATGGGAAATTAAATTAAAAATTCTTTCACTAAAAACCGAAGTCATGTTGATGGTAAAATGCTGTCCCAAAAAAAGAATTAGGAAAAGGCCCGATAGCGCCATAGCTACCTTTCTGGCGATAGTGGATGAAATCATTTGTTTTGGTTTATCCTAACAAAATTACTCCATAAACGTTGAAAAGAAAAACCTATGTGCTTAAATTTTTAAGTGATTGTTTCGGTACTCTAATGTTTAAGATTTGAAGGATCTAATGGGATTGAATCCATTTTTTGTTAAACAAAATTTACCCAAATCGGTGTCACTCAGATGAATTTTAATAATTTTAAAAATTAAAAAAAACAGAAAATCCAGCAGATGCGCTACCAACCCCTATCGTCACGTCTATATTCCAAAAACAGGAATTCTTTTATGAGTGAAATGAAGAGGGGTGGCTTAGCGGTTTTTAATTCCAATGACATCTATCCCATTAGTGCAGACAGCACCCTGCCCTTTGCTCAACACCGAGATATATTTTACCTCAGCGGAATCGATCAAGAAGAAAGCATTTTGTTGTTGTTTCCCGATGCTTCAAAGCTCGAACATCGTGAAATATTATTCATCAAAAAAACCAGTGAATTGATCGCTGTTTGGGAAGGCCAAAAACTCACTCAAAAGCGGGCTACTGCTCTTTCTGGAATTGAAAGTGTTTTCTGGTTGGACCGGTTTGAAGAATTGTTTGAAACATTGTCCAATGAGGCCAGCATCTTTTATTTCAACACCAATGAGCATTTGAGAGCCAAAGTAGAAACCCAAACCCGTGAAGATCGTTTCATCAAATGGGCCAAGGCTAAATTTCCCAATCATTCCACTGCAAAAAGTAACTTCATATTACAAAAATTACGGTCGGTAAAAGATGTGGAGGAAATCGATCAAATCAAGAATGCCATCGACATCACAGAAAAAGGGTTCCGCAGAGTATTACCCATCATTAAACCGGGAGTTTGGGAGTATGAAATCGAAGCAGAATATGCCCACGAATTTATAAAAAACAGATCCAAGGGATTTGCCTACACCCCCATCATTGCCGCTGGGAAAAACAACAATGTATTGCATTATATCGACAACAACAAACAATGTCGGTCGGGCGATTTAATCCTTATGGATGTTGGAGCAGAATATGGAAACTATGCCAGTGATATGACACGAACGCTTCCCGTTTCTGGAAAATTCAGCCCACGACAGCGCGCTGTTTACGAAGCCGTTTTGAGAGTCGAACAGCAAGCGATGCAATTACTGGTTCCCGGAATAATCCTCAAAGAGTACCATCAAGAGGTCGGTAAAATCATGACTGAAGAATTGATCCATCTGGGACTGCTCAACCCAACGATCGTTAAAAATCAAGACCCTGAAAAACCTGCTTATAAAAAATACTTTATGCACGGCACTTCTCATCACTTGGGCTTGGACACTCACGATTATGGAATAGCCGACGCACCTCTACAAGCCAATATGGTGGTTACGGTAGAACCTGGCATATACATTCCTGAAGAAGGGTTTGGCATTCGTATCGAGGATGATGTAGTCCTTCAAGAGCATGGAAACCCCATCAACTTGATGGAAAATATACCTAAGGATCCCGACGAAATTGAACGGTTGATGCAAGGCGCTTAAGGCATCGGGAAATCCACTAATTCTTTGAGTGAAATTTGTAAACCCTTCGAAATGCGTAACAAAGTTTTGAAAGTGGGATTGGTCCCCCCCAATTCGACTCTTCTCAGGGCAGATTCCTCCATTTCGGCCAAATCACTCAGTTGAGCCTGAGTGAGTGATTGTTCTTTTCTTAAACGAGCAATTCTTTTCCCCAGTTCAATGATCACAGATTTTTCGAATTCTTGCACTTTTTAAGCTTAAATAATCAAGCTAAGTTTTGTGGGAAGAATTGTACAGAACATTTTTGTTCTGTTGGGGTGGTTTTACTATATTTGTTCCTGGGATTTAAAATTTAATTTTATTCCCATGTTTAACAATTGCACCCTCCCCCGCAACCTTTATCGGTTGCGGGATTGTATTTTGGTCTAAATCTTTGGATCAAATAGTACAGGGACCACAATCCTAAAAAAGCCGAAACGACATATTGTATAATCTCCATTATTTAAGAATTTGATAGGCCATGAATGCTACAAGATAAGCAATAATAGTCATTGAAAAAAGCTGAAGCATGGGCCATTTCCAACTATTGGTTTCTTTTTTGACAATGGCGAGGGTACTCATGCACTGCATGGCAAATGCATAAAACAACATGAGAGAAATGCCCGTCGCCCAATTGAACAATTTACTTCCATCGCTCCTGACCTCACCGGCCATCCTACTTTTGATGGTTTCTTCTGCATCACTTTCCACGCTGTAAATCGTGGCTAATGTGGCCACAAATACCTCACGAGCAGCAAATGAACTGATTAGCGCAATCCCTATTTTCCAATCATAACCTAAAGGTCGAATGAGCGGTTCTATGCTTTTACCCAAAATACCGATGTAGGAATTTTCCAACTTAAAGGAGGCTATTTTTTTCTCCAATTCCATCTCATTGATGGGTTGAGAAGCATATTTTTGGGTTACAATTTCTTCGGCATTAGAAAAGTTGTTTCCCGGGCCAAAAGAAGCCATAAACCACAATAATATTGAAATGGCCAATATGATTTTTCCCGCCTCAACCACAAAGGATCGGGTTTTTTCCCAAACGGTAAGCGCTACATTTTTCAATAAAGGGAGCTTGTAATTGGGCATTTCAACCACAAAATAAGATTTGTTCGGAGACTTCAGAAACCTGTTGAGTAGTGAGGCAGAGAGAATGGCCATCAAAAATCCAATCAAATAAAGCCCCATGAGGGTCAGCCCCTGATAATTAATGCCCAACCAACGGTCGTTTGGAACCACCAGTGAGATGAGGATCATATATACCGGCAGTCGCGCAGAACAAGTGGTAAAAGGAACCACCAATATGGTGATCAATCTTTCCTTCCAGTTCTCAATATTTCGGGTGGCCATAACGGCAGGAATGGCACAGGCGGTTCCCGAAATCAACGGCACTACACTTTTTCCACTGAGCCCAAATTTTCTCAAACCACGATCCATCAAAAAAACGACGCGACTCATATAGCCCGTTTCTTCCAAAACGGAAATGAACAAAAACAGGAAAGCGATTTGTGGGATGAAAATCACGATACCGCCCAAACCCGGAATGACTCCTTCTGTGAGCAAGTCGGTCAAAATTCCCGCCGGCATCTTGGTTTTGGTCCATTCACTCAAATGAGCAAAACTGGCATCGATAAAATCCATTGGAACACTGCTCCAATCAAAAATAGCTTGAAAAATCGTCAGTAGAATCAGAAAAAAAATGATGTATCCCCAAAATTTGTGGATCAGCAAATTGTCCAATTTACTCCTCAAATCTTTCGCCTCATTCCGGTTCACGTGATAGGTTTCCT
>Ga0222714_10007140_pt1 | contig 10293 bp, 12 predicted proteins | sample C33_3DmetaG_FD_165048 | JGI IMG/M metagenome (GOLD analysis project Ga0222714, IMG submission 165048) | Estuarine water microbial communities from San Francisco Bay, California, United States - C33_3D | ecosystem: Environmental > Aquatic > Marine > Unclassified | place: USA: California... | reverse complement strand
CAATAACTCTTAATCCAATCCGATACAGAGGTGATTAAGCGATTGAGCAAAGGATCATCAACGGAGACATAACCGCTAGAGGTATAAGTTCCGTATGCTGAAGTATTGCCGATGGTAAAGTTATTCGCATCGATAACCGTAACGGTTGGAGTCGTTCCGTTTAGTTCGGTCATTCCGTTAATGCCTGAAAGACCGACCTGTAATCCGGTGGTGAGTCCATGAGCAGTACAAGTGACCTGACCCGGATTCGCTTTCGTGATTGCAGAGATCGGTTTCCCAAGTATGCCTAAGTAGGATTTGACATTCGCTAAAGTTGTTAAATCTCCAGCTGCCATTAGTCCTCCTTAGATTTTTTTGATTTCTTTTCTTTTACTTCCTCGAATCCAAAAGTCTCGATGAGCATTAAACCAATCTCGTCTGGGACTTCCATTGATCCGTTTTTCTCGTTATATTCAACACCACCAACGGTGATGCTCTTGTTTACTGACGAGTGTACTTTCATCTTTTTCCTTATTGAATTGGGGGGATTTCTCCCCCCAAGATTCAATTTACCAATTAAGCGATGTTAGTGATCGCCCCAAATGCGAAGGGTGCCATTACCTGCAAAACCTCGCCTTGACCGGCATAAACCCCGAAGCTATAACGTCTAGTCGTTAGTGGGTATTCGATCTGAAAATAATCACGTCCACGCAATTTGACTTGAGCGACCGCACCTACACCGCTGAGGGGGTAAGGGATCGAACTGGAAGTGAATAGGATCGTGCCGGGAGGGCAGAACGGATGCACTTTCACTTGGATCAAGTCTTGCGTGATCTTGTTCAAGTAACTTCCGACCTGAACTCCGCCGCTGATTCCACCGGTAGATTTCGCATCAGAATTGAAGCGGAATAGAGGAGCTCCACCGCCACCGATCACTAAAGAAGTGATCTTCTTCAGTTGGGCAGAGTTGCACCAAATGGTGTCAGGGCTGACACGATAGTTATCATAGAAACTTTGCAGAGCGGTTTCGATTTCAGCAACACCACCGGCAGAGTCGGTCGTGAGGGTCGTGCCGGTTCCGGCAGTTCCGGTTGCTAATGTGTTCAGGTAAGCACCGGTCGAAGAACCGAAAGCGGTTGCGTAGAGCAATCCGTCAAAGGAGTATCCAGACTCAGCAGAGCGATCATTAGAGGTCAAAGCAGAGGCTGCTTGGTTACCCGATGAAGGCAGAGCAGTTAATACAACGCTATTGATCGTGGTGATCGCAGCAATCTTTTCAGATCCAGCAGCACCGACATACCAAGCATAAGCCACCGCACCGTTTACTGCAGTTACTGAAGCGGAGATCGAGAGGTTGGTTGAAGCGGTTGTTACGTCAGCAGAAGCGGCTGATTTCTGAGCAGCACCGGCATTGATTGTGTCGGTTGTTCCGTCAGCGTTCGTGCGGCTGATTTGTTGAACGACACCGGTTGCATTGACACCGGCTCGTAGATAGCCATCGTGAGTTAAAGCGACGCAGATAACTTTATATGTACCAGCGGTGATCGATCCACCCGCAACAAGACCGACAGTAGGAGTGGGAGTTGTGCCTAATGCGACTGAGGAGTTACCACCAAAGAGCATCTTTTCTTCTTGGATCATCAGAGATCGCAAAGCAGATTCTACTGCTTGGGCTTTCACATCTTGGAAGCCTTGAGAAGCAGCATCCGCTTCGAAGGTCACCGAGTTCTCGATACCGAGAGAGACGTAAGCGGCAGTTTTGTTGTCTAAAGTTTGAGTGATTTCGCCACCACGTTGTCCTTCGGAGAGTCCGGGATGAACGTTGGTTGAGTTGATGGCAGTAATGGCTTTCCATCGGGTAGCGGTGTCACCATTCTGGCTGATTACACGAGGGAGAGCAGCACGAATCGGAGTGATGCTAGAACCCCAAGGGTATAGATTCAGAGCTGGTGATTGAAGATCATAGCTCACGAGACCAAGAGCTACATTAGTTCCGGCTTTGGCAATCGCATCAGGATTCATCTGAGCAGCTTTGACCAATTCGGCAGTTTCGTTGAGGGACATAGTGTCCTCCTATAAAAAATTAAGGGTTAATAACCAAATCTTTTTCCACCGTTGGAGTGGATGCTTTTGATAAGGTCGAGGGTTGATTTTGGCTTACCATCATCACTTTTCGATACCACACCATCTTCGGTTTTCTCGATTGTGATCGCCTTAGTAAAGCCTTTGTTTTCGGCATTTTTAAGATCCTCGATGGCTTTGTGAGCCTTTGCGAGTTCGTCTTTTAGACTTTCGTTTTCTTTCGCAGCTTTCGATAGATCATCATTCGATTCTGCTTTTTTCTTTTCTTCTGTTCCACACATTTTTTCATACATGGCTTTTACGAAACCATACATTTCTTTCATCATCATTTCATCTTCGCTTGGCTTAGGATCTTCTTTAGGAGATTCCTCTTTAGGATCTTCTGCTTTAACGACAGAAACTTCCTCTGCCTTTTCAGCGACAGGTTCTTCTTTCTTCACTTCTTCGATGATTTCATTTTCGGGCATTTCTTCCTCCGTTGGTTGGGACATCAGAGGAGAAAGTTCCTCTTGCGTCATTTGATTTAATATTTCAAGACCCTCGCCAATCCACTCGGATAGCTCTTGAGGGATCGGTGAGTTTTCATCTTCCATTAAAGCGTTGCGTTGGACATACTTTGCGTGATTCAAAACACTCGCAAGATCTGCTATGCAGTATAAACTTTTCTCTGCGTCATCGGCTTTATATAAAGCGATCATCGCATCAGGATTAGCGGGACGATCTACCAGCGAAACTTCGGTGAGTTTAAGAGACTCGATGATATTGCGTTTCGTTGCGTTGCGTTTCAATACTTTGCCACCGATAGAAAATCCTTTAAGCACACCAGATAAAACTTTCTTTACGCTGACCGGATCGACCACGAGGGCTTCGATCTCGGTTTTACCATCGTCTGAAACTTTTAGAGATAAGGTTGTCCCCGCTGCGATCTGCTGGTGCATTTCTCTTAACGCCCCAAACTTCATGTAGTCAGGGATTGAGTTCTTGATTGCGTCTGCTAAGATGATCTCGCCATCGCTATCGACTGACTCGCTAGACGCTATGCCGGAGACTGTTAATGTTCCGTCATCGTTTTCATTAACCTTGTTTATGCTACCAAATAATTTCAATTCACACTCCAAATAAATTGAAGTGTCGCTCTTTATTTATTGTAACCTATGATTATGAACGCTAAAGAGAAACTCCACTTAAATAAAGTCGCTCGTCTCGGTTGTTACTGTTGCCGAGTGGACGGTGATGGTGAAGTTCCAGCGATGATCCATCACATCCGAGAGGGCAAAGGAATGGGACAGAGAGCATCGCACTTCGAGACCATTCCACTTTGCGAGGGTCACCATCAAGGTAACTTCGACACGAGCAAACTTGCGTTCCACCGAAGTCCTAAAAAGTGGCGAGAACGCTATGGTAGGGAATCCGAGATCGTGGCTGGTATAAATGCAGTTATCGGCAGACTAGACGAATCTGATCCCCAATGGTACTTATGAGTTTATTCAAGGTCAGGCGTTGGGTCAGGTTGCTCAATGAGGCACTTACGACCCTAGTCCTATTGGCTGCTTTTCTAATAATGTTCCAGCTCTGGTGGGGTTTAACCCAAGAGCCTAGCCCTACTGAGATCCAAGAGGAGATCCGTAAATCCCGTAAGCGATAGCCTTTCGCTTTATTTACGCCTCTTTATAGCCGATTCTAGGGGGGTCTAGGCTTGTCTTAGGGGTTATGCCTATGGAGTTATGGGCTAGGCTTAAATCGAGTTATACGCAGATATTTAGATAAGTTGTTTATTTGCATAGTTTAGATAGGGATAAATAATTTATTGACATCTGTCAATTTATCTTTAATCTAGGTTCATGGCACTAAGCCATAAGGAGATCCAAATGAAAATCACACTCAAAAAAACCTACGATTTTGTAGGGTCTTTCTACGAGAATGGTCTTGTTGCTGTTCACCTCAATGACAAGTGGGGCTTCGTCAATGAACAGGGCGATGAAGTCGTGCCATTGAAGTACGAGCTTGTAGATAGTTTCTACGAGGGCTTATCCGCAGTCCTACTAAACGACAAGTACGGTTTCGTCAATGAACAAGGCGATGAGGTGATTGAAGCAAAGTACGACTATGTTGGGAACTTCCACGAAGGTTTTGCTAAGTTTAGACGTAATGGAAAATGGGGCTTTCTCAATTACAAAGGGATAGAAGTGGTTTCACCGAAGTACGATTATGCGTGGGACTTCTTAGGTGGTAAAGCCCAAATCAATCTAAACAAGAAATACGGATATATTGATTCACAACGAAATGAATACTTTGATGGAGAATCAAATGCTTAAGAATTACAAGTCACCCATTATGATAGCCATCTGCTCGTTCTTGGGTTTGTTCTTGATAACCCTAAACGTGATCTTGGCATCCTTCAGTTTTCTCTATCTGCTATTCTTTATCTGTTCGCTGGTCGGTCTTATGGTGATGGCAGCTGCTATTCACGAGGAGTTTCAAAATGCAAACTAAAATGACACAATTTGAAGCTTTATGCTCTGCCCTTGAATTAGCGATCACCGCACCGACAGACAAGAAGTCCAGAGAGTGCGTTGCGTTCTGTGAGGCGATAGCCATTGGAATGAGTGAGGCAGAAGTCGAACGAGCCAAACGTCTTGTGATTAAACGATTAGACGAAAAAGGAAACTAGACCTGTGGAAGGGTCGGAATGGGGCTGATCGAGGTCAGCCCTTTTCTTTTAGGGATTCGAATAATTTAATTCTTCTGCCAATCCATCGCATTACAGGAACTGCCATCGAGTTACCGAGGGCTTTGTAGCGGTGTCCGTCTGGGCATTGTTCCTTGGTCTTCTTGCCATAGGGAATCTGAGTCCACCCATCGGGGAATCCTTGCAGTCTTTCACATTCAGTAGGGGTTAATCTGCGGACACGCATTGTGTTTGAGAATATGGCTTTGACTGAAGCTACCCCCTCATCGCTTGATCCCTGTCTAGGTCCATGTGTCGTGGTTAATGTTGCATGCGTATTCTCTGCAACGATTGGCGGATGACCCTTTGTCTCTGCTCTTAGAGTCCCAACTAATCCTGATTCATTGGTAGACATAACTGAACCGCCTTGATCCATAAGGATAATGGGCTGAGATTCTCTGACAAATGGGACATTGTTGCCACCTGTTCCCCATCTTGAAGTTACTGTCGATGAAACATCAATCGGTTTAACGCGGCTATCTGTTGGGTGATTTTCGTAAACGCAACTTTCATTGACGATGAAACTTTGCTTTCCAGCGGCAGCGGATGTCAGAGTGGGGGCTAAATTGCTTAGGTATATTCTACCGGCTGATTCAAAAGCATTGTCTTTTATTTCAAACTCTGTGATTGCTAAATCAAAAGAATCATCCTTAATTCCTAGTGCATTTTTAAGTGGAATCCAAAGCTCTGAATCAACTATTGCAAAAGAATCATCCGCTCTAAAGTAGTGTTCTACTTGAGTTTTAGGGATACGGAGTATATTTGCAATCTCTTGGTTAGTTAAATTGCTTTTACTTTTAGCCTCTTTCAATAATTTTTGAAAAGATGAAATATCTAAATTGTGCTTTCTTACCCTAACCTCTGTGTTGATATTAAATACAGTAGATTCCTTAATTTCAATAATAGAAGCGTGAGCCGTATTATCTCTAGCAAGAGTATGGCAAGGATCTCCTACTTCTCTATTTTGTTTATTGATAGGAGCTGTTATTTGGTAGAGGTCATAGGGGATTGCTTGAGTGCCATTTGCTCTAGGGCTTGTTTCAGCAGAGGCGGTAGTTCCTTTCCCCTTCTTTCTGCCCTTCGGAGTATGCCCGAACACGCTGCTTGGCTCAAATAATACTGCTGTGGCAGGTCGGTAGTCTCCAAGATATCCGACAACAAAGACTCTACGCCTTCTTTGGGGGACTCCGAAGAACTGAGCGTCCAACACTCGGTACGCGATACCATACCCGATGTCCGCCATCGCTGAGAGGAAGGAAGCAAAATCTTTTCCTCCGTTTGAGGACAATACTCCGGGTACATTTTCCCAGACGAACCACTTGGGTTTATACTTTTCAGCAATGGCAACATAGGTAAGTGCCAAGTTGCCACGAGGGTCATCCATTCCTTTTCTGAGTCCAGCGACTGAGAAGGATTGACAGGGTGTTCCCCCAACAAGTAAGTCAAAGGCAAGGTCATCGTTCCACTCCTTAAATCTAGTCATATCCCCCAAGTTGGGAATAGACGGATAATGATATTTCAAAACTTCACTTGGAAACTTATCTATCTCAGAAACACCGACACACTCAAAGCCTAAATCGTGCCAAGCGACACTCGCAGCTTCAATGCCTGAGCATACCGAAAGAAACTTCATGCACCGACTATATCACACTTAATCTTTATTTTTTAGGCTTTCAACGATTCTTCGTGACCACGAGAACCCAGCGTCACCACCCCATAATGCCCAAGCGACACGACCTTTTGAGGGATAGCCTTCTTGGTCTGGGTAGAAGCCCTTGCCCTTCTTATCGACTTCATGGCGACTAAAGAATGAGAACATCCGCTTAACCGTTGATTCGCTAAGGTTCTCACGCTTGGCTAACTGATTAGCTCTAGCGAGTCCGACTCTTGTTCCACCAGCTTTGCCTTCGGCTTTCCACTTCAAAGCACGTCTGGCTTCCTCAGCCATCGCTTCGGTGGGTTTATAGGTCTCTGCTTTTTGCAGCTCTACGGATTCGGATTTTGTCTCAAAGGGTATATCGAGGGTAGCAGTTGTGGTGCATCGGCAGTTAGGATGAGCGGGAGGCGATAGGTATTCATCGCCATCTTCTGACTGAAACATAGCGTCCAAAGGAATAGACGAGGGATCAATGGATAAACAGATTTCACACGCATCATTAGCGACCAGCCACTCCTTGCCAACGACCACGCCTTCTGAGTTTTGATAAGAGAGCAAGGCGGCTTCGTTATGAGCGAAGGCAGTTTCAGTCCTTGCGATGAGCAAGGCACGATCCTCATTGAATAGTCCAGACTCATTTAGGGAATCGGCAAACTGCTTGGCAGACATTCCTTCTTCTAAAGCTGATGTAAATAATTCCCTGAAGCGTTCGCTGGTTGTTTCATCGATGCCCTGAATTAAAGTGCCGGATCTTGTCTCAGCGTATTTCAAGGCTTCTTCTGATAAGAGCTTTAATTGATCAGGCGTGGGGGCTTCATTTAGAATGTTGTAGATTTCTTCTAGCGTAGCCTTGCTGGTATCTTGTGTGACCTTATCCAGCAATTTATTCATAGCCGAGATTACTTTAGGATCGCTTTGAAACTTCTTGACCTCTTTTAGCAGACTAATAAAGTCAATCGTGGACATCTCGCTTTTAAGCACGTTAGCCGCAATATAATCTAATGCGGCTTTCTTCTGTGCCTTAAAGTATTTAGAAAAGAGTTTCTTGATTTGTTTTTCGGTCTTGATAATCAGCGGTCTGTTTATATCAGGAAGATTCTCGACTCGAAGTTTCTTTTTTTTTTATTAACATCTAAGGGTAGAGGAGGCGTGTTGAGAGCGACACTTTGTTCCTCCTCTACAAGAGGATCTAAGCCGAGTTCGGCTCTAGCTTCATTGACAGTCAGAATCGGATTGAGTCCGTTCACATAAATGTTTAAGATCTCGGCTTGTTGTTTAGGATCGACTGAACCTTCCTCGACCCAATCAAAATCGAGTTCCGGTGCGTCAAATGCTTTCTCTAAGACCTCATCCATCACATCGGATAGCCAGAGTTTAATCGGGACGACCCCTTGCTCTAAAGCAGTTTCTTTTTGAATCTCTGCGGTGGCTTTATTGACCTGAGCGACTGCCCAATCCGGTGAGATCGAGAACGCATAACTCACAACACGAGCGATCCACTCATCGAGATTATCTTTGATGACCGGATCCTTCGTCTGGTGTGGCGTAATACCACCGGGAATAAACTTAGCCCTTCTGCGGTCTGCGGTGTTGCCTGATAAAACAGAATCGAACCATTCTTGATATTGTGCGATTTGATCGACTGACCAAGTGTCGGGGACACCGAGCAACATATCAGGGATTGATCCTGTGGTGTAGTATTCGATCTGAGACAGTTGTCGTCTTAAAGCAAGATTGATAATGTTCACGACTTGCTCGACTCGGCTATATCCATAAACACGATTAGAGCGTCTGTTGTAAATTGGGCAGATGATCTCGCTAGTGGTATAGTCGATAGCCGGGATACCCTTGATGACTTGCTGATAAGCGGTATAAGGCGGCTGGGGAGTTCGTCCGTAAGCGTCAATCTTTAAGCTGAGGGTCGCACCGTCCATCACATCGAGTAGTGGTAATTCGCCTGTGGGACGGATGTAGATTGCGGGTTGATCGATCACTAAGTGATCGTGAATGATTTGTCTGAGCCAAGTGCGGAAGGGATTGACTCCATCTGGTTTGCGGAGACGTTGCATAATCTTGGCAGCCTTCTCTCCACCATCGCTTCCGTCACGACCTTTGATGTTCCAATTCGATCCTGAGATTTGATCTTTAATGGATTCGATGACAAGTGCAAGAATATCGAGTCCGCCTTGTGCGGGATCGCTGATCGTTCGTAGCGTTGAGAATCCCACGCTGGTGAGTTGATCGGCTCTAGGCGTGATCGTGTAATTATAATAATTGGGATAATCACTTAATCGTCCACGCACTTCAGGTGGGGCTGAGGGTTGGACAGGCTGACCACTTCCAAAGAACGACTGAGCCTGTGCTTGATCTGCACCACCGACTCGGTTTAAGCGATCTATCATCGCTTGTTCGATCTCTGTAATTTTGCCCCCACGATTCAAAGCCATTATTTTTCCCCAAGTGCAATACGGATTAGACGCTCGAAGGCTTGTTGAATAGACACCTCGAACTTCTCCTCCGTTGATAATTGTTTAGCATAACTTTCTAGTAATAACTGAATATCCAAAGGGACATCGAGTCTAAGCATTGTAATCTCCGTAAGTGCGATAAAGTCGCTGACTATTTATTCAATAGAATAGGATAGAACGGATAACCCCTAGAGGTATATCTTATTTTACCTTATCAAATATGGATGAGCATTGATCGCAAGTAATCAAACGCTTCTTTAGACCCCAAGCATTGTCGTCTGGATAGGACTTATATCTTAAAGACTTCTGCCCACACTTGGGACAATCAACGAGTGGGAGATATCGCTTTGAGATCAAGCTTTGACTCCCGACTGCTGACGCATATATTCAAAGATTCCACCACCGCCTCTTGAGGCATAAGTAATCGCCATCACGAAAGCGTCCACATCGTCATCATGCGGGGCTAATGGGAATGAACATAGCGAATCTACGAAATCAGCGACCCACTCGGCTCGTTCGGGTAGATAGCAAAGTTTCCCTTCGTGTATAGGCGTGATGAAATTGGCTCGTGCGATCTTGTCTCGTTCAATATCGTAAGCGTGGATCGGTGTTCGCATTTCACGTCTCAGTTCTTGAATCAGGGATTGTCCAGAGGCTTTGTCCTCAATCAAGATTAGATTAGGCTTCCACTTTTCACTAAGGCTTATGACCGTTCTTTTTAGTTCGGGATACTCGACTTTCTGCTTCCATAGGTCTAGCACGTAATATCTGTTCTGGCTGACGCCTAAAGTAACGCAGCAAGAATAATCGTTCTCCTCTCCGGTCTTAAATGCGGTGTCCCACGCCTGATATATCTGCGTGATACCAAGATCCTTTGGCGGTAGGGGTTTGTAGTATTGCCAATCGGCACGTTTGAATAGTCCGCCTTCCATCGCAGTTGGTCGTTGCTGATGCTGACCGGCATAGCCATAAGAGCCTAAACGTCTTTTCTCGGTGTCGATCACATCTCTGGGGAATCGCTCAGGAAAGAACAGAGAGCCTTCTTCGGTGCGTGGGTCTTTCCAGCCTAGTGACGTGACGTAATCGGTAGGTTCGTATTCCTGACGGATAATCACTTTCTCCCAATCTTCCTCGTTCTCAAGAATATAACCAGCCAAGTCCTCATCGTGAAGTCTTTGCATAATCACGCAGCGACCCCCTGTTCTTAGGTCGTTTAGTCGGTTACTCGCAGCTTGTGTCCACCAAGTCAGGATCGATTCTCTAGCCGACTGACTGAAGGCTTCTGCCGCATCTAACGGATCGTCACAGAAGATATCATCTGCCCGATCTCCGGTTACTCTTGAACCAGCACTCTGGGCTTTACGGAATCCAGAGGCGGT
>Ga0222714_10007139_pt1 | contig 10293 bp, 9 predicted proteins | sample C33_3DmetaG_FD_165048 | JGI IMG/M metagenome (GOLD analysis project Ga0222714, IMG submission 165048) | Estuarine water microbial communities from San Francisco Bay, California, United States - C33_3D | ecosystem: Environmental > Aquatic > Marine > Unclassified | place: USA: California... | reverse complement strand
TTTGAAGATAAATCCTTTGGTGATGATCTTCCAAAAATTGAAATTAAAAAATCTGATTTAAATAATGGAATTTCATTTAATGATTTAATTATTAAAATTAACTTTGCAAAATCAAATGGTGAATACAGAAGAAATATAGCTAATAAAGGTTACCGAATTAACAATGAAATTGTAACGGATGAAAAAAAAATAGTTACAAAAGAAGATTTTAATGGTGAAAAAGTTATTAAAGTTTCATTTGGAAAAAAACAGCACGTCTTAATTGAAGTTATTTAGAAGATCTAAATATATCTACAAATCTTTGCACAAATCTTGGGGTAATTGTTCGAACTGGATTTATTGTCGTTTCAAAATTGTTATCTTTGCCTTTAATTTTAAAGCTTACACCAAAAACGCCATCACCACTTTTTCCTGTTAAAATCTGCCCTAGTATTGGAATATTTGATAAAAGACGATTAACTTCATAGGCTGGGATTAAATTTCCATCCAAGCTTACAAAGTGATCTTCATTGTTAATTCTGCCCTCAACAATAAAACCAAGGGAAGGTCCTGTTCCATAAAAATCTTTAAAGGTAAAAAACTTTTCATCATTTTCATAAACAATAACTGTATTATCAAAACGAATTCCTTCTCCTTTTAAGGTGTCTAAAATTCCTGTAACTGAGGCAAGTGATAATATTTGTGCAAGCACAGGTATTTCTTTAATTCTAAAATCAGTAATAATAATTTTTCCCTTAGAAGAGGTTGCGCTTAAATCTTCAGAGGCAAACTCTAATTTTCCTTTTTCAAATCCTTTTATAAAACTAAATCCTGCAATAAACGGTCTTGCTCTGTCCGAGAGCATATAAGTTGAGATATTGCCGTTTTTATTTTTACTAATTTTAATGGTAATTTTCTCTTTGTTAGAAAAGACTCCATTAGCATCTAACTTTGCAAATTTTCCTTTTAAGATAGTGCCGGTTAAATTAAAATCCCTAATATCGTCATTAGTTCCAGTATCAACGGTGTCTAAATTAACACTGATAGTTCCATTAAACTTTTTTGAAACAACTGTTGATGGCTTTGAGCTTGTTAGACTGTCTATAATATATTTAGCATCTAATCTTTTTCCTGAAATTTCTATATGATTAATATTACTTTTTTTAGATGAGATAATTTTAAAATTACTTTTATCTGTATTAACCGTAATACTATTAAGAGAGGTTATAGAAAAATTCTCATCAAAATTTATATCAAATAATTCAATATTATTTTTACCAGCATTAATTGTAACTTTTTCTAAAACCGAAGTATTTTTTTTAATCTCACCTTTTAAAAGAATCTGACCATCATCATTTAACAATTTATTAAAATTAATTGGGGTAAAATTAATTAAGCTTTTTTTAATATCTATTCGAGTGTCAAAATAATATTGGTCTTTATTGGTATTTAATTGGACATATAATTTTGAAGAACCTTTAATATATTCTGGTTTAAATACTTTTTGCCAGTTAACAAAATTTATATCCGAAATAATATTAATCTTGGAAGTCTTTTTATTTAGATCAGAATTTATTTTAAAATCTAAAGAATCATTTTGATTAAAAATTATTCCATTAACAGAAACATTTGACTTATCAAATTCAGCTTTAAATTTTCCATTTTTAAACTTTCTATTTTTATCATCTAAAACATTAGGATAAGCGTTTTGCAACAAATCTAATTCTAGATTTGTAATATCAGCTTTTCCTTTTACAGAGGTATTAAGAAGGTTTCCTTTTTTATCAAACTCAAGATCGATTTTATTATTAGCTGTAGTTGAGAATGATAATTTTTCTATATTTTTAGTAATGTCCTCTAAGGCTGCTATCTTTAAATTTTTAAATTCTTTTAATGAATTAAATTTTCCATTTAAATTTAGATCAAGAGAAGCTTTGTATGAATCTGATGTTTCATTTACAGAAATTTTAGACTTATCAAAATTTAAACCTGCGGCAGATCCCGATGAAATGTTAACGTTTAATTCTTTATTTTTAAATTCGATTTCTGCATTAATATTTTGAAACTCAGGTAATTCATTTGAGATAATAAATGAGGTGTCTTTAATACTGCCTAGAAACTCAATTTTTACAATATCTTCGTTATAAATTTTTAAATCCCCTTTGATAAAGCCTTTCTTAACTTTGTTATCAAAGTAACTTTTCTGATTATCTTCTAAAAAAACATCGCGGATTAAATTGATACTTTTTTCAAATGAATTTTCTGAAAATTTTACTTCTATAAACTTAGGATTATAATTGCCTTTTATTGCCGAGATAATATCAACGCCAAAATTAGTTTGATAAATATTAGTAAGATCGCCTTTATGATAAATTTTTGGCTCATTAAGGCTAAATTTAACTGCAAAATCTTTAATATCTAAACTTACTCTTGTATCTTTAAACTCTAATTTAATTTTTTTGTACTGATCATTAAATTTTTTTTGGATTAGTTCATTAAAATTAGAAGTTTGAAATCCAAAGGATAAAAAAGCAATAAGTGATATAAAAATTAAAGTTAGAATTAATAAAATTTTATTTCTTTTTAACATTAATGAATTCCTTGATAAACGGAGGCTTCTAAAAATACTGAGATATCTCCATCTAATACTTTTTCTGGATTTGTCACTTCGATATTAGTCCTATTATCTTTTACGAGCTGATAAGGTTGCAAAACATAATTTCTAATTTGACTTCCCCATCCAATTTCTTTTTTAGAACTTTCTAGATTATCAGAGTCTTTTTGTTTTTTTTTCATCTCAAGTTCATAAAGTCTAGCTTTTAACATGTTCATGGCTGTTTCTTTATTTTTATGTTGTGATCTTTCATTTTGACACTGCACAACTATCCCGGTTGCAATATGAGTTATTCTAACAGCGCTATCTGTTGTATTAACATGCTGTCCACCTGCTCCACTAGATCTATAAGTGTCTATTCGAATGTCTTTTTCTAAAATTTCAATATTTATATCTTCATTCACTACTGGGTATATCCATGCACTTGCAAAACTTGTGTGTCTTCTTGCGCCTGAATCAAATGGAGAAATTCGAACTAGACGATGAACTCCGGACTCTCCTTTTAACCATCCGTAAATAAACTGCCCTGTTATTTTAATTGTTGAGGATTTTATTCCAGCTTCTTCACCTCTGCTTTCATGAATTAACTCGACTTTGAAATTATTTTTCTCAGCCCATCTTGAATACATTCTTCTTAACATTTCGGCCCAATCTTGACTTTCGGTGCCTCCAGCTCCTGCGTGAATTTCAACATACGCATCTAAAGCATCATTTTCATTGGATAAAAAACAAAGAAGTTCAATTTTTTTTAATTTTTCTAAATTATTTTCAAATGATTTATTTAAGTCTTTAGCTAAAACTTCATCATTTTCTTTAACAGCAATATCTAAAAGATCCTTATTATCTACGTGCTCTTTAGAAATAAAATCGTAGTTATTTTTTATTTCTAATAAAAAATTTCTATCTTTAATTACTTTTTCTGCGTTTTTTTGATTGCTCCAAAATTCCTGAAGCTCCGTTTGCGCTGTTAGATCTGAGATTTTCTTATCAACCTGATTTTTATCAAAGATACCCCCTTATGTTATCTAAGGATTTTCCTATTTTTTCTGCAATATTTTTAACTTCGATCATTTTAAAAAATCAATTTTTACGATTTATTTATTAAATAACTAAACAACTTCTACATCGATTTGCTTAAATTATTAAGATTTAAATAGATATTTTAACAAAGATGTTTATATAATAGTTAAGAAAACAAATGAATTTTATGTCATTAAAAATTAATCAAAAATTTAGGAATTTATTATTATGTCTAAGGAATTACTTATCGATGCTTCGCATCCAGAAGAAACTAGAATTGCTATCAAGTCCAATAATGGAATTGAAGAATATGAATATGAAAATATTCATCGCAAAAATCTAAAAGGAAATATCTACTTAGGTAAAGTAAGTAGAATAGAACCATCTTTACAAGCTGCGTTTGTAGATTTCGGAAACGAAAGACATGGATTTTTAGCATTTAACGATATTCAATCAGATTATTATCAAATCCCTCAAGCTGACAAAGATCGAATTAAAAAAGAAGAGGAAGAAGCTCGAGCAAAACTTCTAGAAGAAAACGACAAAGAAATCGTTGAACATGCTGAGCAAGGTGAAGATATTAATTTACAAGATAAAAATTCATCTAATGGAGATCAAGATGAAGAGAATATTGGAAACAAAGCATCTAATGAAGATATTGATTCAAATGAAGAAAATCATGTCGAAGATAAACCTAAAAACAACAGAAGTTTTTACAGATTTAAAAGATATCGTATTCAAGAAGTAATCAAGCCTGGACAAATAGTTTTAATTCAAATCGTAAAAGAAGAGCGTGGAAAAAAAGGTGCAGCTCTTACAACGTTTATATCGCTTGCAGGAAAATACATTGTGTTAATGCCAAACACAGCAAAAGGCGGTGGGATCTCTAGAAAAATTTACAGTTCCAGTGATAGAAAAAAAATGAAAGAAATTATTAATGATTTAGAACTTCCAAAAACAATGGGATTAATTGTTAGAACAGCTGGCGCAAATAAAACTAAAAATGAAATTAAAGATGATTTAACAAATTTATTAGGTACTTGGGAAGAAATAAGAATGAAAACTTTAAAATCAATTGCTCCAAGTACAATTTATGAAGAAGAAGATTTGATTGCGAGAGCTATTAGAGATTTTTACAGCAAAGACATCGATAGTATTGTTGTTGATGGCGATAAAGCTTTTGAGGCTGCAAAAAAATATGCAAAAAAAATCTCAAGCGCACACGTAAAAAATGTTGTGAAATATAAAGGCAAGATTCCTATATTTCATCATTACAACATTGAAAAATATTTAAATTCAATATTTGAACCAAGAATAGAATTAAAATCTGGTGGTTATATAATTATCAGTCCAACAGAGGCTTTGGTTTCAATCGATATTAACTCTGGTAGATCAACAAGAGAAAGAAATGTTGAAAAAACAGCTTTAACAAACAATCTAGAAGCAGCAGAAGAGATTGCAAGACAAGTTAAATTAAGAGATTTGGCTGGCCTTATTGTTATAGATTTTATCGATATGGAAAATTATTCCAATAAAAGATTGGTAGAAAGAAAATTAAGAGAGTCATTAAAGAATGATAAGGCAAGAATTCAATTTGGAAGAATAAGTAACTTTGGTCTTCTTGAAATGACAAGACAAAGACTAAGAGAAAGTTCAATTAAATGGGAAATTCAGCTATCCGTTGATTCATTCGCGCTTAAAATAATTAAATTATTAGAAGAACGGGCATTTAGCGATTCAAAAATTAAAATTATAGATGTGAATTTATCTAAAAAAATAATTGATATTTTAAATAATAACTATTCAACTGAACTTAAATTTTTTAAAGACAAATATAAATTCAAAATTAATTTAGTTCAAAATGCTGAATTTTTAAGCCAAGAATTTTTATTTAGTTTTTATGACGCCAAAAAGAAAATAATTAGCGAATTTAATGGTACTGAAGTTAAAGAAGAAGCTTCACCAAAAGAAAAGGCTGAAAATTTTACTAAGCAAGATGTTAAAGATAGTTCAGAACAAAAAGAAGAAACTGTCGATGAAAAAAAACATGATGGCTACAAAGGTAAAAGAAAAAAATTCTTTAATAAAAATAGATTTAAAGACAATAAAAGACCTAAAAAGAAAGAAGCTGCACCTAGTAAAGAAATAAGCTAATTATTCAATAAGTCCTTCGAATGGACTTGATGGATTTGCAGTTACTTTTTTCTTAATCCTTCCTGCAATAAAGGACTTTCTTCCTGCAATCACTGCATCCTTCATGGCTTCAGCCATTAATATTGGATTTTTAGCTTCTGCTACCGCAGTGTTAATTAAAACACCATCGCAACCTAATTCCATTGCAATAGCAGCATCTGAGGCACAGCCAATTCCTGCATCAACAATAACTGGTACTTTAGATTGGGTCTTAATAATTGAGATATTAAATCTATTTTGAATTCCTCTTCCAGATCCTATTAGTGATCCAAGGGGCATAATAGCTGCAGCGCCCATATCTTCTAATTGTTTGCAAAGTATAGGATCATCCGATGAATAAACCATGACTTCAAAATTTTCTTTTTTTAATACTTTTAAAGCCTCAATAGTTTCAATCATATTTGGATATAAAGTTTCTTTATCGCCAAGCACTTCTAATTTTACAAGATTCCAACCTCCTGCATCTCTGGCTAATCTTAAAGTTCTTAACGCTTCTTCTGCCGTATAACAACCTGCCGTATTTGGCAGATAAGTAATTTTTTTAGGATCTAAAAAATCAACCAACATTGGCTCTTTTGGATTTGTAACGTTCACTCTTCTTACCGCAACAGTTACAATTTCAACTTCTGCAGCTTCAATCGCTTTTGCAGTTTCTTCAAAACTTTTATATTTTCCAGTTCCAAGAATAAGACGTGACTTATATTTTTTTCCAGAAATAATTAAATCTTCCAATTATCCGCCTCCTATAAAATGAACAATTTCAACTCGATCTTTAGCTGATAAAATTTTTTTTGCATAATTATCTCTTGGCACCACTTCTTCATTAATCTCTATTGCTACTTTTTTTTCTGAAAGGGACAATGTCTCTAATAAAGAAATTATATTAGTTTTTTCTTTTATATTATGAGGTTTTCCGTTCAAAATGATTTGTATCATGTTGGATTTAAGCTATTTTTAAATTATAACATATCATTTTCTTATATGAATATAGTAATTATTAACGGTCCAAATCTTAATCTTTTAGGCGAAAGAGAGCCAAAGATTTACGGCAAAGAAACTCTTAAATCGATTGAAAAAAAATGCAAAGAGCATGCAAAAAAAAATAAAATAAAATTAGATTTTTTTCAGTCTAACATTGAAGGAGAGATCGTAACAAAAATTCAAAAATCTAGAGATAAATTTGATGGTTTAATAATTAATGCTGCAGCTTTTACTCATACTTCGGTTGCAATATTAGATGCATTAAATCTTGTCAAAATACCCAAAATAGAAATTCATATTTCCAATATATTTCATAGAGAAGAATTTCGTCACAAATCATTGATTAGTGGAGCTGTTAATGGTCTAATTTGCGGTTTAGGATCTTATGGGTATATTTTAGCAATAGACGCCATTAAAAAAATAATTAAAGATAATAAATAATGAAAATAGACAAAAAAATTATTAAAGAACTTTCGGATTATTTAGATGAGTTTAATCTAACCGAGATTGAATATTCTGAAAATAACGTAAAGTATAAAGTTAGTAAATCTAGCAAAGGCGTTGTTCATGAACAGGTAATATCTACTGGTAATCAAACAAGATCATCATCTCCTGCTTCTTCGCCTGTTGCTACTGACAATATAAATAAAGCTAATATTATAAAATCACCTATGGTTGGAACTGCTTATTTGGCTCCAGAACCTGGTGCTAAACCATTTGTAACAGTTGGGGCTAATATTAAAAAAGGCCAAACAATTATTATTATCGAGGCTATGAAAACTATGAACCATGTCCCATCAACTAAAGACGGTGTGGTTAAAAAAATATTAGTAACCGATGGTGAAGCGGTAGAATTTGATCAGGACTTAATCCTAGTCGAGTAAATGATTAAAAAAATACTTATAGCAAACAGAGGCGAAATAGCCGTGCGAGTGATACGAGCCTGCAAAGAGCTTGAGATAGCAACTGTTGCTGTGCACTCAACCGCTGACAATGAGTCTATGCATGTCAGACTAGCTGATGAAAGTATTTGTATTGGATCTCAAAAAGCTCAGGATAGTTATCTAAATATTCCCTCTTTAATATCAGCGATAGAAATTACAGGCGCGGATGCAGTTCATCCTGGTTATGGATTTCTTTCTGAGAACTATAAATTCGCAGAAATTTTAGAACAGCACAAAATTAAGTTTATAGGTCCTAGCTCAGAACTTATTAGAAAAATGGGCGATAAAATTGAAGCTAAAAAAATAGCAAAAAGTTTAGGCCTTCCGATTGTGTCTGGTTCTGAAACAGGAATAAAAGATATTGGTGAGGCTATAAAAATATCTAAAGAAATAGGTTATCCAGTACTTATTAAAGCTGCTGGTGGTGGCGGTGGCAAAGGAATGAGGATTGTTCATTCTGAGGATAAATTAGAAGAAAATATTAAAATAGCACAAACAGAAGCTAAGAAATTCTTCAATAATGATGAAGTTTTTATTGAAAAGTTTTTTGAAAATCCAAGACACATTGAGGTTCAAATTTTATCAGATGGCAAAGATAATACAGTTCATTTAGGAGAAAGAGACTGCTCTGTTCAAAGAAGATATCAAAAAATAATAGAAGAAAGTCCGTGTCCAGTTATTAATGATGAACAAAGAAAATACTTACTAGATGTTTCTGTAAATGCCATTTCAAAACTTGGCTACGAAGGAGCTGGTACACTTGAATTTATTTATGACAAAGGAAAATTTTATTTTTTAGAGATGAATACAAGATTACAAGTAGAACATCCAGTTACAGAAGAAGTAACTGGAATTGATCTTGTTAAACGACAAATTGAAATAGCTTCAACGGGTAAATTAAATTTACAGCAAAAAGATATTATTTTTTTTGGTCATGCCATTGAATGTAGAATAAATGCTGAAGATCCAAGTAAAGATTTTTTACCAAGTGCTGGAACAATAAAGACATACAATCAACCATCAGGGCCAGGAACAAGAGTTGATAGCTGTGTGTTTCAAGGATGTAAAATTCCACCATATTATGACAGTTTAGTTGCAAAACTTATTTGCCATGGCAGAGATAGAACCTCTGCAATTTCTAGATTAAAAAGATCTTTAGATGAATTTGTTATCGAAGGAGTAAGTACAACAATTGATCTTCATAAGAAAATATTAAGAAATGAAGATTTTATTAATTCAAAATATGATGTGAATTGGTTGTCAAAAACTAAATTTTATTAGTTTTAAGGACGCCAACTTTCGTAATCAGCTTTAGTCTGTGGCTTGTATTTATTAGGATTATAAGCCTCATCAGTTCCAGTCTTATTTTCTTGATGATCTTTCTGCCATCCATACTTTGCAAATTCAGCCTTGGTTGGAACCTCTTTGATTAAATGATGAATCCAAGCGTGCCACTCGGGTGGAATTTTTGTAGCTTCTACTTCTGAATTAAAAATCACCCATCTTCTGTCCTTACTATCAACATAATATTTATTTTTAGAATCATCGATACCGACAAGTTTTCCAAAAAATAGTGTATTTAAAAATGTTCCAATGGTCTGACCGTTCCACCATGTAAAAATAATTTTAAGAAATTTAAGCATTGTAAAAATTTATATTTTTTAAGATATCCACAAAAGTTTTCTATTTCAAGTTGTCTGTTTTTAACTAGACACTTATTACAGATTAAAATAGTGATTTAAAATCATTTAATTTTAAGAATCAAAAAATGTCTAAATATATTGCTGAAAGTTTTTATACCTGTTTATTTAAAATTACTCATAATTTACAAGAATTAACTAACGAGGCTCTTCAAGAGATCGATAGCAGAAAAGATGGAAAAGTTGAGGTTTTAGACGTTAAATTTAATAAAAGAAAAACTAAATCATTAGCTGATATACAGGCGAACAAAACTCAAAGCAAAGAACAGGAGCTTAAAGAAATCTCCAGTCAAAAAATTAGTGAAGATATAACTTCTACTATTTTTAACAATCTTAAGGATAACAAAACATCATCTATTGAAAACAAAGCTTTCAGTGAAAGAAGAAAAATGCCTGATCGTAGAAAAGGCTATATCCAAAAAGCAATGATTGGTGATCATAAAGTTTATTTACATATCGGTGAATATGATGATGGAAGAGTTGGTGAAATATTTATTGATACAAATAAAGAAGGTGAACTTGTAAGATCATTAATGAATAACTTTGCGATCGCAATATCATTAGGTTTGCAATATGGGGTTCCACTAGAAGAATATGTTGATGCGTTCATTAACACTAAATTTGAACCTTCTGGAAAAGTTAAAGGCAATGATAGAATTTTATCAGCTTCATCGATCTTAGATTATCTATTTAGAGAGCTTGCAATTTCTTATCTTGGAAGAGAAGATCTTGCGCATACTCCTTCTATTAAAAAAACTGATCAAGCAGAAGACTCTGAAGAAAATGCTCAGCTAATTGATGTTCTCAAAAATATTACAAGCAAAGGTTTCTTAAGAAATCAGTATAAAGAAAAATTAGTAGA
>Ga0222714_10007137_pt1 | contig 10294 bp, 9 predicted proteins | sample C33_3DmetaG_FD_165048 | JGI IMG/M metagenome (GOLD analysis project Ga0222714, IMG submission 165048) | Estuarine water microbial communities from San Francisco Bay, California, United States - C33_3D | ecosystem: Environmental > Aquatic > Marine > Unclassified | place: USA: California... | reverse complement strand
GCCAGCGTCTGCTTGGAGAGTTTTTCGCCCATCACGTTTACGGCCACCGGCAGGTGTGCATAGCGCGGCGTTGCGTAACCCAGCAGCTGCTGCAGGTAAATCTGCCGCGGCGTCGAATCCAGCAGGTCGGCGCCGCGCACGATGTCGGTGATGCCCTGCGCAGCGTCATCGACCACCACCGCCAGCTGGTAGGCGTACTGTCCGTCGGCGCGCCTGACCACGAAATCGCCGACCTGGCGTTCGATGTTTTGGGTAACCCGGCCCTGGATCGCGTCGGTGAATTCGATCAGCGCGCCGCGGGTCAGCACGCGTTCGGCGCGCGCCGCGCGACCCGCCTGCAATCCGAGGCGGCAGGTGCCGGGATAAACCGGGCCGTCGATGCCGCCGACAGCCGAATCGGCGATTTCGCGGCGGCTGCAGGCGCAGGGATAAATCAGCTTTTTATTGCGCAGCAGGTCCAGTGCATCGCGGTAGATGTCGTCGCGCGTACTTTGGTACATCACCTCCCCATCCCATTCCATGCCGAGGGCCTCGAGCGCGTGCAGGATGTCGTCCGCCGCGCCGGGCACGCTGCGCGGCCGGTCGACGTCTTCCATGCGGACCAGCCAAGCACCTCGGCTGGCGCGGGCGTCCAGATGGCTGCCGACGGCCGCGACCAGCGAACCGAAATGCAGTGGTCCGGTGGGTGAGGGGGCGAAGCGTCCGCGATAAGCGGACGGTGCGGCGGTGGCTGGTGAAGACATACTAGAATGCCAGTCTACTCCGATTGACGGATGTCATGCCTGCCATGCAAACCTGTTTTGACCGCTACGCGCAGCGCCTTGCGCTGCACACCTGGACGCTGGAATTGACGCCGTTTGCCGAAACGCTGCGTATCGCCCGGGAAACCGGCTGGAATGCCGTGGAAATCCGCCGCAGCGACGTGCTGCAGTGCTACAAGTCCGGCCTGTCGCGCGACGACGTGATCCGGCTGATCCGCGAATCCGGCATCGCGGTGGCGAATACCGGCACCGAATACGGCATCCTTTTCGCACAGGGCGAGGAACTGCAGCGCCTGCTCGGTGTGCTTGACGAGACCTGCGTCATCGCCAAAGCCGTCGGCTGCGACATGATCATGACCGCCACCGGCCAGAAAACGGGCAGCCTGGCACTGGCCGCCGGCAATCTGCGTGCCGCCGGCGATGTCGTGGCCGCGCACGGCCTGCGCATCGCCTGGGAATACAGCTCGGCGCATGAAAGTGTCAACCGGCTCGACATCGCGCGCGAACTGCACGCCCGCGTCGCGCATCCCGCTTTCGGCCTGCTGCTCGACGCCTATCACCTGGAGCGCAGCGGATCGGGCGGGCGCGGTTTTGCCGATGTGCCTGCGGAACACATATTCGCGTTCCAGTACAGCGACGTGCCGGCCACTTCGCCGCCCGGCATGCTGCGGCCGACGGACCGCCTGGCGCCCGGGCGCGGCCGCGTGCGCTGGAGCGAGGTGTTTGCGCTGCTCGCCGAAAAGGGTTATCAGGGTTACCTGAGCTACGAGGCGCCGAACCCGGAACTGTGGGCGCGACCCGCAGCGGACGCTGCGCGTGAAGGTGCGGAACTGACCCGTGCGCTGCTCGCCGATGTGAAATGACTGATTGGTAATGAAGGAGATGCATCAATGAAAGTGAAAGCCGCCGTCGCGCACAAGGCCGGAGCGCCGCTGACCATAGAAACCGTGGACCTCGAAGGTCCCAAGGCCGGCGAAGTGCTGGTCGAGATCAAGGCCACCGGCATCTGCCACACCGACGAATTCACGCGCTCGGGCGCTGATCCTGAAGGCCTGTTCCCGGCGATCCTTGGCCACGAGGGCGCGGGCGTGGTGGTCGACATCGGACCGGGCGTGACCAGCCTGAAGAAGGGCGACCACGTGATTCCGCTCTACACGCCTGAATGCCGCCAGTGCGAATACTGCCTCAGCGGCAAGACCAACCTGTGCCAGGCGATCCGCGTTACGCAGGGCCAGGGCGTGATGCCCGACGGCAGCAGCCGCTTCTCGTTAGGCGGCAAGAAGGTGTTTCATTACATGGGCACCTCCACCTTCGCCAATTACACCGTGGTGCCGGAAATCGCACTCGCCAAGATCCGCGAGGACGCGCCCTTCGACAAGGTCTGCTACATCGGCTGCGGCGTCACCACCGGCATCGGCGCGGTGATCAACACCGCCAGGGTCGAGCCCGGCGCCAACGTCGTGGTGTTCGGTTTGGGCGGTATCGGCCTCAACGTCATCCAGGGGGCGCGGCTCGCCGGCGCCAACATGATCGTCGGCGTGGACCTCAATCCCTCACGCAAGGCGCTGGCCGAACAATTCGGCATGACCCACTTCGTCAATCCGGAGGAAGTGAAGGAAGACCTGGTGCCGTATTTGGTGAATCTCACCAAAGGCGGCGCCGACTACAGCTTCGAATGCATCGGCAACGTCGACGTCATGCGCCAGGCGCTGGAGTGCTGCCACAAGGGCTGGGGCGTGTCGGTGATCATCGGCGTTGCCGGCGCGGGACAGGAGATCAAGACCCGACCCTTCCAGCTGGTCACGGGGCGCGTGTGGAAAGGCACCGCCTTCGGCGGCGCCAAGGGTCGCCGCGACGTGCCGAAGATCGTCGACTGGTACATGGATGGGAAAATCAACATCGACGACCTGATTACGCACACGCTGAAGCTGGAGGACATCAACAAGGGGTTTGATTTGATGCACTCTGGCGAATCGATACGGAGTGTGGTGGAATTTTAAGAAGCCTCGCGGAGACGCGGTATAAACAATTTTAGGTTGCGAGAGCGCAATGCGTCGCTACTTGGTTTCCAGCAAATATATTGATTTTGAGGAGATGCGAGTCAGGTCCCTCGCTGATGAATTGGCGCGTAGTGCCAATTCAGAGCACGATTTGGTGCGCCGCTGTTTTGATTTTGTGCGAGATGAAATCCATCACAGTTCTGATTTCAGGCTTAATCCGGTGACTTGCAAAGCCTCGGATGTGCTGCGACACAGAACGGGCTATTGCTACGCTAAAAGTCATTTGCTGGCAGCTCTTTTGCGGGCAAATGGCATTCCTGCCGGCTTGTGCTATCAGCGCTTGTCGGTTGGTGAGAACGGGGCGCCATACTGCTTGCATGGATTGAATGCCGTCTACCTCCAAAATTTCGGCTGGTATCGCATTGATGCAAGAGGAAACAAAGTGGGGGTAAATGCACGGTTTTGCCCGCCCGAGGAATCCTTGGCATTTCAGATCCGTGAACCGCAAGAGCGTGATTTGCCTGAAATTTGGGCTGAACCTTTGCAGGTGGTGGTTAATGTTCTCGAGCGTTATGCGAGCTATGACGAGGTGCTCGCTAATCTTCCGGACATTGAGCTTGCGATGTGATGTATTAAGTTTCCAAGCCTGTAAACCGGCACGGATTGACAGGCGTGGCCCGTATGGAACGATGTGAAATGAATAATAAATACATATTTCCTCAATCCACTTTGCCCCTTGCAGGTGCCAACCCGCCACTAAGCGACGCACATCGGCGATGATTGTTTGGTCTATCATGGTGCTGTGACGACGATAACCATGCCGGCAGCAGCGATTTTTCCTTTTGAAAATACTTATGCGAGAGACCTTGAGGGTCTCTACGTGCCGTGGAAAGCGTCCGAGGCGCCGCGACCCAAGCTGATCCGATTCAATCGCGGACTGGCGGAAGAACTGGGGCTGGACGTAGCCGCGCTGGATACCGACGAAGGTGCGTTGATTTTCTCCGGTCAGCAGCTACCTGAGGGCGTCAACACCATCGCCCAAGCCTATGCCGGCCACCAGTTCGGCGGGTTCTCGCCGCAGCTGGGCGATGGCCGCGCGCTGCTGCTGGGCGAGGTGATCGACAAGCAGGGCAAACGCCGCGACATCGCCTTCAAGGGCTCGGGCCGCACGCCGTTTTCGCGCGGCGGCGACGGCAAGGCGGCGTTGGGCCCTGTCCTGCGCGAATACATCATCGGCGAGGCGATGCACGCGCTGGGCATCCCGACCACGCGCGCGCTGGCGGCGGTGACCACCGGAGAATTCGTGCGCCGCGAGCGCAACCTGCCGGGGGCGGTGCTGACGCGGGTTGCGGCCAGCCACATCCGCGTCGGCACCTTCCAGTTCGTTACCGTTCGCGGCGACATCGCGCTGCTGAAAAAACTCGCCGACTATGTGATCAACCGCCATTACCCCGAGATCAAGGGCGCGGAGAAACCGTATTTCGAACTGTTGCGCGCGCTCTGTGAGCGGCAGGCAGCGCTGATCGCACAATGGATGAACGTGGGTTTCATCCACGGCGTGATGAATACCGACAACATGACGCTGTCCGGCGAGACCATAGACTACGGCCCCTGCGCCTTCATGGACCGCTATGATCCGGTGACGGTGTTCAGTTCGATCGACGAAGGCGGGCGTTATGCCTACGCCAACCAGCCGCCGATCGCCAACTGGAACCTCGCGCGCTTCGCTGAGGCGCTGCTGCCGCTGCTGGCGGAGGAATGCGGCAACAACCAGGACAAGGCGGTTGAACGGGCGATGGAAATCCTGGGCGCGTTCCAGCAGTGCTACGAACATTACTGGCTGCAGGGCATGCGGCAAAAGCTGGGGCTCGCGCGCGAAGAGGCGGAGGATTTCGCGCTGGCCACCGATTTTCTCAAGACCATGGAAGGCCAGGGCGTGGATTACACGCAAGCCTTCCGCCGCCTGGCCGACGTTGCCGAAGGCAAGGGCGCGCTGAGCGACATCGGCCTGCACAAGCTCTATGCCGATGACACGGCATTGAAAGCGTGGCTGCCGCGCTGGCGTGCGCGGCTCGAAACGGAAACGGTGACGCCGGAGCAGCGCGCAGCAGCGATGCGCGCGGTGAACCCGGTCTACATCCCGCGCAACCACAAGGTCGAGGAAGCGCTGGATGCCGCGGTTGCGCTCGGCAATTACGAACCCTTCGAGCAGTTGCTGAACGTATTGCAGCGGCCATTCGAGGAAAAGAAGGAACATGCGGCATACGCCGAACCGGCGACGGCGCAGCAGTCGGCGGGATATCGCACCTTCTGCGGCACCTGAATGTCCTGCACCCGGGGTTTTGTTGTAAATACTTGATTTTATTGATAATTTTAACAATGTTCGAGGAGGCCGCGCATGCCCTATGCCAGCGCCGGTGATGTAAAGCTGTATTACGAAGAAAGCGGACGCGGCACGCCGATCGTGTTCGTGCACGAATTCGCCGACGACCTGCGCGGCTGGGAGCCGCAGCTGCGGTTTTTTTCGCGGCGCTACCGCTGCATCGCGTTCAACGCGCGCGGTTATCCGCCGTCGGACGTGCCGCGCGCGCGGTCGAAATATTCACAGGCCATCGCCGCCGACGACATCGCTGCAGTGATGCGCCATCTCAAGATCAACAAAGCGCACATCATCGGCTGCTCGATGGGCGGTTACGCCACCGTGCATTTCGGCCTGCGCCATGCGCGGCTGGCGCTGTCGCTGACCGCGATCGGCGTCGGCTACGGCTCGGATGCCGACAAGCGCAAACAATTCCTGAAGGACACCGAGGTCATGGCGCGGCGCTTCGAGACGCTGGGCACTGCACAGGCGATCAAGCCTTACCAGATCGGGCCGTCGCGGGTGCAGTTCCAGAACAAGGATCCGCGCGGCTTCGCGCAGTTCTGCGCCGAATTCGCGAAGCACTCGGCGCTGGGCTCGGCCAACACGCTGCGCGGCGTGCAGGCGAAACGGCCGACCATCCAGAGCCTGGAGCGGCAATTGCGCAAACTGAAAGTGCCGCTGCACATGGTCAGCGGCGACGAGGACAACAACTGCCTGGAGCCGGGGCTTTTCATCAAGCGCGTGTGTCCGTCGGCGTGGCTGACGGTGGTGCCGAACACCGGCCACGCGGTCAACGTCGAGGAGCCGGCGCTGTTCAATGAACTCACCGCCGAATTCCTGGCCCAGGTCGATACCGGACGCTGGCGGCCGCGCGATCCGCGCTCGCTGGTGAAGTCGACCATGCAGCCGGGCAGGAAGTAGCCGATGGTCACGCTGATCGAGAATTTCCGCGCGGTGTTCTACACGCCGTTCTATGCCGCGTTCGCGCTGAAGGCCTACGAGTCCGAAGGCGTGGACGTGCGCATGGAAACCTCCTCCGACGCCTCGAAGACGCTGAGCACCCTGATGTCCGGCGCGGGCCAGGTGTCCTGGGGCGGGCCGATGCGGCTGATGCATGCGCTGGACGACAATCCCGCCGGCGGCGTGGTCAGCTTCTGCGAAGTGGTGGGGCGCGATCCCTTCTACCTCGTTGGCCGCACTCCGAACCTGCAATTCCGCATGACCGATCTGCTCGATAAAACCCTGGCCGTGGTCAGCGAGGTACCGACGCCGTGGTATTGCCTGCAGCACGATCTGCGGCTCGCCGGCGTCGACCCCACGGCCTTGAAGCGCGCACCGGCAGCGGGCATGGCTGAAAATTTCGAACGCCTGCGCAAGGGCGAGGTCGACGTGATCCAGGTGTTCGAGCCGCTGGCGCACAACGCCGTGGCGCAGGGATTCGGCCATGTCTGGTACTCCGCGGCAAGCCGCGGTCCGGCCTCGTACACCACTTTCAACACCACACGCGCTTTTCTCGAACGCGATTCCGAAACGGCGCTGCGCATGACGCGTGCGATGTACCGCACCCAGAAATGGATTGCCGCGCATGACGGCCGCGCGCTGGCCGCGGCCGTGGCGGAATATTTTCCGGACCTGCCGCAGGCGGTGCTGGCTGCCTGCCTCGAGCGTTACAAGGTGAGCGGCATCTGGAACACGAACCCGCTGCAGCAGCGCGTCGGCGTCGAATGGCTGCGCGACGCGATGCTTGCCTGCGGCGCGATCAAAACCCGCTTTGCCTTCGAGGACCTCTCCGACATGCGCTGGGCGGAGCAGGTGATGCGCGAGGATCCGCCGTCGATGTGAGCGTGACCGCGCCGCCTACGCTGCGTCCGCGGTGTACAGGCGCACCACCTTGCCGTCATTCACCGCAGTGACCTGCGGCTCCCAGCGCACCAGTTCCATGCGCCCGTCCAGGTGTTCGACCACCGCGGTGCAGCTGTCCACCCAGTCGCCGCAGTTGATGTAAGTGACGTCGTCTATCCTGCGGATCGCCGCGGTGTGGATGTGGCCGCAGATCACGCCGTCCAGCCCGCGCTGCGCCGCGGTCCGCGCCACCGCGGTTTCGAAGTCGCTGATGAAGCTCACCGCCTGCAGCACGTTGCGCTTGGCGTAGTCGGCCAGCGACCAGTGGCCGCTGACGCCCAACTTGCGACGCAGCCACGACAGCAGCCGGTTGAGATGGATCAGCACGGTGTAGGAAATGTCGCCGAGGATGGACACCCAGCGGTGCAGCGCGGTGATCTGGTCGTATTCGTCGCCGTGCAGCAGCAGGTATTTTTTGCCGTCGGCGGCGGTGTGCACGTGTTCGCGCACCAGGTGCACGTCGCCGAAATTGGAGTCTACGTGTTCGCGCAGCAGTTCGTCATGGTTGCCGGGAATCAGCCAGACCCGGGTGTCGTGGCGCGCCTTCTTCAGCACTTTCTGCACCACGGTGTTGTGAGAGGCCGGCCAGTAGACCGAGCGGCTCATGCCCCAGAAGTCGATGATGTCGCCGACCAGGAACAGGTGGTCGGACTCGTATTCCCTGAGGAAGGCCAGCAGCTTTTCGGCCTGGCAGGCGCGGGTGCCGAGATGGATGTCGGAGAGGAACAGGGCGCGGACGCGGTTCATGCGGTGTTTTCCGTAGCGCGCCGGCGGCCGACATACACGTAGTAGGGCACGCGCAGTCCCGGCAGGTAGGGCAGTGCCGCGGTGGATTCGCGCAGCGTCACGGTTGCGGTCAGTACCTGCAATGTTTCTACATGGGCGCGGTCGAGGTGGACGCCGTCATGCGCGAACCAGCGGCGCCAGAATTCGCAGGCGCAGCGCTCGGCCAGGCAGTCGCCGCGCGGCAAATCGAAATCGACCACGCCGAGCAGGCCGCCAGGTTTGAGCATGGCGAGCGCGTTGGCCAGCGCCTCGCGCCATTGCGGCATCATGGTCAGCGCGTACGAGAAGTAAACGCAGTCGGCGGGTTGCGCCGGACGATAGGAGGTTGCGTCGGCCTCGATAATGCGCACCCGCGGCTGCTGCGCCCAGCGCCGGCGCGCCTGTTCGAGCAGGGCCGGACAGAGGTCGACCAGTTCGACATGGGAAAAATCGAGCAGCCTTGCGCCGAAATATTCGGCGTTGCGGCCGGTGCCGGCGCCGAGTTCGATGACCACTGCGCCGTCGGGCGGGGCGAGCAGGCTGATGAGTTCGTCGCGACCCTGCAGCAGCCGCTCGCGGAACTGGTCATACGACTTCGCCTGCGGTCGGTAGAAACGCTCCAGGCGCTCGGCATGGGTCGCTGCCGCGGGCGCGCCCCGCGCCATGCGCCACAGCACCTGCAGGTCGGAGGACAGGGCGTTTTTCATCGGCGGCGGGTCAATGGTTGAAGTCGGCGATGTGGAAGCCGGCATAGGTATGCACGCGGTCGTCGCGCGTCAGCCGCGCTGCGAGTTCCGGATGGAAGGTCAGCAGTTCATCGAGGTGGCGGCCGCGTCCTACGCCCGGCACCGTCAGCGTGCGCAGGTAGGCGGGTTGCGCATGGGCGCTGCGGAAAATCGCGCGTGCGCCCGGCGTCGCGCATTCGATGAGCGCCGCCCATTCCTCGCGCAGCGCCTGCGGCCGGAATGAACCCAGCCAGTCCATGTGGTCGAGCAGCACGAATTTCGACACCCGCGGCTGCACGGTGCGCAGCAGGTCGGTGACCGTGCAGGTGTGGTGGGTGATGCGGTCGGCCAGCCCGTTTTTAAGGGCGAGAAAGTTGTGCGGCTTCAGGTATTCCGGGCAGCAGTCGCGGGTGTAGGCGCCGCGCACGTAGACCCGCCAGAAATAATTGGTCCACAGCGGCAGGCAGCGGAACACGTATTCGATGGCGTCGCGCACGAATCCGGGAACGCCGCCCGCGTGCTGGCGGCGTACCTCCTCGTGCTGGGGCGCCGGCACGCCGAGCATGCTCATGGTGATCTGCCGCGACAGCGCCCAGTTCATGCCGCGCCCCCACATCCGCGGCGCGATGCGCGAGTCGTAGATCGCGCACTGTTCGCCCAGCGATTTTGCGTCGACCAGTTCGTCGACCGCGGAACGCAGCTTGGGCTGCAGGTCTACGTAGTGGCGGAACAGGAAGGCGACGCGCCCCGACAGGCTGTGGAAATAGAAGGTGTTGCGCGGATTGCGGCGGCAGAACCAGGAGCCGGCGCCGTCCCAGAACTTTTGCGCGAAAGGCGAGAGTTCGGCGCGCAGCAGGTCGCGGTAGAGTTCGTTGAACTGCGGGTGCCGCCCTTCGCCGAAGAGCATGAAGAAATCGTCAAACGGCAGGCGCCGGATGCCGGCCAGCTTGAGTTCGAGCAGCGCGGTCTGGCGCGGATTGGCGTCGACGGCGTGGATGCGCCGCGGGCCGGCCAGCGCGTAATCCAGCGCATTGCAGCCGGCGCTGGTAATCACCAATACGGTGTCGTCGGCGCCGAGCTGCAGGGCCCGGCGGTCTACTGCCGGATCTTCCCAGCAGGTGTTGTAGATCAGCGAGGAGGCATAGAGCGCGTTGAACACGCGTTCATTAACGCGGTTTGTGAGTGTATTGTCCAAAGCCCATGATTGACCGGTGTTTTTGATGAACGCAGCTTAGCCGCGGATTGTTTCTGCAATGTGAACCTGCGGTTGCGGAAATGCGTCATTGCCACGGTCGCAACCGGAGTCATCCGGGATTGCGGCGATTGCCGCAACGCAGCGGGTTCAGGGCACAATACGGCCTGCGATGCCCACCGAATTCGAACTGATCCGCAGCTATTTCACCCACGCCGCAAAACGCACGCAGCTCGGCGTCGGCGACGACGCGGCGCTGATCAGGACCGGCAAAGGCCCGTTGCTGGCTGTTGCCGCCGACATGCTGGTGGCCGGACGGCATTTCTTCAGCGACGCCGACCCGGAGTCGGTCGGCCACAAGGCGCTGGCGGTCAACCTGTCGGACATGGCGGCGATGGGCGCGCTGCCGCGCTGGGCGACCATGGGCATCGCGCTGCCGAAAGCCGACGCCCGCTGGGTGGCGGCATTTTCCCGGGGATTCATGGCGCTGGCGCGCAAACACGGCGTGGACCTCATCGGCGGCGACACCACGCGCGGACCGCTCAACATCTGCGTGCAGATCATCGGCGAGGTGCCGGCGCGCCAGG
>Ga0222714_10007136_pt1 | contig 10295 bp, 9 predicted proteins | sample C33_3DmetaG_FD_165048 | JGI IMG/M metagenome (GOLD analysis project Ga0222714, IMG submission 165048) | Estuarine water microbial communities from San Francisco Bay, California, United States - C33_3D | ecosystem: Environmental > Aquatic > Marine > Unclassified | place: USA: California... | reverse complement strand
AGCGCACCGGGGCGGCCGGGCGGGCCTCCTGGTCCTGACCCCAGCCCTTGCGCCAGCCGTCGAGGGCGAGCTGGGTCGGGCGGATCATCTGGGTGTGGCACTGCACGCAACCTTCGCGGGCGTAAACGAGCTGGCCTTGGCGGTTGATCGGAACCGGCGGGTAGTAGCCATCCATGCCGTCGGCCTCCTTGTCATAAGGCAGCGGCGACAGCGCCTGATACTTGACGGCTGGCACGACGACCAGGCAGAGCCAAGGCAGGCCGAAGCTGGCGATCAGAGCGAGAATGAACGTGCGGAACTGAGTCATGCGTGGGCGGCGTTGGGAAGGGCTTCGTCTTCGTGGTCATGCGCAAGCAGGGTCGGAGCCGAGCTGCGGCGGCCGAGACCGGCCACCATGAGCATGAGATGGACAAGGAACCAGAAGTTGGACCAGGTGATGAGGGTCCAGGCGATGGCGCGGGCGATGAGGTAGGGGCGCAGGTTCAGCGCGAGCTGGCTGAAGTTCTGGTCCCACATCTCCGGATGATTGAGGTCGGCGCCCTGCTGGACCCCGGCGACCAGGCTGGTGACAACGATCGCGGCGATGCCGTAGACCGAGAACCAGAAGTGGTTGCGGATCAGGCGCACCGACAGCCACTCGCAGCCGGACAGGCGCGGCACAATGTAGTAGATGGCGCCAAACAGGGTCATGCTGAAGAAGCCGTAGACAGCGACGATCTGGAAACCATACCAGGCCTGGGTGAACTGCAGGTTGGCACCGGTGCTGAAATTCGAGATGAGGGCGAGCAGTGCGCCACTGACCGGGTAGAAGAGCGATCCGAAGAACACGAAACGCAGGGTCGGGCTCGTGGCCACGAGGCTGTGCTTGCCGAGGGTGGTGAGATGGTGGTTGAGACCGACGACGCCGACCGGGATGAGCAGCAACACGGCTGAGGCAGCGCCGACGGCGGGCATCCAGGCGGGCAGCGGGCCGCCCATGTAATGTTGCATGCCGGTCCAGCCGCCGAGGAAGGCAAGCATCCAGAAGCCGAGCTTGGCAAGCTGGGCGCTGGCGATGGGCTGACCGGTGACCTTTGGAATGAAGTAGTAGGAGGCGCCCAAAGCGACCGGGGCGAAGAAAAGCAGGATCAGCGCGTGAACATACCAGGCATTGATTCCGGCACCGAGCGCACCGAGGCCAGGCAGGCAGTGCAGTGCGACGTTGGCGGAGAGGAAGACCCACGGGAACCAGAAGCAGGCACCCAACACATACCAGGTGCTGACCATGAATCCCTCGGGGCGGAAGGCGCGACCGAACATACTGGCCATCGGCCAGGCAAAGGCCAGGAAGCTGGCCAGCATCACCGGCCAAACGAAGGTCGGCATTTCCAGCCACTCCATCGAGGTGCTGCGACCACCGAGAATGCCTAGCAGACCGAGGGTCAGGGCAATGTTCCAGAACACCGCGGCCACCATGAGGACAGATTTGCCCGACTTGAGTTCCTGACCAGTGCGACGGGCCATGATCCAGAGCATCGCGCCAAGACCGGCCTGAACGCCCCAGCCGTAGACGAGGGCGTTGACGTGGGTCGGCTGCAGACGGCCGTATTGCAGCACGCTGCATGGGCCGAGGAAGTCGGGGGCGAACTGCTTAACGGCTGCAAGCACACCGAGGATGGTCGAGGCCATCAGCCAGAAGGCGCCGTTGAGAAAGAGGAAAAGCACGGGGCCCTTGACGGACTTGTCGATGGCCGCACGACGGAGGTCATCGGCCTGGGTGTCCGGGGTCGCTGGTGAGGTCTGCATAGGTTCCGGGATCAAATTCAGTTCTTGGGAGCCGGCGCGGGGGCAGCGGCGGGGGCAGCGGGCGGCGCCTCGGCGGCGGCCTGCTTGAGCTGGGTCGGCGAGCCGGGCACCACCTGCTGGCTGGCGGCCTGCGGGCGCGCCTTTAGGGCTTCCAGGGTCTTGCCGAACAGGGCGGCCTTGCGGGCGGGATCATCGAGACCGAGTTTCGTCGCGAGTTCGGCCTGCTGGCTGACGATTTCAGCGCGGTTGGCCAGACGCTCGGGGGCGCGCGGATCGCTGGCACCGGGGGTGGCGATGACCGTCTGGATCAGCCAGAACAGCACAGCGAAGCTGGCGAAGGCACCCAGCACCCAGGTGAAGGTGGCGCCGGCTTTCGAGGAGGAGTCAGTCGTGGACATGGGGATCAGTTGACAACGTTGGCGGACTCAAGCAGACGCGGATCGCGGCAGGGGTAGAGGCTCTGGTTGGCGAGGCTGCGCAGGAACAGGAAACCGAGCGTGCCGACGATCGCGAGCAGGGCGAAGACATCGCCAATCCAGGCACCGGGCACCCAGACGCCGACGCCGAGGGACGGGCCGCGCTCGGGGATGACATTCCAGTAGATGTCGACCAGGTGCATGAACAGGATCCACAGGCAGACGAGGCCGATGACGGCGGGGTTCTTCTTGCGAGGCTGCGAGAGCAGCAGGACGAAGGGCGCAATGAAGTGGCCGATGACAATGAAGATCGACACCCAGCGCCAGCCCTCGGTGTTGCGGGTCAGGTAGAAGCGGGTCTCCTCGGTGATGTTGGCATACCAAATGAGGAAATACTGGCTGAAGGCGATGTAGGCCCAGAACACCGTGAAGGCGAAGAGCAGCTTGCCCATGAGGTGGTAGTGTTCCTCGGTGACGACCTTGTTCAGGTAGCCCAGGCTCTTCAGCCAGGTCACCAGCAGGATGGTCGCGGCCATCGAGGCCCAGGCGCAGCCTGCGAAGATGTAGACACCCCACATTGTCGAGAACCAGGAGTAGTCGAGGGTCATCAGCCAGTCGACTGCGGCAAAGGTGACCGTCAGCGCATAGAAAAGCAGCCAGCGGCAGGAGAAGGTGCGAGACTTGATCGTGTGCTTGATGTCGCCGTCCTGGTCCTGCAGGACCGACTTGCGCCGCAAGGTGCGGGCGATGTGCCAGAGGACGAAAAAGTAGAAGACGAAGCGGAAGCTCCAGAAGTTGAGGTTCAGGTAACCGAACTTGTCGACAAGGATGTGCAGGTGGCTGTTGCCCTCGGCCATGTGGTGCAGCGCCTCCTCGACAGTGCCGCCGGATTCGTGGGCGTGATGGGCCGCCTCACGGTGGTGACCCATCCATTCATAGAGCGAGTCCTGAACCTTGGGAACCAGCAGCAGCGGCAGACCGAGAAGCGCAAGCGGCAGCACCAGGTTGGCGAGCTGCTCCCAGAGGCGGCGCAGGGCGACGCCCCAGCCCGAGTTCGAAGCGCTGTGCAGGAGAATCCAGAAGCAGCCGCCGGCGACGAAGGTGAAGGCGAAGAAGAAGGCGAACAGCCAGCTGTAGGCAAAGGTGTCGGTCTTCGCGATGAAGAAGTACAGCGAACCCGCCAGGCCGAGGCCGGCGGCGGTGCCAAAGGCGTTGATCAGCTTGGCGCCCTTGGCCCGCTCGAATTTTTCACCGCCCTTGGGCAGATCGTTGAAGGTGACGTGGTGACTCATGCCGGGAAATGCCTCGAATTACTGGACGTTGTTCTCCTTGGCCGCGAGTTGCAGGGCGCGGATGTAGGCCACGATGGCCCAGCGGTCCTGAACGGAGATGGAGCCGCCATAGGGACCCATGAGGCCCTTGCCGTTGGAGATGACGTCGAAGATCGCGCCGTCGGCGCGATAGGCTGCCGCATTCGCCGGATCGAGGGCGCCGGGTTGGAGGAAGTTGAAGGCGGTCAGGATTCCATACTTCGAGGTGACGCCCTTGCCGTTGCCGAAAGCAGCGTGGCAGACGGAGCAGTAGATGTTGTACTGGCGCTCTCCGCGCTCGAGCAGGCTCTTCGAGGGCTGGATTTCTGTCGGCAGGCCGTCGCCGTAGTAGTCGCCGATCTTGCCGGTGCCATAGTAGCCGACGCCGTGGCTAAAACCGAAGGCGGGGGGCTGGTATTTGCCGGAAGAGGCCGCCGCCGCGGGCACTTCAAATCCCATTGGCACCGTGCCTTTCACCGGGCGTCGGGCACCCAGGCCGTCGGCGAAGAAATCGCTTTTTGCCTGATACTTGACCTTCGCCTGGTGGTCCATGTCCTGAAAGATTTCCAGGGGAGGAAGTTCCGACTTGCTGCCGCGCGTGCCAAAGGCGGCCGCCACGATTGCGGCGACGAACAGGTAGCTGAGGAAGAAATATTTCATGGATGTAAAAGACGGGGGGTGCCCGTCTTGAGCTTGTGAAAAATTTCACAAGGACCCAAGATTAGAAACGGCCCGTGACAATGCAAGAACGAAATCGTTTTTTGTGAGGGGAATTTGACCGCTCCGGTGCCCCTCCGTGGCTGCGGGACGGAGCTGCCCCACGGACCGGCTTTCAGCCGTGGGCACGGGCCAGTTCCACCAGCACGGCCTTCTGGGCATGCAGGCGATTTTCCGCCTGGTCGAAAATGACCCCGGCCTGGGCCTCCAGAACCTCCGCAGTGATCTCCTTGCCCCGGTAGGCGGGCAGGCAGTGCATGACCACGGCGCCGGGCTTGGCGCGGGCCAGGAGGCCGGCATTGACCTGCCAGGGGCGCAGGGTCTCGATGCGACCGGCCGCCTCGTCCTCCTTGCCCATGCTCACCCAGACGTCGGTATACAGTACATCCATGCCCTCGACGGCCGCCGCGGGGTCGTCGGTCACGGTGACCGTGCCTCCGGGCACGCGCGCCATGAACTCGGCGGCGGGCTGAAATTCCTTGGGCGCCCCGATGACCAGCTCAAACCCGAGCCGGGCGCTGGCCCAGATCCAGGAGCGGGCGACGTTGCAGTCACCATCCCCGAGGAAGCAGACCCTCCTGCCCTTCCAGCTCCCGAACCGCTCGTTGATGGTCTGCAGGTCGGCAAGAATCTGGCAGGGATGCTCATCGTCGGTCAGGGCGTTCACGGTCGGCAGACCGCTGAACTCGGCAAAATCGACCACATCCTGCTGGGCATAGGTGCGGATGATGGCGCCATGGACCATGCGGCCGAGCACGCGCGCGGTGTCCTTGATCGGCTCCCCGCGACCCAACTGGATGTCGGCCGAGGACAGGAACATCGACTGACCGCCGAGCTCGCGCACGCCAACCTCAAAGCTGACGCGGGTGCGGGTGGAAGACTTGCTGAAAATGAGGGCCCACTGCTGGCCGGCCAGCACCTGTGGCGAGGCGCGGCGATCCTGTTTAAGCTGGGCGGCGAGTTCAAGCAGGCCTTCGATCTCGGCGGCGTTGAGCTGTTCAAGGGAAAGGAGATGTTGCATCGCGATTCAAAAGTTGGGGGTGATGGGAGGCCTAGGCGGCGAGGCGGTCGAGCACCGACCGGAACAGTCGCAGCCCCTCGTCGGCCTGATCCTCGGTAAGATTCATCGGCGGCAGCCAGCGCACGACCTTCGGGCCGGCGGGCACGACCAGCAGTCCAGCCTGCAACAGCTCCCAGGCCAGGTAAATGGAGGGCAGCTTGCCAGAGGCTTGGGCGGCGGGCATGGCGGCGATGCGGGCGTCATCGATTTCAAAGCCGATCATCATGCCGAAAGCGCGAATATCGGTGAGCAGTGGCTGCCGCCAGGACGCCACCTCGCCGGCAATGCGCCGACCGAGCTGGGCGGCATGGGCCGGCAGGCCGTCGCGCAGGACAACGCCAAGCGTGGTGAGTCCAGCCGCGCAGGCCAGCGGACTGCCGCCGTAGGTCGTGCCGTGCGAACCCGGTCCAAGCAACTCGGGAAGCTGGCGCGGACCGCCGCCACCGGTTTCGATGGCGCGCTCGCGAATCCAGAAGGCACCGAGCGGGTAGCCGCTGCCAATCGATTTCGCCCAACTGATGGCGTCGGGCGTGATCTCGTCGCCAGGCACGATGCTGCGCCAGCCGCAGGTGTCACCGGTGCGGCCAAAACCGCACTGCACCTCGTCGAACAACAGCAGCAGGTCATGCGAGTCGCAAAGAGCGCGCGCCTCGCGCAGAAAGGCCGCCGTCGCGGGATTGACGCCGCTCTCGCCCTGCACGGGCTCAAGCAGAATCGCAACCGTCCGCTCCGTGACAGCCTCGCGAAGCGCCTCGATGTCATTGAAGGGCGCATACACAAAACCCGGCACAATCGGTCCAAAACCGCCGTGGATCTTCTCCTGCGCCGTCGCGCTCATCGCGGCGAAGGTGCGGCCGTGGAAGCTGCCGGTGAAGGTGATGATTTCGTGGCGCGGCGTGCCGTCGGCCAGGGGCCGGGCAACGCCATACTTGCGCGCCAGCTTGATCATGCCCTCGTTCGCCTCGGCACCGCTGTTGCAGAAGAAGCAGCGACCGGGTGACTTGACGAATTCCTCGACGATCAAACGGGCCAGCTGGGCCTGCTGGCGGATGCAATACCAGTTCGACACGTGGACCAGGGTGCGGGCCTGTTGCGCGAGCGCCTCGGCCACCTCCGGATGGGCGTGGCCGAGCGGACAAACGGCGACGCCACCGGCGAAGTCGAGATACTTCCTGCCGTCACGATCCCACAGATAGGGACCCTCGCCGCGCTCGGGCCAGATCGGAAAGCGCCCGTAGTTGGGCACCACGTACTTGTCCAGCCAGGCCGAGTCGAATTCGTTCAAGTCTGCCATCCTTGTGTTCCTCAAAAAAAGAGTTTCGTCTGCCGAACGCCTCCGGTCTTACAAATGAATTTCGGTGCCAATGCCGACATCCGTGAAAATCTCCAGGATCAGGGCATGGGGAATGCGGCCATCGATGAGGTGCACCTTGCCGACCCCGCCGCGCAGTGAGGCAAGCGAGGAGTCCACCTTGGGAATCATGCCGCCGCCAATAACGCCCTCCGCCTTCAGCAGGGCGATCGAATCCGGGTCGAGCGTCGGGATGAGGGTCAACTCATCCTTGGGGTCTCGCAGCACGCCGCGCACGTCGCTGAGGAAGATCAGCTTGGTCGCCTTCAGCTGCGTCGCAAGCGCACAGGCGGCAAGGTCGGCGTTGACGTTGAGCGTCTTGCCGCTGGCCGTCTCACGCGCCACCGGCGACACCACCGGCACGAACTCGCCCGCCACCGCCGCCTGGATCAGGCCGGTTCGACAGTCGGTCACCTCGCCAACCCAGCCGAGGTCGCCCTTCATCTTTTCGCCGACGAAGACCTCCGTGCCGGGCAGGCCGACCGCCTTGCCACCAAAGGCGTTGATCTTGGCGACGATCTCCGGATTGATCACCCGGGCCAGGGTCTGTTCGACGATCTTGATGGCATCCTCGTCAGTGACGCGCATGCCGTTGATGAAGCGCGCCTCCAGGCCGCTCTCCTGCATGGCCTTGGAAATCGCCTTGCCGCCGCCATGCACGATGACCGGATTGATGCCGACAGCCTCAAGGAAGACAACGTCGCGCAGAAACAGGTCGACCTGGGCCGGATCCTCCATGGCGCTGCCACCGACCTTGATCAGGAAAGTGTGGCCGCGGAAGCCCTGCATGTAGGGCAGGGCTTCGAGCAGGACGGAGGCTTTTTCGGCGGCGTTCATGGCAAAGGGGGAAAAGGTGGGAAGGATAAGCACGCAGCCGCAGCGTCAAGCCAAAGCGTCGAAAAACCGCGGCGTCGCAGCCGGCGGCGATCTCGAATCTCGAATTTCAGGTCTCCAAGCCCCCTGCCCTGCCGTGTTGGCGACGGTCCTGCGCGCTCTTCAGCGGGTCGCAGCGCTGCCACCGCGGTCGATGCCCGCGGCTACAGTTCGGCCGTGCCGAGCAGCTCGGCGACCTCGATCCGGCCCTCGGGGTGACGTTCGGCCAGGGCGGCGCGCAGGGCTTCGGAGCGGTCCTTCTCGCCGTGCACCAGAAAGACCCGACGCTTCGGCCCTTCAATCCGGTCGAAATAGGCCAGCAGTTCATCGTGGTCGGCGTGACCGGAAAAGGCATCCAGCGTCTCGATCTGGGCGCGCACCTCGAATTCGTCGCCCAGAATGTTCACCTTCTTGTGACCGCTGCGCAGCTTCCAGCCCAGGGTGTTCTCCGCGCAATAGCCCACAAAGAGAATGATGTTCTCGGGATTGCCGACATGGTTGCGCAGGTGGTGCAGGATGCGGCCGCTTTCGGCCATGCCCGAGGCGGAGATGATGATCGACGGTCCCTTGACCTTGTTGAGCGCCTTGGACTCGTCGACGCTGCGCACGAGGTGCAACCCCTCAAAGCCGAAGGGATCCTGGCGCATGAACACCGCGTCGCGCACCTCCTCCTTGAGGTCCTCCAGATGCAGCCGGAAGATCTCCGTGGCGCGCACGGCGAGCGGGCTGTCCACGAACGTCGGCACCGGCGCGAAGCAGTGCTCGGAACGCAGCTTGTCGAGGGTGAACAGCAGCTGCTGGGTGCGCTCGAGGGCGAAGGCGGGAATGATGAGGCGCGAACGCCGTTGCTGGATTTCGCGAATGAGCCGGCAGATGTGGTCGGAAGTCTCGGCCGAATGCTCGTGCCTGCGCCCGCCGTAGGTGCTTTCCATGATGACGACATCGACACCGTCGCTTGGCGCCGCGCTGTCGAGCAGGTCGTTCTGCGGCCGCCCGACATCGCCGCTGAACAGCAGTCGCGTTTTTTTGCCAGTCTCGCGATCCTCGATGTCGAGCAGCACCTGGGCCGAGCCGAGCACGTGACCCGCATCGATGAAGGTCATGCGCACGCCGTCGGCCACCGGCAGGGGCCGGTTGTAACTCACCGAAACGAACTGGCGCATGCATTCCTCGGCGTCGCGCACGGTGTAGCTGGGATCCAGCAGCGGAAGGTCGTCGCGCTTGCGGTGGCGATTCAGCCAGCCGATGTCGTATTCGTGTATCTTCGCCGCGTCCGGCAGCATGATGCTGCACAGGTCGCGCGTCGCCGGGGTTGCATGGATGTTGCCGGTGAAACCACGCCGGCACAGGTGCGGCAGGTTGCCACTGTGGTCGATGTGGGCGTGCGAGAGGATGACGGCGTCAATCTTCGCCGGATCAAAGGGAAAATGCCGGTTGCGTTCCAGGGCCTCCGAGCGCCGCCCCTGATACAGCCCGCAGTCGAGCAGCAGGCGTGCTCCGTTGACTTCGATCAGGTGCTTGGATCCCGTGGTCGTGCCGGCCGCGCCGCAGAAGGTGATTTTCATGGTGGGGGTGTCACCATCCCAACCGAAAGCGGCTCCCGTGGCAAGATCGAAGATGGGAATCCCCTGCCCGCCTCAGGGCCGGTAAAAATCAAGCGTGCGCGCAAGACCGTCGCGCCAGTCCACCAGCACGTCGTAACCCAGCGCCGCGCGCGCCGCGGAGATGTCGGCCAGCGAGTTGCGAACGTCGCCAACGCGCGGCGGATGGAACTCGGGCTCGAGCGACTGGCCGGTCAGGCGATTCAACTCGGCGATCAGGTCGAGCAGGGAGATGGACTGGCCGGCGGCGACGTTGAAGTAGTGGCCGGCGGCCTGGTCCGCCGGAGCCTCGGCTGCGAGCAGGTTGGCCGAGACCGCGTTGTCGACGAAGGTGAAGTCGCGCGCCTGCAGGCCGTCGCCAAAGACCAGCGGTCGGTCGCCGCGCAGCATGGCGGTGCAATACTTGGCGATGACGCCCGAGTAGGGCGAGTCATAGGCCTGGCGCGGACCAAAAACGTTGAAGTAGCGCAGGGCGACGGTTTCAAAGCCGTAGAGGCGGTGAAAGAGCTGGCAGTATTTCTCGCCGGCATACTTCTGCAGCGCGTAGGGCGACAGCGGATTCGGCGGCAGGCTCTCGTGCTTGGAGGGCGCGTCGGAATCACCGTAGATCGACGACGAACTGGCGAACATCAGGCGTTTGACCCCAGCGTCGCGCGCGGCGACGAGGACCTTGAGCGTGCCGTCGAGGTTGTGGCGGTTGCTTTCCAGCGGCTGGGCCACCGAGCGCGGCACGGACGGCAGCGCGCCCTCGTGGAAGACCCAGTCGCAGCCGGGCATGAGCTTGGCGAGCAGGGCCTCGTCGGCAATGTCGCCGCGGACGAACTCCAAGTCATCGCCGGGCTTCTTCCAGGCGAGGTTGTCAAGATTGCCGAGGCTGAGATCGTCGAGGATGACCACCGAACCGCCCTTGCGACACAGGGCTTCGGCGATGTGGGAACCGATGAAACCGGCACCGCCGGTGATGAGGGACTTCATGAGGAACAGGAAGGGGGATCAGGCTTTGAAATAGTGCGGGCGGCCCTGCAGGCGTTCGGCAAGGGCGTTGCGGGTGTCGACAACGAGTCGGGCGTGCTCCGCGAGCAGCGCGTAATCGACCGCCTGGTGACGGGTGGCGACGAGGACAAGATCGAAGCCGGCAACGGTGGCCGCGTCGAGCTCGGTGTTGCGAATGCCGGCGAAGCG
>Ga0222714_10007135_pt1 | contig 10295 bp, 23 predicted proteins | sample C33_3DmetaG_FD_165048 | JGI IMG/M metagenome (GOLD analysis project Ga0222714, IMG submission 165048) | Estuarine water microbial communities from San Francisco Bay, California, United States - C33_3D | ecosystem: Environmental > Aquatic > Marine > Unclassified | place: USA: California... | reverse complement strand
CATCTTTTCCATTGCATCAAAGTATCCACGCTCGTACTCTTTGCGTAGTAGTTCTTCAGGCTCCCACGGCAGGGGTGTGCCAGCGTGTTTATATGCCTCGTTGCGCCACATAGCGGCGCTTAACTTGTAGCTCCTGCATTGAGGGCAGTCGTCTTTTTCTGTCATGTGTTCTCTCCTAATACTTTGTTAGACCACTCGACTTTATAGATGCCACCGTCCTTACCAAAGTCAATCCGTATGTTGCACTCAAGCAGGTATGGGTGTCTGCTATGCCCTAACCCATCCATGTTCTGGTTAACTCGGTAGTATTTGCTTGCCACCACCTTGCCTCGGTCTTCGACGGGGATGGTTTGTTGATACAGGGGTTCAGGGGTTTTAGATTTCATTTTAGTGTCATCCATAAGACTAGCATTACAACAAATGCTACTGCGCCCATGAGGTAACAGATACGCAAGAGGTACTGTTCTATCTGGCGCTCTCCTAGGATAACGCTCTGCCAGAACTCTTCCTCGTGGGACATGTAGTTACGCTTTGGCGGTTCGTAGTTGAGTCCGATTGCCACCTTGCCTGTGTTGTAGGGCAACGACTTCTTCATGTGTTCTTCTCCTTCTGAAGCAGGTCAAGAAGCGCTTGCGTAATTCGATTATGAATATCTACTGATAATGGCGCGCTTGTGGCTATGTCTCTTAGTAGTTTTATCATTTGCTTGTTGCTCATGTGTTCTTCTCCTTGAGTTTGGCTTCAATAGCACGAACAAACTCTAACAGCCCGCTTGGTTCGTCTTGAATGTCGCTCCCCAAAACTTCATTGATCTCCTCATTCGTCAGCCCAACCCAAGGCTTCTTGTAGTCTTGGATGTCATCGTCATCTTCAGCGGCTTTCTGGCACATCCCTTGGCACTCTCCGGTGGGGAAGTTGCATAGGTAGTACTCACAATGAGGTTGAACCTTAATCATGCATCACTCCTTCTGCGTATAAGGGCGGCTATAGCCAAAGTACCATACTCGCCCGTCATTCCTGCGTGTTCCACAAGCAGAGCGCAAGCCTCTCTTTCCTGCGCCACCGCAATTTGTATCAGATTTTTTAGCTCTATTTCGCAGTTAATAACAGGTTTAAACGGTACTGAGTCCAGCCCCGATCTTTCCATTAAGTAGGTGTATTCATGGTTTGTCATTGTTTACCCCAAACCTACAGCTACCACATGCCACCTTTGGCTCCATTGACATGAAATACTCAATCTGTCCAACCTTTGCCCACCAATAGCCCAACCCTGCGCCAGTAATGATTAGCGCAGAGACAAAGCCTATGGCGGCAAATGTCTTCAGAATGATATCAATTACCCTATCGTTCATATTCATCTCCTTAGTTAGCCTGCCTCGCCTAGACATTCAAGTCCGTGACTGCCATGCCCTGCCCAACCCGACCTAGCCGCACCCAGCCATGCCCGTCCGCGACTGCCTTGAAACTCCGTGCCGAACCATGCCCGTCCTAGCCTTGACTGCCTATCCATGCTTCGCCCGACCAGACCAGTCCTCGCCCGACCGTGCCGTGCCATGACTGCGTTGCCAAATAACACCCAGCCAAGCCTGACCCAGCCTTACCCATCCGGGACTGCCCAGCCCTGCCCATCCATGCCCATCATTGCCATGCCCCGCCCGGACTGCCAAGCCGCGCCTGAACGTGCCTTGCCTCGCCGGGCCGCGCCTCGCCATGACTGCCAAACCAAACCGGGCGCTGCCCTGCCTTACCGCGACTGCCAGTCCGTGCCATGCCAAACCTTGCCGCGACTGCCTAGCGTTTAAACGGAATCTTTAACTCTCGTTGTGAGGTTTAAAGTTCTGCTTAATAGATCAGCCACATCCTGCTCAACACCGACTGCGGCGGCAACTTCCTGCGCCCGTCTGAATGCTGAAGCGGCACGGGAGCATTCCTCCAGTACTGCTTCCTGAGCAAGTTGTGGTTTGGTACGCAATTGCGCTACCGTTGTATAGCCCTGTTCGTGGTAATCCAAAGATGGATCACGTACAAAAAATGGGGCTTTCAGGGTTGTCTTCTCGTTGGTGACTATCACCTTCACGTTCCTGATTAGCCGCCTAGCGGTCTCAAGCCAGTGTGATGTAGCCGCCTTCCCCAAGTCCCACTCAAACAGGTCATGCAGGGGACTGCCCTCCCGCTTGGCATCAGCCACCACCATTTCTGGGGTGAGTGTGCCGTTGCGGTCATGCAGTTTAATCAGGTAATCGTTTATCTGAGAATTTTCCATGAACTCGTTCCTTACGCCACTTTAAAGCCACGGCGGCGAACTTCAGTGTCATACCATGTCAGCAGTTCCTCTGTATTCTTGTCATAGAACGCAGGCTTGTCCATAGCGTCTTTCTGCGCCTGACGACCCCACTTGGAAGTGATATCAGCAAAACGCTCGTCAGCCATATCAACTACCTCAAACTGCCCGTAGTTACCTGCGCCCTTCTCTGGACGGAAGTCACCCACACCCACGGTAATGCCTGCCGCCGCCATTAGGTTGGCAACAGACTGCTCACGCATGATCGGGCGAACAAAGGATACCTCGACAATAGCCGCCCACTTGGGGATGATGCACCGTGTACGTACATCGGGTGTACGGTTGATGTCAGAATTACGGGTGATCGCAGAGAAAATGCGGGGTTCACCATAGATTCCGACCAACTCACCAGATATCCATGTTAGCCGCCCGATCTGCGTTTTCTTTGTACCCGGCAGGTCTAGCGCCGCAGTTGCCATTGCCTTTTTAAACGCAGTGGACTGGATAGCCAGTAGGGTAGCTGAACTCTCGTCATCGAACGTCTCTGCGCTATTGCGGAACTCGTCCCAAGGTTGATGCTTTAGGGTGGATGCCTTTTCTGCGGCAGTCTTCTTGCCTTTGGGCAACAACAGTTCACGGGGTCCAGACTTGTTCCACATCCGGTTAAGGATCAGTGGAGTACGCCCGACAACCGCCATGCGGACTGTGCTTGTGTCAATCTCAATGATCTGAATTTCGCTTGCATTAGATGCTTTAGTAGCCATGATTACTCTCTCCTTTAAGATGGTTTACGTTCACCGGTTTCAAATTTCTCTCTCCCGTCCGCAGAATTGTGGACGATCAACCCTATATCTACGTAGTATTCGGGTTCACACCAACAATCTTCCGACGGCTCATGCTCTCGTATATCGTCTACAGGTACTGTATGGACATCATTTCCCACCTCCACGTTAATCCACATTATGTTTCTCCACAGTCGTTTAAAGCGGACACAATCGCCCCTTTTATCCTGTCTATCATGTCATCTGGATAGACTCTGTCACCTCCTTCCCATTTATCTATCATCTCTTTGACTTGATGTAAAGACTCAACTGCTACCTCACCATGAAGAGCGCGGCGCATCTGGTCTTCATCTCCCGGGTACACAAACTCAAGAGACACCCGTATCGATCTTTTTGGCATGGTTAGCTCTTCTTAACTTAGCGTCCTCTGGCATAGGGTCACCAACCCAGAATCCCGCAGAGTTCAACGCCATGCCTTTCTTGATCATCTCGTCGGGCGACAAGCACCGTCTGTTTACACTAAACTCTCCAACCCTATGTTTTTCAAAAGCAGAGTTGCTGTTGAAGTACTGACTACAGCCCGGGCACTGGTTTCTGTTTCCAACAAGCTTCATGCCCCCTCCTTCATAAGCAAGGTTGACAGATCATCAGAGACAATCTCGGCAAATGACTTCCCTGAGGGAAACCTCATCTGCGCGTGATTCATGCCGTTGATGGTATCGATAGACTTGTTAATTCCATCGTTGAAGCCGCTGACATACGGGTTGCCACCAGATATCCGGGCGGCAATAGCTTCCCTGACAATCTGCGACATAGGCTGTTTGTGGGCTTTAGAAAACTTCTTTAGTCTTGCGTAATCTTGATGAGTCAGGTACGCCAAGAACGGTTTAAAGTTGTTAGAAGGTATTGGCATCTTTTTTCCAGTTATCGAAGTCGGAAACGATTTCGTCAAAGATACCTTGCGCTATTTTGTTGCCGTTTAACTCAGAGCGGGAATCGATTCCACAAGCACCACACAGCGCGGTGGCTGTGCCGTTCTCGTCAACCGAGTGACCAACTCTCTCAGACATGAACAGTTGGAATTCTCCATCCCTGCACAACATACCGGCACGTTGTACGCGATTGTTGTATTGGGTGGCGGATTCATCGTCCTGTATGCGAACCATAGCGCAGGCGTATCTAGCGCCGACAAAGTCGCGTAGCAACTCATCGGGTATCTCGTCAGGATGCAGAGACAGGGTTAGGATAAACCCCGTCCTGTCCTGCTTTAAAGCTATCTTCCTAGCCTCAAACTGTAGCGGCATTTGACTCACCGAGAAGTGCAGATGCTTTGCTCGTCAAATCGACAGAGATGCTTGCCATATATTTAGCCTCGCTTAAAAGCTTTCGCACCTCTTGCAGGGTTGCATCGATTGATGGAGCGGGACGGTAAGTGTCAACATGGGTTGTTGCCTCAACAGCAGAGGGTACGGTCTTGCGTTTCTTTGAAACGCCGTGGTGTGTCCTCAGGTAGTAGAACTGCGTCTTGCTTCCACCAGTCGCTTTAACAAAGTCTGCGGATTTGGCATTAGGGTTTGCAATGACCCACTCGCGCATCTTGCGAAGTTTTGTAGTGCGTTTCATTATCATCTCCATTAAAAGGGAACATTGTCATCATCGTTTTCCACGCGCCGCTCTTGAGGGCGAGAGGTCTGCTCAGGAACATACCGATCAATACCAATTGACAAATATGTTTTGCCAGAAGAACCCTGCTTCTTCCATCCGCTAAGCTTGAAGACAGTCAATCCATCCACCGTCTGAACATTGGTTAGGTCCTTGAGGTTGATGGCGATAGTCCCCCAGTAGTCTGGCGACTTTGGGAATTTCTTTGACTGGGACGCATACAGAGCGCCTGCGTCAGGGTAGGGTTTAAACTCTTTCTTTTCCATGATTACTCCTTAGGTTGGGAAAATTTCTTCTTGAGTTCGGCGAAGGTGGTTCGCACCTTCTCATACAGAACCGGATGGCTATCCTTCAGCTTGTCTAGCTGACCTTGGTTAGCCTTCCAGTAGCTGTTTAAATCCTTCACATCTTTAACCAGTGAAGAATACTGAATCATGCCGTCAGCAAACAGCATGGCATTTGCATCTGCGTTGCCCGTATCGACCTTAGCCTCTGCCTTGATCTCCCCGGTTTTCTGATCAACGGGCATGACGGTGACCGCAGACTCATCATCCATCGGCAGGTCTTCACCTGCGTAGACATAGAGACCCAGACCATGCATGGCAATGCCCTTGGTCAGGCAACGCATCACGGAGGTGTTAATGTCAAACGCATTGGGGTTGGCAATGCACTTGTTGCGGTAGTCAAGCACTGGCAACTGGACCGTCAGGGTCTTGCCAAATACAGTAACCGATACCCAGACCATAGCTGAGTCACCGATACGCATGAATGGCAGATCGCCAAACATACGCACCTCGTAGTTAGCCTGCGGGTCTGCACGTAGGATTTGATCCCACGCCCATGCCCATGACAGGTAGGTAAGCCCGTTCTTCTTCTCAGTGTGATCGTTTACATTGATCTTGAGTAGTTCATTTGGCGTCATTTTTTACTCCTGTTCTTCAAAACTGTTGCAAACACCATAGCGTCCTTGATGTCACCAACATTGATCTCCCCGTCTTCAAATCCAAAATATGCGGCATTTAAGAATTCAATGAGTTGATCAAGCACTTCATCGTCAGTACGATGTTTGTACATCTCAGCAATCTCTTCCACCTCTTCATCCATCTCACTCATGCTTGCTCTCCCTTGAACTGTTCGCAGAACTCGGCGACTCCACAGTAGTTTCCCGTGCATCGCTTTGGTTCTCCGGGTCTGGTTTCGACATACCCCTTCTCCTTCTCTGCTAATTCATTAGCTTCATCGATTGATTTAAAAACACGGATCGCAGTCTTGCGCCCGTCCCTCTTCACGGCGTAGATCGTTTCCGACATCCACCGCTCTTCTGGTGAACACTCCTGAAGAGGCTCACCGAAGTCTGCCGATAGCTTGGACTGCCTGTGCATCTCAAGCCTCTCTCTTACATATGTTTCTGCTTTCACTGCGTCCCACATGGGGATATCAACCATGTGGATTGGAGCGTCTGGGTAATCTTCCCTTGTGTCGTGTCGGCTGAAGTCCCTGATCAGGGCGCAGATGCGTAGACTGGTGACCCTCTTCTTTTTGACAGTCTCCACTAGCCATTTGTAGACATTGAGTTGCTGTTCCCACTCAATCTTCTCGTTCATCACAGCCCATGCAGAGGTGAATTTATAGTCAACGATTCCTACGCCTTGGGGGGTCTCCTCTTGGAGGTCGATTGCGCCTGAAATGGTCACGCCATCCACCTCAGTGAACAGGCGTTCTTCTGAGCGCCACCCGGGAGTCTCGCCCCTCTCCATTACGACATGGAGGGCAGAGCCTAGCAGGGGCCAAAGCATCTCCGACACATCCATGACAAGATCATCGTCATGCTTTGCTCTCAGGCGTTGCACCCGAGGGGGAGACATCAACTCTGTGACGCTATAGTCAGCGCGACCCTTGCTGTAGAACTTGCCTTCTGCTAAAGTGACAAGTGGCGCAGGGACGTTGTGAACGTTCGTGATTTTCATTCTCTCTCCAAGGCACGTTTATGAAACGGAAACCAGATAATAGTGCAAGTCAAGACGAATTGCAAGTGCTATCACAAATTATTTTTGGGGAGCCTGCATCAAAAGCCAACAGTCGCCGGATTGTCAAGTTCGGATCGCTCAGCAGGATGATCAAGTCCCAGAAGGCACTGAACTATTCAGATGCGTTTAAACAGCAATGCAAGCCCCTTGCGGTTCTGATGAGTGGGGATGTCAGGGTGACGATGCAAATCTTCTACGCATCCCGCAGACCTGACTTAGATGAGTCCCTGATCCTTGACCTGTTACAGGGCTGTGTCTATATCAATGACAGGCAAGTAAAAGAGAAGCACATCTTCTGGGGGCTAGACAAGGACAACCCCCGCACAGAGATTATTGTGGAGCAAATCCCTGCGGTGGAGGCAAAAAAAAGCCCCGCTTGGCGGGGCTAATCCCTAGAAGGAGAGAGGCAACTGTTAAACAGTTGGTGGGGGGTAAAGCCACGTTTAAATTATAACAAAAAGCAGCCAGCTGCAACGCTGCTGGATACCGATTTAAACGCCCACTTGACAAACCCCGGATAAATATTTATCCTCCTCCAAGGGGAGGATAAATATTTAGTCCCAATCCTCAGATACTAGGGAAAACCCCTATAGACAAAGTTGACACAGAATTTATTTCTGTGGTACAGTTTAGTCGTTGCTAGGTGTGGAAGCCGTGCAAGAAAGCTGTTAAGCCTGATCCCGACCCCGTATGGGGTAGCCGTCCAAGCGATGGTTCTTCCACCGGGGTCAGACTTAACAGCTTTTTTGTTTTGGTCAAGAGGAAAACGGGTTAGCGCCGTGGGCTTTGTGCATTTGTACCGCCACTGCTTTATGTGAGCCTCTTGACCTCCCCCTACAACCGTACTCCGCACGATAGCAAGAGTTCAGCCTGACTGCGCGGAAGAAAAGGGTACACGGTATGCGTAAGCTAGGGGGCAGTTCCCGAATAATCCGTGCGGCTGGTCGAATCATCAAGCCGGGGGTTGACGAAAGTCACATGATGATCCTGTGTAACAGGGGTGAAACACCTACTCCCTCCATACCCTGTGGGGTAGGGGGGTCTTTGGGTGAAAATTATTGAAAGGGGCATTTTATGGATGACGGTATGTTTTATTACACGGTACAACTGGAAGAACTGGAACTCAATGAGGATGAACTGGTCAAGCAGTTGTTTTTGGCTAAGTCACTGAAATATTTACTGCAAGAACTAGGGTAAATCAGTAGGACATTAGCTTGCATTACGGGGTTGGTAGTGTAAGATTTATGGGGGGGGAAACAGGGTGCAAATGATCTACACGCAGTCCCAAGTCGAGCCATACATCCCGGGTTTTGTTAGGTAAGCAAGGGATTCTGGAGTACCCCAACTTAGGAGCAATCATGCCAAGGAAAGTTAGAGATTACGCCGCTGAGTACAAAACATATGATGGTACGCCTGCGGTCAAGAAGAAACGGGCGCAACGTAACAAAGCTCGTAGGATGTTGGAGAGAGAAGGACTAGTCCACAAGGGAGATGGGAAGGACGTTGATCACGTGACCCCTCTCGGAAAGGGCGGGTCAACCGCAAGAGGTAACCTGCGTGTTCGCCCGTCATCTGCCAACAGAAGTTTTAAACGCAACTCTGATGGCAGTATGAAATGATAGAGGCTGTTCTATCTCAAGTTGAGTTCACGCAAACGACACGGGTAGTTTGCCCGTTGTGTCTCCCCGAGCGCAGAAAAAAGAATGTAAAGGACATGACGCTTACTCGTAAAGAGGACGGCGCGGTCTTGTATTACTGCCATCACTGCTTTGCTGAGGGGTCAGTTCAACCCGAAAAGAAGGAGAATAAATTGTCAGCAGTCCCAAGCCCATCGATCACCCGTCACGGATTAGGAGAGGGTCACTACAGGTATTTGGCAACGCGAGGTATCACCAGAGAGACCGCAGATAAAGCCAACCTGTTCTCAGCCCATAAGTTCTTCTCAAAGATTAGCCGCAGTACAGACTCCATAGCGTTCCCCTACTACCGTGACGGCGCTCTTGTTGCGGCGAAGTATCGGTCCATCGAAGAGAAAGACTTTACCCAAGAGGGCGGCGGGGCGCATGATTTCTTTGGTCTTGAGCGGGTTACCAAGGGAGAACCACTCATCATCGTCGAAGGCGAGATAGACGCTTTATCCGCCATGCAGGCAGGTTTAAACAATGTCGTCTCAGTGCCCGCAGGTGCCCCCCTCAAAGTCGCAGATGGAAAGGTTCTTCCATCGGAAGACAAACGGTTTTCCTATGTATGGAATGCACGGGACATTATTGATGCCGCGCCTTATGTGGTACTGGCAACCGATCAGGATGTTCCCGGGCAAGCACTGGCAGAAGAACTAGCCAGAAGAATAGGCAAAGAAAAATGCAGGGTTGCACGGTTTGACAAAAAAGATTTAAACGAAGTCCTGCTCGATGACCCCTCTCAGATTACGGTCATCATTGACAAAGCCGAGCCGTATCCAATCGCCGGGATCAGCGATGCGGAGACCTACCGGGACAAGATCGAAGACCTGTACAACAAGGGGAATGGCAAGGGGGTCAGCACCGGGTATGCATCGGTGGACGAAATCTACACTGTAGCGCCGGGGCAGTTGACTGTGGTGACAGGATACCCATCCTCTGGAAAGTCCAACTTTGTTGACCAGTTGATGGTGAACCTAGCCAAAGGTGATGAATGGAAGTTTGTAGTGTGCTCATTTGAGAATCAACCTGAGACCCACATCATCAGGCTCATGGAGATTTACACGGGTCTGCGGTTCCATGACGGGCGCGACCGCATGAGTCCAACCGACAAAGAACAAGCGTTTAAATGGGTAAACGATCACTTCATCTTCATGGACACAAACGGCGAAGAACCTAGCAACCTTGACTCAATACTGGACAGGGCAAGGGCATCAGTTAAGAGGATGGGGGTGAGGGGTATGGTCATCGACCCCTACAACTACATCGATATGAGCAGGAAAGAAATGGCAGAGACCGAGGCGATCAGCAATATGCTGACCAAGGTGAGGAAGTTCTGCATGGCGCACGATGTTCATTGTTGGTTCGTGGCGCACCCATCCAAGATGGTCCGATCAGGCAACGACCAACCCCGTCCAGACGGAATGTCGATCAGTGGCTCAATGGCATGGTGGGCGAAGACAGACTGCGGGATTACCGTGCACAGGGGAGACGGGGCAGTTGTCGAGATTGCAGTGTGGAAGTGCCGCTACCGTTGGGTAGGGACACAGGGAGAGACCAGTCTGCTGTACAACAAACTGGCGGGCAGGTACACCGAAAACTTAGACCAGTTTTAAACTCAACTGGAAACCTAGGTATTGGTACAACGTTTAAACAGTATCATCAGGGCAAAAAAAAGGGGGCATAAGCCCCCTTATTAAACACGTATAAATTCAGACCGTCCGCCATCGAACCTGATCTGCGCGGTATCTGGTGTCCATCTCTGGACTACGGCATAGACCGCAGTCCCTTCCGGGTAGTCATCGCCTGCGGGGCGAACATAGACCGTCTCGCCATCCGCATGGCAGTAGATCACCACCTCGTT